>OBLI01004421.1_pt1 | contig 10034 bp, 6 predicted proteins | sample 1519701 | NCBI WGS metagenome assembly OBLI01 (sample SAMEA3663005, study PRJEB22513) | pig gut metagenome | biome: pig gut; feature: pig-associated habitat; material: faeces | place: France | collected 2012 | reverse complement strand
GGTTGATAGGCACCTCGCCCTGTGTGTAGTCGTGCATTGGGCTCTTCAAGAAGAAGCTCAAGAAACGTTGTGTGCCCCAACGACCTGCGCGTGCGGCCAAGTCGCTCAGCAGCACTAAGTCGAGCACCAAGGGAGCGGCCAAGATAGAGTCGCGGCAGAGGAAGTTGATCTTAATTTGCATCGGATAGCCCATCCAGCCGAAGATATCGATATTATCCCAACCCTCCTTGTTGTCGTTGCGAGGCGGATAATAGTTGATACGTACCTTGTGATAATAATCCGTGTAGAGATCCGGTTGCTCTTCGGGCACGAGGATAGACTCCAGCGTAGAGAGCTTACTTACCTCTTTCGTGTGGAAGTTGGCCGGCTCGTCGAGTACCAAACCATCACGATTACCCAAAATATTGGTAGAGAACCAGCCAGAGAGACCTAAGCAACGTGTGCCAATGATCGGAGCGAAACCGGATTTTACCAATGTCTGACCGGTCTTGAAGTCTTTGCCAGCGATCGGCATCTTTGTCTCTTCCGCCAACTCCCACATAGCAGGAATATCAACGGTCGTGTTCGGTGCGCCCATGATGAACGGTGCGCCCTCTTTCAATGCGGCATACGCATAGCACATAGAGGGAGCGATGTGCGCCTTGTCATCAGCCTTCATGGCCTTCTCTAAAGCAGCTAAAGAACCATGAACCTGCTCATCAACGGGTACATAGATCTCTGTGGAGGCTGCCCAGATAACGACGATACGTGCGCAACCATTCTCCTCCTTGAAACGACGGATGTCCGCACGGATTTGCTCCATCATGTCCCAGCGATCGCGGCACTCCTTCACGTTTTCACCATCCAGACGTTTTGCGTAGTTATGGTCGAAGGCAGCCTTCATCGGCACGATACGTTCCAGCTCCTCTTTCACGGGGTTGATATCCTTCTCTTTCAGAACCTCGCAGTTGATCGCTGACTCATAGGCGTTTGCGCTGTAAACATCCCATGCACCAAATACCAAGTCGTCGAGATTAGCTAATGGAACGATTTCTCCATAATGCTTATACTGTTTATCCCTTCCCCTGCCTACGCGAATCTTGTCGTATTGTGTCATTGATCCAACAGGCTTGGCTAACCCCTTGCGTGCCATGAGCACACCTGTAATAAACGTTGTTGCTACGGCACCTAATCCCACACAAAGCACACCCAATTTACCGTCTGCCGGTTTTACAATTGCTTTTTCCATGTCTAACTCATTTAATATAAATAATAGCTTTATGTCTTTTGTTCGCTTTCGTTTGACGGGGCGAATTACGGGAAAATATTTGGAAAGTATGGCGAATATAATCGAAAAGGTTTGTGAAAAATGCGCGAAAGATGTTCCAAGTCGCTGTTTTTTGGCCTCCGATTAGAAATAAAAGGCTTTCCTGCGATTGTTTGATAGAAATCCTTACCTTTGTCCACATAAATAGAGTTACGATAATTAATTAAGAAAAGGAATGAAACCAACATTATTTGTATTGGCGGCCGGAATGGGCAGCCGCTATGGTGGCTTGAAACAGTTGGATGGTTTGGGACCGAATGGCGAGACCATCATGGATTACTCGATCTTCGACGCGATTCGCGGCGGATTCGGTAAGTTGGTCTTTGTGATCCGCAAGTCGTTTGAGCAGGATTTCCGCGAGAAGATCCTTTCCAAATATGAGCATCATATCCCTGTGGAGCTGGTGTTCCAGGACCTGAACGACCTGCCGGAGGGCTTCACCTGCCCCGAGGGACGTCAGAAGCCTTGGGGAACGAATCATGCGGTCTTGATGGGTAAGGAGGTGATCCGCGAGCCCTTCGCCGTTATCAATGCCGACGACTTCTATGGTCGCGACAGCTTCGCGGTGATCGGTAAGTGGCTCTCTGCGTTGAAAGACGACGCATGCAACCAATACTGCATGGTGGGCTATCGGGTAGGCAATACCTTGAGCGAGAGCGGATCTGTGGCACGCGGCGTTTGCGAGACCTCCGCCGAGGGCTATCTGACCGGTGTTGTGGAGCGCACGGCGATCGAGCGTATCGAGGGCGACATCCAGTTTATCGACGAGCAGGGGCAGAAGGTGGTCTTGGAGGAGAACACCCCCGTCTCCATGAACATGTGGGGCTTTACGCCCGACTATTTCGCCCATTCGGAAGCCTATTTCAAGGAGTTCCTGCGGGCGAATGCCGCCAATCTCAAGGCGGAGTATTTCATCCCCTTGATGGTCAACAAGCTGATCACGGAGGGCACGGCCACGGTGCGTGTGCTCGACACGACTGCCAAATGGTTTGGCGTTACGTATGCCGCCGATCGTCAAGGTGTGGTAGATAAGATCCAGGCGTTGGTAGATGCCGGTGAGTATCCCGCAAAGCTATTCTGATCCATCGGTGATACCGCATGGAGAAGCGGAGGAAATGGCGATTGTGAAAATATGAAAATAGCATAAGATGTGGTTATTCGTATTTTTGCAATCGCTCTTTCTTTTGTGGTTTTTTCTCGTTTTTTGTGGTCGAATCGCAAGAATCAAGCAGTGAATGCCCTTTTTGTTAAATAACTTTTTAACAATTTTGATATTTTTCGAAGAGAGGAGGGTAAAATAACCCTTAATTATATTTGTAGAAGAAAAATAATCCGTACTTTTGCGGTGAATTCATAGTCTTCTCTGATAAGCTTGAATTACTTATAAGATAAGTGGAGAATTATAGGATTTGAAGTTGCAGATGTCCCTCTTGGATCAGGAGGAACGCTGTGTGCTGGAGATTCATGGATATGAAAAAAGCTGGCCTAACTTCTCTTGCTGTATATTATATAATATGCGGGAATAAGAGAAGTGCACTTTTTTGAATTTATTAACGGTGAAAATGATCTCACCTGATCATCTAAAAAAACATTGGTTCGCATTGAAGGTATTCTACAACAGGGTCTTCGCCATAGAAGATGCCTTGTTGAAGCGGGGCATTGCATGCTATCTCCCATGCGAGACAGTGAAGGTGGTCAAGAGTGACGGAACAAAGAAAACCGTGCGCAAGCCGGTGATCAATTCGTTGCTTTTTTTCTATGCCGAGACCTCGGTGGCGAGGGCTATCCAAGAGGCTTTGCAGGGCAAGGCGATTCTCTACACCCGACGGGTGGGCTATCAGAGAGAGCCGTTGGCCATTCCGGAGAAGGAGATGAATATCTTCATGCTCGTCACCTCCGCGGGCGAGAAGGGGCTGGAATATTTCGAAACGGAAAACCCAAAATTTTATCAAGGCGATCACGTGCGGGTGATCGATGGCGTATTCAAGGGGGCGGAGGGCTATATCTGCCGCATCAAGAAGAACCATCGGCTGATCGTGACGATCCACGGGATCTGTGCCGTGGCCACCTCCTATATTCCGCAAGCCTTCTTGGAGCGGATTCCTTAACGGAGTTCCCGTTATTAATTTACTGTTACTATTGAAAAGAACATGCGGAAGAACTTTTTACGGATGAGCTACCTCAATCCCTACATCATTTGGGGGGCGGATTGTATTTTGTCGTTTCTCTGCTCCCTGCTCAGTTTCCTGTTCTATCATTACCTGATCAATGTCAGTGTGGATGTTGAGTTGCTGCACCACTTCCTGTGGGTGGCGCTCATTGCCAGTTTTGTGTGGACAGGGGTTTGCAAGACCTTCCGGGGAATCATACGCTATTCGACGATGGTGGAGCTTACACGCGTCATCTATGCCATGATGCTGAAAGCCCTCACCTTCACGGTGGCTGCCTATATAGTGCTGGATTATGTCGGGCTTTTTGCCTATTCTGTCATTATCACAGACTTTATCGGCTCCGTGTTCCTCTTGATGAGCGTTCGGGTGTTTATTGTCAATTTCTATTATCACCTGCTCTGGTTGCTGAAGAAGCCTAAGCAGGTGACGTTGATTTATGGCGTGACCGAGGGCGCGATCAGCTTGGCGAACCACCTGCGCAATGGCAACGGGTCGTATGACGTGATCGGTTTCGTCACGCGCCAGGCCGAGAACAAGAAATTGCGTGTGGCCGGCTATACGATCTACCTGATCGACGAGAAAGGCGGCTTGCAGAAATTGTTCAGCACCTTGAAGGTGGATTGCGTGCTTTTCTTGAGCACGACCGATCTGCATGGCGACGAGGAGATCGTGCAATATGGCTTGGAGCACAACATCAACTTGCGCGTGCTGCCCTTCCTGACGGGACAGGAGCAATGGACGGACATCCAGTTGCGAAACATACAGATCGAAGACCTGTTGAGCCGCGAGGAGATCAACATCGACCTGGAGAATATCCGCCACGAGCTGGCGGGGAAGGTGATCCTGGTGACGGGAGCCGCCGGGAGCATCGGCAGCGAATTATGCCGTCAGCTCTGTCGGTTCGAGCTGAAGCAGCTCGTCCTCTTCGATTTCTCGGAGACGGCCACCTATGCGATCGACATGGAGCTGCGGAAGAAGTTCCCCGGTTGCAACGTCGTGCCCGTCATTGGCGACGTGCGTAACCGCGACCGGGTGGAATCGCAGATCAAGTGCTATCGCCCCGACATCATCTTCCATGCGGCCGCCTACAAGCATGTGCCCATGATGGAGAAATTCCCCTGCGAGGCGGTGCGTACCAATGTGTTGGGAACCCGCATCGTGGCGGATATGGCCCTGAAATATGACGTGAAGAAGTTCATCATGATCTCTACCGACAAGGCGGTGCACCCCAGCAGCGTGATGGGGGCTACCAAGCGGTTGGCGGAGATGTATGTGCAGAGCCTCGGGAGCGCGATCAAGGAGGGCATCCTGCCGGGAAAGACCGCTTTCGTCACCACCCGCTTCGGCAATGTGTTGGGCAGCAACGGCAGTGTCATCCCCCTCTTCCGGCAGCAGATCATGGAGGGAGGTCCGGTCACGGTTACCCATCCGGACATCATCCGCTATTTCATGACGATCCCCGAGGCCTGTCGCCTGGTGCTGGAGGCGGCCTTCATGGGGCAAGGCAACGAGATCTTTATCTTCGACATGGGTAAACCGGTGAAGATTGCCGACATGGCAAGGCGCATGATCAAGCTCGCCGGCTTGCAACCCGACAAGGATATACAGATTGCCTATATCGGTTTGCGTCCCGGCGAGAAGCTGTATGAGGAGCTGCTCTATAATAAGGAGAACGCGACACCTACCGCAAACCCGAAGATCTTCCGGGGCATCAGCATCGAGCGGGATTACGCGAAGGTGGAGCCGGCCTTGCGACGACTGGTCGAGGTGGCGCATACCGACAACAAGGAGGAGACCGTCGCCCTGCTGAAACAGATCGTGCCGGAGTTCAAGAGCGTCAACTCGGTGTATGAGGCGCTTGACAAAGCCAACGAAACAGCGAAGAATGAATAACTAATATAATGTTTAATTAAAATGGATCGCAAAATGAAAAAGTATTTCATTGCGTTTATGATGCCATTGTTGACCCTATCCGTGGGATATGCTCAAGAGAAAGCGGAAGTGGCTCCTGTACAGCAGGAGGTCAGCGACACGCCTTATTGGACAGATCCTACGAACGGTGGTAAACGGCTCTTAAACAAGTCAAAGTTTGGAGATAACTGGTTTGTGAGCTTACAGGCTGGTGGCCTCTACTCATGGGGTACCAACATCTCTAACTCCAGTTTCTTCAACCAGGTTCGCCCGGCTGCGGCCCTGTCCGTAGGTAAGTGGATCGCTCCGGCGGGAGGTTTGCGCCTCCAGGGTTCTTATGGGATTAACTCCGGCTACGCGAGCAACGGAGGTCTCTACCATTGGGACGCGGCAGGTCTTGCGTTGGACGGCTTGTTCAACTTCACCAACATCTGCTGCGGCTATGAGGAGGATCGTGTGTTCAACTTGATCGGTATCTTGGGTGCCGGCTTCGAGCATACGATGGACTTCAGCGACAAGTCGTGGAATACGGAGACACAGGAGCCGTATTTCAGCACGAAGTCGCAAAACCTGCTGGCTATCCGCCTCGGCTTGATGGCGAACTTCCGCCTCAGCAAGGCTTGGGATTTGAACGTCGAGGTGATCAACAGCGTGCTCGACGACTCCTTCGACGGTTGGGATGGCAAAGGCTCTAACGACCGCTGGGATGGCCATGTCAACCTGATGGTGGGCGTGACCTATCGCTTCAAGAACCACGACGGTTCGCACCAGTTCACCTACGCGCGTCGCGATCTCTCGAAGTTCGACGAGGCGAACGCCGAGATCAACCGCTTGCGCGAGCAGAAGAAGGTAGCGCCCGCCCCGGTCACCAAGGTGGAGACAGAGGTGGTGGAGAGCAACCATGTCCGTTCGTTCATCTCGTTCGACAATGCTTCTGCCGAGATCAACAAGTTGCAGGAGGTGAACGTGTACACAGCAGCTGAGAACCTGAAGAAGTTGGCCGAGGGCGACCTCTACATCTCTTCGACCAAGGAGGTGAAGGATGCGGAGTTGTTCATGGCGCGCGCACAATCCATCCGCAACGTGCTGGTGAATACCTATGACATCCCCGCCGGACGCATCTTCATCGAGAAGAACCCGGCTGTCATCAACTCACTCGATCCGCAAACCAGTTGCGTCATTGTGTATATCAACGAATAACAACACCAAAAAAGAATGTTTAGCATGAAAAGAATAGCTTTACTATTGGCTGCCATCTGCTGTTCTGCGTCGCTGTGGGCACAGACGATCGAGGAGGAGGCGGCCTGGAAATTAAAAGCCGATACCGTTCAGGCGTTGAGGCAATATAAGGCTAAAGACAACTGGTTCATCGGCATTCAAGCCGGAGCGAACCACTCCCTGTCCGACAATGCCCGTTTCGGCTCCTTCGGCGCGATGACCAAGCCGAGTGTAGCCATCTCGGTCGGTAAGTATTTCGCGCCGGCCGTGGGCGCGCGTCTGCAATTCGCCTATCTGAAACAGATGTCACGCGCCAACAGCGAGGCGATCGAGGCCTATCCCCAGGTGTTCGGCAACGGAAACTATGGTTTCAACATGTTCAGCGGCTATTTGGATGGCTTGTTCAACCTGAACAACATCTTTGGCCAGTATGACGAGGATTGCCGCTTCAACGTGGTCGGTATCTTAGGTATGGGTGTCAACACCACCTTCGGTTTCGACGACAAGGTGAAGGAGTGGGGCGCCAACAGCCCTGCGTGGGGCAACAACGATGTGGATAGAAAGGCACCTTATGAGGTATGCACTGACAGCAAGGCGCTCTTCGCCCTGCGTGCCGGTTTGCAGTTCAACTACATCTTGAGCAACACGCTCGACCTCAACTTGGAGGCGACCTTCAACGCGACCGACGATGGTTTGAATGGCGTGCGCTACGATCGCAAGTGGGATTCCTATGCGAACGTCATGTTGGGCTTGACCTACCACTTCAAGGATCAGTATGGCGACCGTCGTTTCCGCTATACGAAGGTGACCGACCAGGCTATGGTGGACGAGCTGAACCGCAAGATCAACGAGGAGCGTGAGAAGACCGTTGTCGTGCCGGCTCCGGTGATCACCGAGGTGAAGAAAGAGGTGGTGAAGAACGAGCTGCTGGGTATGACCGTATCCTTCAAGATCGACAAGTATAACATCACCGACATCCAGAAGAAGAACGTGGCAGAGGCCGCCAAGTATCTGGAGGAGCATCCGGAGGTGAACTTGATCGTGACCGGTTATGCCGACGTGCAGACGGGTAGCCCCGCTTACAACTTGAAGCTGAGCCAGAAGCGTGCTGAGGCTGTCAGCAACATGATGGTGAAGGAGTTTGGTGTCGATCCGAGCCGTATCCGCGTGGATTACAAGGGCGACAGCTTGCAGCCTTATCAGTTGAAGAACGAGTGGAACCGTGTCGTAGTGTTCATCACGGAGGCACGCAACCCCTAATACATCTTTTTTGTTCATAACGGGAAATGAGTAAGATTTGGTTATCTTTGGCGCACATGGGCGGAGCCGAGCAAGACTTCGTGCGTGAGGCTTTTGATACCAACTGGGTAGTTCCCTTGGGGCCTAACGTGGATGGCTTCGAGCGGGAGCTGTCGGCGTGGCTCTCCGAGCGCGCCAACCGTGAGGTGCACGCGGTGGCTCTCTCTTCGGGCACCGCGGCCATCCACCTGGCCTTGGTGATGCTGGGCGTGGAAGCGGGCGATGAGGTGATCTGTCAGAGCTTCACCTTCACCGCCTCCGCCAACCCGATTCGCTATCAAGGGGCTACCCCCGTTTTCGTGGACAGTGAGCCGGACACCTGGAACATGGATCCTGACCTGCTGGAGGCGGCCATACAGGATCGCCTGAGGCAGACGGGGCGTAAGCCCAAGGCCATCATCCCGGTGCATCTCTACGGCACACCCGCCCGCATGAATGAAATTGGTGAGGTAGCCGCTCGCTACGGTATCCCCGTGGTGGAAGACGCGGCTGAGGCAATGGGATCCGTCTACGACGGACGCTATTGCGGTACGATAGGCCAATATGGCATCCTCTCCTTCAATGGCAACAAGATGATCACCACCAGTGGTGGGGGTGCCTTGCTGTGCGCGACGGAGGAGGAGGCACGGCAAGTGAAGTTCTATGCCACCCAGGCGCGCGAGCCTTTCCCCTGGTATCAGCATGAGCGGATCGGCTATAATTACCGGCTTAGCAATGTGTCGGCAGGCATTGGGCGAGGGCAGATGCGGGTGGTGGACAGCCACATCGCGCGCCGTCAGGCCATCCACCGGCTCTATGCGGAGCGGCTGGCCGACCTGCCGGGAATCACGGTGACGGAACCGAGGGGCGAGACCCCTTTCCTGCCCAACTATTGGCTGACTACGATCAAAGTGGATCGCGAAGAGGCCGGCTTCACGCCCGCGAGCCTTGGCGAGCGGTTGGCGCAAGCCGACATCGAGTCGCGCCCGCTTTGGAAACCGTTGCACCTGCAACCGGTCTTCGCCTCCTCTCCCGCCTATGTCAATGGTGTGGCTGAGGCGCAGTTCAACTGTGGCCTTTGCCTCCCCTCAGGACCGATGGTGAGCGACGAGGATGTGGAGCGAGTGGTTGCGGTCATTCGGGGTATGAGATAGATAAATTTACTTAACAACGGACAGAGTTCTTGGGGGACTTGAACAGAATAACGCTTTGGGCGAGAATGAGATAATGTGAGGAAAGAAGATTGTTTTTTTAAAGCCTATCTATTCTTAAATCGCAATTAATCAATTATTTCAAACACCATGACAACCAAAGTCCCCCAAGGACTTGGTTGATAATTGCCCGGGCTTATCTGTCAATCCCCTTTAGGGCAACGGATAAAAGAATGAGAATATGGAAAAAAGAAAGTATGAAAAGCCGATGCTAATCAGCGAGGCCTTCATTCCAAATGAGTATGTAGCTGCGTGTGAACATTCCGAGAGTGGAGCGGGCTTATATAAATTCGTGTGTAATGCAGGAGGAGGACGGCGGGGTGATATATTCCTTGAGGATGGAACGAATTTGACACGGAATTCGTGGTGGAAAATTAGCTATTATCATGCTTGTAATAAAGCCCATCAAGCTCCTACAACAGATGAATTTAAAAAAGGTTATTTTTACGCTAATGAAGGAAATGATAAGGTAGAAGGTTATACTCCTATACCTGTAATTATTTGGACAGGTGATGGAGATATTCATGCTACGGAAAATCTAAATCAAGATACGTGGGAAAAAAATGTTTCATAATTAAGTATCTTTGATTATCAATAAGTATCGATCGCAATCAATCAATTATTTCAAATTCTTTTATAGCACAGGTTATTCAACTATTTAGACAACGAATCATTAAGTGTTTAATAACCAAAGTCCCTCGGGGACTTAAACTGGATAACGCACTGAGCGGAAATGAGATAACGTGAAGAGAGAAGAGAGTCTTTTTAAAGCTTATCTGTTCTTAAATCGCAATATATCAATTATTTCAAATACCGTTATGACCAAGGTCCCCGAGGGACTTTGGCCATAACCACTTAGGGCATCCAGCCGTTCCTTTGGGACAGCGGATAAAAAATGAGAAATATGGAAAAAAGAAAGTATGAAAAGCCGATGCTAAT
>OBLI01004420.1_pt1 | contig 10035 bp, 11 predicted proteins | sample 1519701 | NCBI WGS metagenome assembly OBLI01 (sample SAMEA3663005, study PRJEB22513) | pig gut metagenome | biome: pig gut; feature: pig-associated habitat; material: faeces | place: France | collected 2012 | reverse complement strand
CGTTGCCTACGATAAGGAGTACCGCGACAACTGGAACGCCTACGATACGTGGAGTGCAGTGGCCGCAGGATCCGTGACCGAGCCTGTTGCCACCGCCCCACTACCTACGGCGCAGGAGTTGCAGGCGGCACGCAAGTATCTCTCATCCAACAAGCCCAAACTGGCTGCTGCCGATGGCGATGCAGCCAATGCCCTGCGCCAAAAGATGCAGCAAAGGGTTTCGCTGCTCCTCTCGGCAGGACAGGGCTTCGAGCCTGCTTATCAGTCGGAGCTCGAAGCCTTGGGCTTGCTGTTCAGTTAGCGCATTCACCATCCCTATATCAGCATTTGTTGCATCATTTTTTAAGAGTTCGGGGCGGCATCAGTCGGGAGATTTGTGCCGTCCCAATTTTCATTCCTCACTGCCCATGAAGCCGAAACCTACTATCTACGACCCGCGCGAGCGCAAGGTGCAGGTCATTCTGACTGACACCTTCCAACTCGGCTATGTCTTGGAACATCTGCTCGCCTTTACGGGTGCTGCCCGAATAACGGTCAGCACTTACTCCACAGGCGAGGAGTTCCTGCGTAAACTCATTGCCTTGCGCCACAAAGGGCTTGTTCGCTCTGCCCACCTATTCTCTGACTTCAAGGCAGCAGAGAAGACGGCCAGAGTGAACCCCATGCTGCGCGCGGCCTACGATGAGGTGCGCTTCTGTCAGAACCACAGCAAGGTAATGGTCATTGAGGGAGATTTCCCCGTGGTGGTCATTTCCTCGCAGAACCAAACCCGAGGCAACCGCCTTGAAAACTACGCCATCCTGCACTCGCGCGAGGCAGCAGACTACTGCCTTGCTACGCTGCGCGGGCTGGCTACATATCAAGTCCTATGAACGAAAAACCTCTCTCCGAAAGGGTGCAGGAGATACGCGACCTTGTCGCCCTCCTTACCCCCATTTCCGATATGGCTCTTCTGCTGGGTGTGCATGAGCGCACCCTGCGCGATGAGTTGGACGACCTCGCTTCGCCTGTGTCGCATGCCTACCGCGAAGCCAAGGCGCAAGTGGCGCTTAAACTTCGCACCCGCGACATCGAACTGGCCGAGGCTGGCTCGACCACTGCCGCCGAAAACGTATCGTCCTACTACCGCCAAATGCTCCGTGACGAATAGCCCCATCCTTTAGCCCATGAACCCCGAACTCATCGAACGCACCCAACGCTTCCTCTTTGCCTCCGAGGAGGAAATGGAGGAAGCCCGGCTCCCGATGACCGTCCGCACCCGCTTGCTTCGCCTGCGGGATATGTATGCCTACTGGCTACGCCATCCGGCCTACGCGGACAAGGCCATCGTGGCGCAGTTGCGCCTGCAATACAAGGTGGGCTTCACGCAGGCTTACGAAGACGTGCGCCTGCTTAAAATCTGCCTCGGCAACCTGGGGCAGGTCACCCGGCAGTGGTGTCAGTTTCTCTTCATGCAGCGGTGTGAGGAGGGCTTCGCCATGGCTCGGGCATCGGGCGATGCCAACGCCTTTGCCAAGGTGCTGTCGGCCCTCGGCAAGTTTACGCGCCTGGACCATGACGAAGCCATCGGCCCGGACTACTCGCAAATTGTTCCACAGCAATTTGAACTGACCACCGACCCTGCGGTGGCTGGATTTGAACGCATCCCCAACGTACAGGAACGTGTCCGCCTGCTCTTCAATCGCTTCAAGAAAGAAGCGGAAGAGGCGGACGCTGTCGAAGTCGTACAACCACAAGAAACCCAAGAACCCGATACTCATGCTGCTGCACATCAATCGTATTGATTACTGCGAGGCGTACCACCTCGTTTCTGCCATCGTGCTCCCCGAAACGGCCTCCGTCCTTATCCGCGAGCCGATGCCGTGGCAACGCCTCCCTATGGTCGGCCTTGCCTCGCTGGAAACTTCGGAGGCTGTGGAGAAGGGCGTGCGCAAGCACACGACCAAACTCTCCGCCACGCTCTGCGGTGGCCGTCTTGCCTTGCCGTCCCGTCCACTGGCATACCGCCTCACTTGTGTAAACGGTAGGCAATACCTGCTCGGCACTGCTGACCCGCCGTTCCCGCTGGCCTCGCAGGAAGTCAGTTTGCCATCTAATGCGGCGGAAACCTCGGCGGTGAAGCTGGTGGTGTCGCTGCAATCCCCTTATCCAAGTCTAAATATTCTCTAATCTCCTGCTTTTAAGCTGTCAAGCAGAGATTGCATTAAATAATTTTTGTATTTTTGCAAATGGTAGCGGTTTTCCGCACCTGCAAATCAGACCAAAACGATTTCACATACTCAAAATAAGGGAACTCCCTCGTAGCTACAAAGGCTTTGGTCGGCCGCAGGTGCTACTTGGGAGTTCCTTATGTTATCATATCAATGAATAACGTACACAGTCAGACAGTTTCTCTCATATGGAATATCGCAGATGATGTATTGCGCGATGTTTTGTTCGTGGTCAATATCGTGATTTATTTGCCGCATGATGGCGATCACTGACTCCGAGGCTGCACCCGTAATCGCTAAAACAGTTAAACAGACGGCGAAAGATGTAACTACGCTGGTTGATGTTTTCGGGGTGAATACCGCGAATCTTTCAGATTATGGTTTCTACGCCTCGCCCGAGGGAAAAAACCTAATTGTTTATGAGAGCGACAGTGACCTGCGCGATACGACTTCACCAACCTTGTCCGTGCCGCCATAGAGAATGTGGACTATCTAAGCCGCCAAAGCATTAGACCTTAAAATCAGATAAATCACCTAATTTTTCAATTTACTCTCTACGAAACCACGCAGAAGAAAAATAAATTAACATATAACAAATACTCAAAAAATCTACAATATGGCTACTTATAGATATTTACTTATTTCGATAACATGCTTCATCCTATGGGGAATAAATAGCTATGCTCAAATAACCTCGTATAGGATAGAAAAACCTGTGGAAGTAAAAGCAAAGCAAATAATTACACCCTACGATAGTCTTGAGAATATTACAAGGCAAAACATTTCTTCATTAGTCGGACAACAAGTGCAAGTCTTACCCTTAGGCAACCGACTTGGAATAACTCCTACATTATTCAAGAGCAAGCCAAAAAAATTATACAGTTCTTCCACAGAGGTCGTCGAACCGGGAGATAGATCATATGAATCCCGAAAAGGAGCGTTTGACAATCAAATATTTGATATTATAGGTGTTGACTCACTTTCTGAAGATGAGGAAAAGAAATATTTATATACTACTAGATTTTATCTTATAGTGAAAAATGACAAATATCCAACCCCGCACTATTTGGAAGTTGGATTCGTAATGGATAGATATTCTTCCGAAGGTAAGTTGGAGGAATTCGATCAACTTAATCACGTTGATAGAAACTTTATTATTTTGGGCTATTATGAAAAATACAGAGAAAAATTAAAAACAGAGGGTAGAAAATATGTAAACAAAAATGAGGACAACAAAATATTAAATTCTGTATATGTTATATATAATCTTGCGGATGGTAGTCCATTAAAATCAGTTCCTAAAAATCATATTTGGACGGTTGAAGACTACATATATATGGAATCGGCCGAATATACTGGTTTTTGTTATACTCTAACATCTGACAGTATCAAGAATGTCTTTGTAAGGTCTGATGTTTTAAATAATGACCTCTATTCTAATGGCCTCTATACCCCATTTATTGAGTACGAAAAATTTATTGCAGCGGAAAACGAGAAAACAGAATGGAAGCAAAGAATGATTCGCACATATGGTAAAACTAATGGAACGTTAATCATTCAAGGCAAAGTAAAAATAGGATTTAGTAAAAAGATGTGTGAAGAATCATGGGGAAAACCATACTCTATTAATAAGTCCACAGGCTCGTGGGGAGTGCATGAACAATGGGTTTACTCAGGAGATAGCTATCTATATTTTGAAAATGGAAAGTTAACTGCAATAGATAATTAAATGGTAACTCGTTCCAACACCGCTGTTGAGTTTGCGTGAGCAGAGTCTTGGTTTATGCTCATTTGACTTCAAACTCATAATCCCCCGCGCCGCCGAGCCTAATCAGCTCGGCGGCGTGTCTTTTCTGCCCCTCCAAGTAACTTCTACCTTTGCCATATAACCAACAATGTTTCCATTATGGCAAAGGAACTCACAGACATACTCAAAGCTGCGGCGGTGGTTCGGGACGAAACCGCCATGCAGCAGAACACCGCAACCCGCGTGGGCGGCGTGCTGACTGACCTCGCCCAATTCGTGGGCGAGGCCGTCTTTGCTGCTGGAATGGCCACCAAGACCAGTGCCACAGGCGTGTCGCTGCTCATCAAATACTACGATGCGGACGGACAGCCCTACACCAAGGAACTGCCACTGCCCGTGGCCAATATGCTGCGCGCAGGTATTATCACGCCAGCGGCGCTGAACTTCATCAACACAGCCGATAGGGAAGAAACCACCGCGCGGCAGGCCTCGGACGCGAAACTGCTGCGCCGCATACAGGGCAAAAGCACCAGTTCCTCGGCCTATTCCGACCCCTGCATCAACATCGGAAGCTTCGACCACCTCTATGCCGAAGACGGCAAGACCATCATCAAGCGTGCTACCTTAGTAGTACAGGAGGCACTCGAAGCCCAACTGCAAGGGACGATGCAGGAGGTAATGAAGTACATCGGGAAAATGCGCGGACTTATCTACGGCATCCCCTTCGAGGCGTGGAACTTCGTCCACCGCTGGCCGAATGCCCAGCAGTCCTCCATATATGTGCAGGTGCTGCACAGCAACTTCCCCGCCGATGCCGCTGGCGAAATCGCGGGGCAGGACAGCCACCTCCATACCCTCAGCCGCACTGTCAATGTCTATTTGGACGCTGACGGCAACTTCGACCACAGCGTGGTTTCCCCCTGGCGCGAGTGCAGCCTGCAAGAAGCAGACCGCAACAACCTCGCCGCCTTCGCCTACCTCGGGGCGTTCGCCTCGATGGATGCTGCTGGGGCTAAAGCCGCCACCATCCCCTACGCGGGCAACGCGGACTTTGTCCTGCTCCGCTTCCGCATTGGCGACAAGGGCGGACTTATCCTACAAAACGTGAACGGCGCAAGTACCGAGCAATATCTCTTTTACAACGGCAAACGCTATGTGCGTTATGTGGACTTCACTTCCGCTGACCGCACTGCCGTCAAGACGGTGCAGGCGTGGAAGTTGGACGGCGTGGCGTACATCTTCTATGATGCCGCCAACCGCATTATCTACCAGCGCAACCAGTGGGACGAGAACATCAGCGGCGGCGGACCTTCGACCCTGCCGCTCGCTTCTGCCTCCTATGCCGGTCTGCTCTCCAATACGGCTTTTACCCACCTCTCCAATTTTAATATCTACGAGCACAGCGTGCCTACCACCACCTCCGTGCGCTTGGTATTTACCAAGCCTCTCACGGGGGAGACAGGCATTGCCACACTCGCTGCCGCCACTTCCGCCCGGGCAGGGGTGCTGACAGCTGCGGACAAGACCCTGCTTGACACGCTGGGCAAAACTAGCAAGCACCTCGGCACGTTTTCCAACCGCGCGGATGCGCTTGCCGCTGCCTCTACCTTCGCCATCGTCAGCGACAGCAGCCTTTGCCTGCTGACTGCTGCCGTGGCTGTGTCTTCCTCCGCACTGAATGCCGTACTCATTCTCCAGCAAGTGCAGAAAAACAACGATGGAGGCGGACAGACCATCCAATATATCCACGCGGACAAGAAGTGCTACACCCGTTACATCAGTTTCTCCGCAACTGCCCTCACGGAGGTGCAGCCTATCCAGTTTGACGGCGCACGCAACCTCAGCCTCTCGGGGCGCGTGCTGCAAATGACGAACATGTGGGGCGACAATGTGGGGAGCAGCGCGACCCTGCCCGACAACGGCAACCTCTATGAGGGCACGGCTGGCACAGACAGCGTGCCCCTTGTGCTGGCCAAAACCTTCGGCGGCACAGCTACCGCCACGCTGGCCGCAGCCACCTCCGCCCGGGCAGGGGTGCTGACCGCCGCGCTCTACAACGAGTTGAAGAACGCCACGGCCAACATTGCCGCCCACTACCAGGAGATACAGAACCACCTCAACGCCATCTACTCGCGCCTTTCTGTCATTGAGAATAAAATCGAAGCCTACCACCCGACAAGCACACAGTCATGAGCCGACAAAGACCTTCCCACATTGACCACACGCTGCTCCAGCCCGAAATCCTCGACCTCGGCACGAACGGCGTGCAAGCCGTCATGGCTACCGTGGAGGACACCACGGGCATCTTTGACGACTACAGGATGCAGTTCCGCCCTGTGCCCGGCAGACCCAATGAGTTGTTCGCCCCATGGGGCTACAATAACCTGCTGCCGTTCAAGATTGCCGACCTTGTGGGGGCGGATGAGGTCACCGCCCAAAACAAGTTCTTTAATGTCTTGACCTGCTACGGTGCAGGTTTGGCCTTACAGGATGCTGACGGCCAGCCCACCTCCAACGCGGACGCGCTGCGCTTCGCACGGCGTTCTTCGCTTCGCACCTTCTTCTTGGAGCAGGTCACCGACTGCAAGTATTATTTCCTTGCCGTGTCGGTGATTATCCTCTCCAAGGACGGCTCGCAAATCAACCGCCTTGTGCACAAGGACGCCTGCTTCTGCCGCTTGGCCAAGGCCGACAAGTTCGGGCGCATCCGCTATGTCTATTACGCGAACTGGAAAAAGGCGGGCTTGCAGAAGGATGAGGTGGAGCGCATCCCCCTGCTGTGCGAAGACGACCCCATCGGCGACCTCATGGTCAAGATGGGGCGCGAGCCTGGCGAGGACGGGCGTTGCTGCGTGCGCACGCCCATCCGCAAGTTCGCGCTCCTGCTCCGCTTTCCCACCGTGGGCTGTCAGTACTATCCCACACCGTACTACGCCGCGATGTTCCGCGGCGGGTCGTACTTCGAGAAACGCCTTATCTCCGCTGCCAAGATTGCGAAAATACGCAATCATGCCAGCGTCAAATACCAGGTTGAAGTGGAGCACAAATACTGGCAAAAAATTGTGGACGAGGAGCGCATTACCGATCCTTTGAAAATCAAGGAACGGATAAAGCGCGAAAAAGAGAATATCCGCGATTTCGTTGCTGGTGTTCACAACTCTGGGAAAGCCTGGATTACTGGTTATTATGTTGACCCCCTCGGTCACGAAATCCGCGATATTCGGGTGGTCAATATTGAGGGTAGCAAAGAAGGGGGCGACTATGCTGACGATATCAACGTAGCCGCTAACACTTTGTGCTATGCCGACAACACGCACCCGAACCTTGTCGGGGCTGTGCCTGGCAAAAGCCAAAGTAATAACTCGGGCTCTGACAAACGCGAGTTATTCACAATAAAACAGGCGCTTGAAGGGGCTTTCCACGACCTCCTCCTGCGACCGCTGGAGTTGGTCTGTGAGTTCAACGGCTGGGACGATGTCCGCCCCTCCGTTCCCATGATTATGCTCACCACGCTGGATGAGCATACTGATGCCAAACGTATCAACCCTAACAATCCATCCTAATATGTCACAGAAAACCATTATCCTAGGTACAGCCCATCGCGTGAACGTGGGCGGTAACCGCAGCCCTAATGGCGTGCTCCGCGAATACCGCTTTTCACGCGAGGTCTGCAAACGCCTCAAAAATGAACTTGAAGCCGAGGGCTTTCAAGTGTTCATTGATATTGAGGAGGACCACATCGAGGGCACGCAGTCGCAAGAACTTATCCAGCGATGCAAAATCGTGAATGCTCTGTGTAGCCGATTTGGCAAAGCCAACTGCATCTACATTAGCATCCACGTTGACGCTGCTGGATCAACTGGTCAGTGGCGAACGGCTGGCGGATGGACCGCCTATACTAGCCGCGGCCGTACCCGTGCTGATGCACTGGCTACCTGCCTCTATGAAGCGGCCCAAGTCGCCCTGGCCGAGTATGCAGAACTGTTTAAGACGAAGCAAAAGCAGGGATTCTACGATGCTAAACAGAAGCCCTTCCGTACTGACTATTCTGATAACGACCCGGACAAGGAGGCCGGATTCTATGTGCTGACGCACACAGTCTGCCCCGCTGTGCTCACCGAAAATCTCTTCCAAGACAACCAGGCTGATGTGGATTTTCTCACCAGCGAGGCAGGCTTACAGGCCATTGTTCAGTTGCACAAAGACGGCATATTCCGATTTTTCAAACATGAAAATGAATAGCCATGCTCAAACCAGCCATGATTACTCTTAGCCAAACTGCCTTCGAGCAATACGTGCCTGCCTTCCGCGATGCGGAAAGCCGCACCTACGAGGCCATCCTGCCTTATATGGAGTTGTTCCGCGAAAACGCGTACCACTCCATGAAAGTGCCTCACGACTTCCCCGATACCGCGAAAGTCGAAGCCTACATCTACCGCAACGCTGCCCATCGCGCCCTGCCTCACCTCGACCTTGTGCTCACCGAAAACGGCTTTGCCGTGGTGAGCAACAGCAACCTCGCACCTGCCAGCCGCGACCGTGTGGCCGCTTTGCAGGAGCGGTTGCGCGAGGAGAAGGACGATGCGCGCGACCTGCTGCTCTTCGCGCTCTGCGAAACGGAGGCGTGGCGCACGTCTGACGAGTGCCGCCGCCTCCGCTCCACGCTGCTGTGGTGTCCGATGCTCTGCCGCCGCTACGGGGTGACGACCCCCGAGGGCCTTCCCGTCTATCTCCGCGAGTTCCTCGCACTGCTCCCGCAGATTGAGGCGGCTCACTACGAGGTGGCGCGCATCGTTTCGGTGGAACAGGCGCACTGGCTCTTGGAGCACCAGGACGAGTACGACCGAACGGACACCACGGGCGATGCCCGCATCATCCTGCGCGAGCACTGCCGCCGCCTCATGAGCGCGCTCGTCACGGGGCGCAGGGACTCCGTCCGCGCCCTCACCACGCGTTTGCAGGAGTTCCTCAACCTGCGCGCAGACGAACTGCCAGAATACAACGGCAGCACCAAGTTCCAAGCCGACCACTTCACACCTTACGAAAATGGCAAGAACGACCCCTGCTTCTTCTTCGGATAAACTCGAAGTCAGCGTGCCCACTGGGTGGCACGAACTAACCGAGCCGCAGTTGCTCTTTATCCTGCGGCAGTTGGCCGAGGACATTCCGCCCGACCGCGTGGAAGTCTATGCCTTCCTGCGCTTTGCTGGGCTGGGCGTGGTGCGCACCGAGGGCGACCGCCTCATTGTGCGCAAGGGCCGCAGGCTTTTTCCGCTCTCGCGGCGTGATGTTGTCCTCGGCGCGATGGCCTTGGACTTCATCCACGAACCGCCGCCCATCCCCCAACGCCCGGAGCGGTGGCGGGGCGTGCAGGCCGTGAACGCGGAACTGCATGGCGTGCCGTTCGGGGAGTACCTGCAAATAGAGAACTATATGCAACGGTACTTGCAGCAGCCGGACGACCGCCTGCTGTTCCCCATGGCACGCCTGCTGTACCCCGGACTGACGCGCGAAGCGCAGCCCAAGGTGTTCCGCTACCTCATCCTCCACTGGCTGACGGGCTTGAAGATGCTCTTTGCCCGCCTCTATCCCGACCTCTACCGCCCCGCGCCTGCGGAGGATGGTATGCCCGACCTCCGCGAGGTGATGCTGGCGCAAATACGCGCCCTAACCTCGGGGGACGTGACCAAGGAGCACGGCGTGCTCAATGTCGATACATGGACAGCCTTGGCGGAACTCAACGCCAAGGCGAGGGAGGCCAAGGAACTGGAGCGGATTTACAAGAAATAGGAGTAAATGGTATTTACGGGAAAATAGAGTTATGGACACCAAGCAATTCTTCGACTTCCACACCTATATATATAATATGGTACGCCACAATCGCCTTGCCACGGAGCAGGGCTTCGTCCCTTGCTCCTGCTCGGGCATCGGCTTCCTGGAGGGCGTACTGGCACGAATGCGCTCCAACCGCGCTTTCGTATGCCTCTCTGACATCTGCGAGGAGAGCACCGTGCGACACGGCGGGGCTTGGTTCAAGCGCAGGGTCTTTACGGGCTTTGTCCTCGCACGCTACGACAC
>OBLI01004419.1_pt1 | contig 10036 bp, 7 predicted proteins | sample 1519701 | NCBI WGS metagenome assembly OBLI01 (sample SAMEA3663005, study PRJEB22513) | pig gut metagenome | biome: pig gut; feature: pig-associated habitat; material: faeces | place: France | collected 2012 | reverse complement strand
TCATTACGTTCTTCTTCAAGATATGTATTTCTTCTGTCTTTGTACGCATTTAATACATGTGAGACAGAATTACGTAGGATAACAGACTTTTTTATTATTTGTGTCAGTTCGTAATTTATTTCTTTTACTTTTGGTTTGTATCTTTCATCGCAACCTTGTAAATACATCTCTAAGTATTTGACAGCTTGCTTTGCTTCGTCCTCAAATATGTCAAGATGTCGATAGACTGTATTAGCCATGTTCTGACCATTCTCATTAATAGTCCTTCCAAGTTCCTCTAATACTCTCTCTGCGGTTTCATAATCACTTAATGCCAACTTCCAACAGGATGCACCTAAATACGCATTAGCCCAAGGTGCATTATTATTGATAATAGAATAATATTTGTGAACTTCTTCATATTGTTTGCTCTCGAACAATCTCTCTCCCTCATCGATGTAAGAATAAGAATAGACACTATCTGGGGAATATAAGCTGAATGTGTCCAATTCATGTGTTCTGACCAAGAAATCATGACCGTTCTCAGACAGAATCACTTTATTAAACTTACAAGGAACATTTGTGTATTCCGTTGTATTCGCAATATTGATAGCCCCATGTTTTAGAATACCTTCCACTTTTTGAGTTACATAACATAGTCCTGAATTTGTAGTGTTTATCTCCGAATATTCTGTTGGTATTATCGCTGTTCCATCTTTTGATAACAATCCCACATTGTTTGCGCTTACTGTTGAATATTCTGATGCATTTTGATTTTTATCTATATTGGAGATTGCTAAATAAGCATCAACAGAATAACAATCATGTAAAGTACCTGAAAATTCAGAAATCACAGTTCCATTCCGATCTATGAAAAAATAAGTACCACTATTGTCTTTTGCGACAAAACACCCTTTATTGCCAGCAAAATAGCAATTCTCTGTTGAGTTATAATATCTACTACGTTCGTAGCCTTTCTTACGTTCTGGTACATATTCAATAGATGTATATTTTTTCTGTGAAGGAAAGGTGTCTGGGATAATAATATTTCCCAAAGAGTCGGCTATCATGGAATCACCATCTTTTGTCCAAAGAACTATATACGCATAATTGTCTCTCCAACTTCTCTTAAAGTAAGCATCATTTAATCCATACTCTTTTTTTAATGACTTCAAGAGTCTTTTCTCCTGCCTGTTATTCTGAGCCATTATAGGATTACTATAGAAAAATGCCATTAATGCTATAAAAATAATGTTCTTCATAATAGATAATATTCTTTTATTCCACCCATTTTGCTACACGAATGCTTGCCTCATACAATATGTATAAAGGAATTGTTACAAGTATAAGTGTCATCAAATCTGGAGGGGTAATGATTGCAGCCACTAACATAATAAGAATTAAAGCATGTTTGCGATATTTGGCTAATAAAGCAGAATCTACAAATCCGAGTTTTGTTAAAGCAAAAACTATGACAGGAAGTTGGAAGACAACCCCCATGAGCAATGTCAGCGTTGTGAATGTGCTTACATAGGAATCAAGTGTAATAGTGCTATGTACTCTTTCTGCAACACTGTATGTCCCCAAGAATCTGAACGAAATAGGAAACAATACATAGTAACTCATCAATACACCAAAGATGAACAGAAGGTAAATCACCACAACAACCTGTACGGAGTACTTTTTTTCGTTCTCATATAGCGCAGGAGAAACGAAACGGAATAACTCATACAAAATATAAGGTGATGCTCCCAGTAAACCAAGATATATAGCGGTGGTAATGTGGGTCATAAACTGGCTTGACAGGTCCGTCGCTATCAAATCTACATGGTATTTCTCAAAATGGAAATCGTAAAAACCTATCGACTGTATAACTTTCTCAATCCAATGATAGGTTATAAAATCCCATTCGCTCGGAGCAAGCAACAACTGCCAAGTCATATCCTTAAAACAGAATACAACTATAGCAAGCACGCCAGCTACCCTAATGATGCGGAAGAGCATCTGGCGCAACACCTCTAAGTGGCCACCGAAGGTCAACAAGTTTTGGCTTTCTTTTGCCATTACTCAGTACCCTCTTCTTTTGAAGAATGTGTTGTCAATTTAGACTCTGTACGAGAATTTGTTACTTCAGGGTCTTTATCCGTTTGCTCGCTACCTTCATCTTTGACGTTTTCTTCCACATCCTTAACACCTTTCTTAAATTCTTTCACCCCCTGTCCAAGCCCACGCATCATTTCTGGAAGTTTTTTGCCTCCAAAAAGCAAAAGAGCCAAGCCTCCGACAAGAAGCAATTCCGTTGTACCAATAAATAACAATTGTGTTGCCATAGAATTTATAAATTATAAATGGATAATTATTAATCAATTATAGCCTTTACCCCTACATTCGGGGCATATTCCCTTTCCTCTGCAATCTTGACATCTACCAGTATTATGGCAATATGAACATGACGCATCTTTATTTACACCATAACAAATGCTACACTTCCCCGTTCCTGAGCAAATATAGCATATCCCCGTTCCAAAACAGGCATAGCATGTTTCGCCAGATTCATCTTCTTCACAAGAACTGAATGAAGCGGAACAAAGGCCTATACACAACAATAACAATATTCTTTTCATACAAACATATTTTACACAACTAAATATATCTCACATGTATCAAAGTTTATTTCCCAACTACTGTTTTCCGCAGACTCCCATTGGTATTTTTCTGCCATTCTATCCCACCAGTTTTGGAATTTAATACCAGTGTCACCCAAGTCTTTTACGAGTTTTTCATACAACTCTTCATTATCAATTTTAAGGATGTTTGCTAACTCGTTTAATCCGTTGCGACGTTCGAAGAGAGTCTGAATCTCATTACGCTCTTCTGGTGTCACTTTGCCAATTTGTTTCTTTTCTGACATATTATTTAGTGTTCGTTATATGTTATTTATGTAAAAAGTAAAAGACAAAAGGGGTATTAGTCCTCTGAATAGTCAATTTTTCTTTGACATTTTCTTATAAAAGAGCGATTCGAATCAAATATGTCTGCTTCTGTCCAATTCCCATTGTTATCGTATTTATGATTTACAAAATAGTAAGACACTCCATTATTACTAATATATTTGATATCACCCTTATTATTGAACTCTACAATCAATGCACTTGATGGATAATTGTTTGCATAGATTTTGATACGGGATGAAGTTACCCCATAAGTTAACCTTCGAATATTGCAACCCCAAGTATAATATGGTGACACCATAGGAATGGTATCGATGACAGTAGAATCGTTTGCTTTTATGAGAATTCCTGTTTGCATACGTTTATAGTTCTCATAACCGCACCTTTTTAAAATACTGTCATTACTTATGATTTGGTAGTCAAAATTTATATCATGCCAAACACCAGTTCCTCTATACATTCTAAGATGGTGACTTACAGAGTTTTCTTCATAATTAAAAGATGCAGATGTGCTATAATAAGCACTTATTCCATGTTTTTCAGCTCTTCCGGAAGGAGAGTTCCTTATATTGAAATAGTGATACTTTACAAGCCTACCATCTTTTATCGCATATATGAAATTTTGTCCATATTCGTCTTTGACACTAATCTCGCCATTTCCTTTGAAGTTATAATGCATGAGTGCATGGAACCCTCCACAATTATACCATATAGGAATATCGGTAACCCAATGATGGTGATATGGGGTTTGCTCGTTCTGCCCCTTAATGGCAGCTGGCACAACAGCCAACAAGATATAATAAAGATATCGTAAGAAACGCATCGGAATATTTTGTTTAGCACTGGGTTACTTAATAGCAACCCAGCGCATTCTGATTAGTATTGATTCTGCTGTATTTGCCCATGACTGCGTTGTATTTCTTGGGTAAGGATTGGCTGAGCATAACGTTTTGACTTTACTGGAAGAACATAGTCTTTTACTGTATTAAAATCAACTTCACCATTATCTATCGCATAGAATGTACGGTGCAATTCAACATCATCATCAGGAGTCTCATTGTATGCGAAACGACGTATGTCATACCAACGCATCAAGAAGGGAAGCTCACGACGACGTTCTTTCAAAATATTAGTCAGAGCCTCTCTTTGGTTTGTAGCAGACAAAGAATAGTCAGAACCATCAACAAAACGCGAGGCACGTAGAGTTTGGAGAACAATCATAGCTTCACTCCATGAACCCTGACGAGCCAAAGATTCTGCTTTTGTGAGATACATTTCAGCAACAGTTGGTGATGCACCCAAAAAGACATCCATTTGTTGTCCCCACTGATTCCTAGATGAGAAAAGGTGATAATTGCAGACATCATTAAAACCATAGAGCCAATAATCAATGAGACCATTTTCGACGAATAAGTTAATGTAACGGAGATCATCAGCCTTGTCATATAAGTCTGTAAGTTCTTTGGATGCTATAAGATTTACTGTAGCTGTTACAGTATAGAATTGTGGATAATATAATTCTTGATAAGATACAAACTGATTAGGGCCATAGTTGTATGTTTCGCAGAATGTGAGAATATTGTCATTACCCTCCTTAGAGTTATCTTCCTCACCATAATCTTCATTGTTCCATGAGCCACCACCTTTATCCAAATCAAAAGTAGTTAACTTATTGTAATCCAACAATGTCGCAGTTTTACTTTCCAATGCTTCTCCTGCATATTTTTCCGCTAATGCATACTCACAAGTAAACAAATAAAAACGAGCCAACAGAGCCTTAACAGCAGGTTTAGAAACGAGCCAACGCTCATCCTCAGAGACGTCTATACGAGGTGATTTCAGTGCTTCCTTCAAGTCTGCCTCAATAAATGCATATGTATCTTTCAATGTTGCCCGAGTCAAATTCTCATCTGTATGAATAGTTTTTTTTAGAGGTAACCCCAACGCCTTAAGATTCTCAGTCGCATACGGTAAACAATACACATTAGCGAGCTCCCAATATGCCAAAGCTCTAACAAAATGAGCATGTGCGATATATTCAGCCCGTTCTTCATCTGTTATATCTGTAATATTTTCAATATCATTTAGGACTGCATTAGCCGTGAAGATTTTATTGTATTGTCTTGTCCAAAGTTCATCACTCATGAATACATCAAGACCTTCTGGCGCCCAACTCATTCCGCTTAATGAAGGAACATCAAGATATCCTAAGGCATCAAAAACTTCCATCGACATTCCGTAGTCATCTGTTGAAGCAACCAAAAAATCAACAGGTGTATAGTAATTGCTACTATTTGCAAACAGATTTCTAACCTGTTCTCCACGATTTAAGACCTCATTGTCGCCACGACTTGGCACTTCGTCAAAGAAATCTCCACATGATGAAACGACTGGCAACATAGCCAAAAGTCCTAAATTGCATATTATATGTTTCAGTTTCATTTCTGTTATATTTTAAAAATTAATATTTATTCCAAATTGCCATGCTGTCATAGGAGCATAGTCAATACCCGGCAAATATTCTGGATGATAGTGCTTAGAGTTTGCTGACCATAATAATCCCACATTTTCACTCTTGACAAAAATGTCTGCTTCCTTTATTTTTAGTTTTGATAAGAAGGAACGAGGGATATCATAATTCACAACAATTTCCTTACAATAAATATAAGATGCATCTTCTACAGAAGTATTCATAAAGGGCGAATATGTATTCCAGAACATATATAGCCAACCATCAACATTAACACCTTCTTCTATTGTGCCAGGCATTGGAATTGCTGCTGTTCCATTGATTGCATCTTCAACCTGAGCATTGACAAATATCTTACTATATCCAGTTGGAGTTACAAAGTCAAATGTAGGCATCTGTACCTTATGTCCAAAACGTCCACTAAATAGGGCGGATAGCTCAAAATTAGCAAACCCCACACGAAGTTGAAAACCTAATGTGTGAGGCGCGACCTTGGTGCCTTTATAAAACATCAACTTTTCCGGGTCACCGTAAAATAAAGAGCGATCATCAATGCGCAAAATGTTTCCATCAACATCACGAACTTGTGGAACTCCATCTTCAGCAAGCCCTGCATAATCAAAAGTAAATATTGGATACATAGCATATCCTTCTGCATACGATGTGTTTAGATAGCCAGACAAGTCTGTCATTGCCCAATTTAACTTGGTAATTTTATTCTTGTTGTATGAATATGTCAAGTCCGCACCTAATTGAATTTTTCCAATTTTTGTACGACCGTGTAGCGAGGCTTCAAAGCCAGTATTCGTAATATGTGCATTATTGAGGACTTGCTCTGTCATTCCAGTTGCTGTAGGCATGTCTGTCCTACCTAACAAATCATCACCGTATTTTCTATAAAAATCGAATGCCCCCCAAATCTTGCGTTTTAGCAACGAGAAATCTAAACCTATATTTGTCGTTGCCGTCTTTTCCCATCGCAACATATGATTACCATAGTCACTAATATAAGATGGATAAAGTCCTGTAGCTGCATCCATAGAAGAGGAACTTGAAACCGTTACCCTCGCAGATGAATAAGATGAGGTGTTTCCCGTCTTACCATATGTTATTCTTATCTTCAACAAATCTAATATGTCGTTGTTCTTTAAAAATTCCTCACCTGTAATATTCCACATAGCACCAATCGACCAAAATGGCGACCAGCGATATTTTGCTTTGCTAACTATCAGATTGGATGCATCACTTCGAGCACTTGCAGTCAATGTATAGCGATTGTTATATGTGTAAGATGCGTTACCATAGATTGAAACAAAACGATTATTTTCAAACGATTCCGACAAATATTGTTTTCCATTCTCAGGTAAGCCAACTATCAAATCATCATAACCTGCGAGTGAAGGGTAATAACCAAAAGCAGGTGTTATACCAGCATATGTATATGGCAAATTCCAAAGATGACGTTTGTATTTTGATACCTCTTGACCTAAAATTGCAGACACATCATGCTTATTAGCAAAGGTACGGTTATATGAAAGGTCATTACGGAACACCCAACTTTCAAACTTTCCCTCTTGTTTATAACTTATTGCTCCCATTGGTAATGCAGAATTGCCTATAACACTTCCGTCCCAATCAACGGGGGTTAAGTAGTCTACATTCCATCGGGTAAAGAAAGACTCTTCTCCATAAGTGGTTTTTGTATTAAACCTATTGCCCTCATACTGCAGTTTTGAATTGAAATCTAATCCTTCAACAATATTCCATTGTAGCCCAATTTGTGTGCGGTAGTTAAGATTCCTCTTTTTGATATTGGAATTACGTGCTTCTTGTAAGATATTATAGTCTAAGTTACTATATGACAACTGTGATGTATCAAAATAGTTTGCTACCACATCTGGATTAACTATGCCTACTTGAGAAACATAATTCCCATTTTCGTCTAAAAGCATCTCATAAGGAGAAATTTTAGTCAAGTCATATTCATTTATTGCAGAACTATTGGCTTTCGCATTTTGAAAATGCAATCCAACATTGATAGCCACATGCTTATTGAAACGGTATTTGTTATTCCAGTTAACCATGAATTGGCTGTTGTCTCTTCCTATGAAATCCCCGTAATCATATTGATATTGAACAGATAAATTTGACTGATAGCCACCATTATTATATCCGATAGAAGCATTCGTCTGTGATGTGACAGGCGATTGAAGCATATATTTCTTTATCTGTTTGCGATTATCTAACAAAGCCAAACGATTTAATTCAGCATTCACTTCATCAGGTGACATGATACCGTATTGTCCTTTGTATAAATATAATTCAGCCCATGACACAGGCTCGCGTAAGCTATATTGGTCACCATAATACATTGAAGTATCCCAGCCGCGTTCTGAAAGTATGCGAAGATAATTTATTGTATTTGCAGAATTGGCTTGATTAGTAATTTGGTCAACATCTCTTTTACCAGAAAATGAGATTTGAGTACTAGCTTTTACTTCTAGTTTTTGTCCATTGCTAGTACCACCTTTTGTTTTAATGACTATTACACCATTTGAAGCTCTTGCCCCCCAAATTGACGCAGCGGCTGCATCTTTCAACACTGTAACACTTTCAATGTCGTTTGGGTTAATTTTTTCTAAAGCTGTCAGTGCCGAACTTCGAGAATATTGCCAGTCAGGGACATCAATAATGGGAAATCCATCAACAACAATTAAGGGTAATTCATCTGCATACATCGTACCAACACCTCGAATTGTAAAACGTGTACCACCTCTTCCATCCGATTGCCCTTGCATACCAGCTACTATACCATCGAAAATAGCCGATGTCGACAGCGTGTGACGTTTCTCAACCTCTTTACTTGATACAATATCATAACTGCCTGCCGCACGTTCACGTGAAATTGTACGATATCCAGTCACGACAACCTCGTCAAGATTTGAGAGACTGTCAATTGGATTTGTTTGTGCAGAACATGGCAAAACTGCACAAAGAGATAAAAACAATAATATTCTTGGCTTATTCATATATCAATAATTTTCTTTATGGAATTTTATTAGTTCTTTCTGCATAGCTTCATAATCCCATTTGTCTCTTCTATCGAATGGATCAAGGTAATCAATTTCATTGATTTCTGATGGTTCTTTTAACGTTGAGACGACCTTTGGATTCTCCATTAACTTTCTGGATGCATTTCTTTCTAAATGCGCAATAACACATTGCTGATGCGATGGGGTATTGACTTCCAAAGTTGTTTTTTTATTTAGCCATACACAACGTTTGCATTGATAAGAATCACAATGAAGACAAATGGGAGCATAATCGAGACGATACAACTGCGGATTTGGAATGTTTATACCTTTGTACACATCACCTACGGATGAAGCTTTATCTATATAAAATGCAGGGCAAATATAGAATTCTCCATTGGGTGCCAATGTAATGTTTTTCCAACCAGCATCACAATTATTCATAACCGATAGTTCCAATCTGTCGGTCAGCAGATTACATTGAACATGATTCCCTTCACTAACGGCATTGCTAACTTCATCAGAAAGGAATCCAAGAATCTTTCTATATCTCTCATAATCATCCTCACCAAAACTCTCCATGTCCGTAAAAACAACATTAAATCTCTTCGCTTTAGGTAAAACTGTTTTTAACATGATATGTCGATCAAAGAAATCATCTTTTGATGTTCTTAGAACATAACTTTGAGTTTTTGAAAATTGGAAATACTGTAGAGCAGTCCAATCATGTAGGACAACGACATCTGCAGACGTAACAAGTTCCTTGTCTTTACACAGCGAAGATACAATGTCATTGTGGTCTATTGAATTTATAATCTTTTTATATTCTTCCGTCAATTCTTCATCTGGATATACAAATTGAATCATTAAATTCTCCTTCATTGCCAATATAATACCCGCTTTCAGGTCTTCTATACTTATTAGTTTTGAAACCTTATTACAATTATTATAATGACAATATGAAGTACTTGTATCACATAGTTGAATAATCAAATACTGTATCATATCATTAGCATTTATTATTGAGTGTATTTGGAACCGCTATTGTGCTTTGTGATTCATTTTCCAACTCTAGCTTGCGGTATAGTTTGTTCCAGTAGTAATTATTGGCTCTAACACGGGCTTTGTGCATTAAACAATTAGCCATTGAACGTTCAAATATAGTATCTGTCTCTGCTGAGTCATAGTTCTCTCCAGAGCACCAACCACATCCACCAGCAACTTCACATTCTAGACATTCTCGTTTGCATTGAGTGAATCTATCTAATGTGAGAAATGGTCTTAGTTTGTTTTCATCAATACCATCATTCATATTCCCAATAATGAGTGCTTTTTTGTTTCTTAGCGAATATTGGGCAAAACGAGTGCATGGATAGAAATTTCCTGCGGCATCTATTGAAATCATTTTACCTGCTCCACAAAAGTTGTGGTTTTCCAACAATACACTTACAGGTTTGCCGATTTTCATTGAGAAAAAAGAGCATGTATATTTTTTATATAATTCCTTTTCTATTATTTGATCAGCCAGTTTGATAAGTTGATTTTCGAAAATAGAGTCATCACCTTCTTTCCATACATCTTCATATACACAATTGATATTTACC
>OBLI01004413.1_pt1 | contig 10047 bp, 15 predicted proteins | sample 1519701 | NCBI WGS metagenome assembly OBLI01 (sample SAMEA3663005, study PRJEB22513) | pig gut metagenome | biome: pig gut; feature: pig-associated habitat; material: faeces | place: France | collected 2012 | reverse complement strand
AAAGACCCTACAGTGGCGGAGGGAATTGATTGGTTGATTGTAGATAGACGACAACGGGGAGAAATGAAGACAACTTGGTGATGGGTGATTACTGATTATTGATGAACTGAATGAGTTTCTCTCCAACTATTTTTCTAAAAAATTGGACGAGGAGATTGATAAATTGTGGGCTGACGGCTCATTGAATGAGAATAAGATTGAGAGTTTCCGTCAGTAAACCACCAATACAGCGTAAGGTGGGATGAAATAAAGTATTAACTTTGCTTCCGATTTCATAATAAAGGGGGAGGGAATTAAGGAAATGGAGGGCGCAAATCGGAGGTTTTTGGGAAACGGCAATTATCAGCAAGGGACAGCAATTATCATAAAAATATTTTGGTGGAGGAACGTGAATTTATGCGAATGGAACGGAAATTAAAGGAAATTGGTCCGCAGGCGGACTTCTTGGGAAACGGCAATTATCAGCAAGAGACGGCAATTATCATAAAAATATTTTGGTGGAGGAACGTGAATTTATGCGAATGGAACGTAAATTAAAGAAAATTGGTCCGCAGGCGGACGGGGATGGAGGACAACGGGGACAAATGAAGATAACGTGGTGATGAGTGATTATTCGCAGAAAAATGGGGAAATGTTTGGTGGAATGGGATAATTTGTATATTTTTGCAGGCAAAAACAATAGAAAGAAATCATGGCTGAGAATTACATATTATACCTCGATGAATGTGGGGACCAAAACCTTTCAAGTTTTGATCCTCAGTTCCCAATATTCACACTATGCGGCGTGGTGGTTTCGGAAGAACAGGATAAGTTATTGTCTGACCGAATCAATTCGCTAAAAATGGATATATGGAACAACACGAATATTATTCTTCACAGCCGTGACATAAGAAAATGTCAGAATGGATTTGAAGTGCTTTTTGACCTTGAGGTGAAGAAGCGCTTCATTGAATCGGTTAATGACATATTAGGAGACGATATTTATATCATTATATGCTGTGCCATCTTGAAGGAACCATATATAAGGCAATATGGAAAGCTCAATGATGTTTATGGCCTGTCGCTGTCCTATATCATGGAGCGTGTCGTGTTCTATCTTGACTCTGTTGGTAAGGATAATATTGAATTACGAACAGTGATTGAAAGGCGAGGCAAGAAAGAAGACAAGTCATTGCTGAACTATTACAACCAATTGCTGGACAGGGGTACATATTGGGTTAATGGAGAAAGAATGAGAAGATATTTCAAGAGATTGGACATGAGGTGGAAATCTGAAAATATTATTGGTTTACAGGTGGCAGACCTTGTGGCTTATCCCATCACTCGGCATGTATTGAATCCAGACGGAGTGAACTTGGCATACGATGTATTAAAAAAGAATATCTATCAGATAGATGGCAAGATGTATGGCATGAAAGTCTTTCCAAAGGAGTAATAAAAAAAGAGTTGCCAATTGCAACCCTTTCCCGACCGGGGACACCCCAATCCTAATAAAGTGAACTTTATTTGACTGCAAAGGTAATGTTTTTCTTTCAGATATGCAAATGATTGATTGCATAATTGATATTATTTTGGAAGAATTAACATTATCTTTATATGAATTACATTATAACAGGCGGTACCGGCTTTATTGGTACACATTTGGCGAATTTGATTAAGGAGTGGCAACGGGGACAACTGAAGATAACGTGGTGATGAGGGATGAGTGATTATTGATTATTGATTTTCGCAGAAAAGTGGGGAATTGTTTGGTGAATTCGGAAATAATACGTATCTTTGCGGCGGTTTAATTATTAAATACTGAAGATTATGGCAATGGCAATTAGTAATGTCCCTGTTCTGACAGGGGAAGCAGCAGAGACGTTCGTCAGAAAGGCTGACGAAGCTATGTCTCGCCGTGGTTCCATAGATTTTACTGAACAGCGTGCTGAAATGCGATTAATATTGGCAAACGCAAAGTTTGAGTAGTATATGGGATATTTAGCGGAGCATGCGGTATTTATGCCGCTAACAAAGATTGTTTTCTCTAATAAGACAGGATGCCGTTATCTTATTGTTGACGCTTATAATTCAGAAATTCCGTTGGCTTTCTATAAGAAAAACGGATTTGACTTTATTTTCAGTACAGAAGAGCAATGATCAGCAAGGGACAGCAATTATCATAAAAATATTTTGGTGGAGGAACGTGAATTTATGCGAATGGAACGGAAATTAAAGGAAATTGGTCCTCAAGGCGGACGGGGTTGGTGAACAGACACTGCGAAGCTGATGAGCTTGCGAATAATGATCAGCAAGGGACAGCAATTATCATAAAAATATTTTGGTGGAGGAACGTGAATTGCCGTGAATTAAACGTGAATTAAAGGAAATTGGTCCGCAAGCGGACGGGGAATTGACGACAACGGGGACAACTGAAGACAACGTGGTGATGAGTGATGAGTGATGAGTGATTATTGATTATTGATTACTGATTGGTGCGCAAATGCCCGCCGATGTAGGGTCTTACCTCGTGTAAGACCGCAACCCGATATGCGGAGGTTTTGCGTAGGGCGGTCTTACATAAAGTAAAGACCCTACAGAGGCGGAGGGATAACGATTGGGGATGAGTGATGATTGATTGATGCCTGATTATTGATTATATCGATCATTTGGGATGGTGTTACAACTTTTGGGGTAACGGGGAAATGCTTCAGGTTGCCTGTTACAAGGAATGAATCTTCAACGCTCAATGATACCTCGTAGAAAGGACGGTCTTTCTCGTCGGGCATATTGCCATCATAGGGAACTCGGTCGGAGTGAATGCCTTTTTGAGTGATAAATGCTAACAATGAATCAATCTTTCTTTCAGGAAACTTGAATTTTGGACGATGCAATACTTCTCGATATTCCATAAGAATGTCTTCATTGTAAACACATACGATGTCGCACTTGGCTACGGAGTCCAAGACTTTGGCTGTTGCCACTCCTACATTGTGAGTGAGGAGGGCAGAGACAAGTACATTAGTGTCAATAACTGCGTAAATCATACGGTCTGTCTTCTCGCCTCCCTTACGGCATTGATTTCTGCGTTAATCTCATCGAGAGTTAACTCTGGTCTGTTTTGTGCGTCTTCCCTGATTTCTTTAATTGTTTGGATTGCCTTGGCACGAATGTCTTCATCGGACTCGGCTGCGGAAATGATGAATGGTATGCGGCGAAGGCGGATGACCTGGCGCACGAAGATGTTGATGGCGGTATTGGCGCTCATTCCAAACTGCTCGCAGAGGCTGTCGAACTTTGCCTTCTGCTGGTTGTCGATACGGACTGTCATTGCTGTCTGTGACATAATCTTAGATGTTTAAGTGAATAATATCTATTATTTTTGGTTGCAAATATACGGCATTTTGATGTAAAAACGAAGATTGTGTGAGAAAATATCCGGTTGTTTATGAATAATTAACATATTTGTCGGGTGATGACTGATGATTGATTATTGATTTTCGCAGAAAAATGGGGAAATGTTTGGTGGAATGGATTTTTATTCGTAATTTTGTCCCCGAATAATAAATTGCGTTAGAATTATGGAAACAATAAATATTATAAATAATCAAGTAAATATCATAACAGCAATTAAGACGCCTGTTATGAAGGAGACTACATATCAGAAGTTGAAAAGGTTGAGCAAAAAGTATAACCTTCAGACTAACGACCCAAAATTTGCTTATCATATCTCATACGATGACTAACAAAATCCCGTTGATTAGCCGTGACCGCAAATTCCAATTTTACAAGAGACAGGGATTGGATCTTATTTATTATGGTAATCATTATTGAGAAGTTTCTTGGAAAGTTATGAAAAATGAGGGCGCAAGGCGGAGGGGATAGACGACAACAGGGACAACTGAAGATAACGTGGTGATGAGTGATGAGTGATTATTTGTAGAAAAAGGGGGAAATGTTTGGTGGTTTCAGAAAATAGTTGTATTTTTGCGGCGTGAAATAATAAAGAAAGGAAATAATATGAATACAATAACGATTGATGACCCGCGCGTTTTTATGGGTGGAGAATTATTTGCGAAGGCAAATCATTCCAGCTTGAAAGAGTTGGTGAATAAGTATGTAGCCTCTTTGGCTGCCAATTTTTATTCTTCCAAGGAACACGCAAAGGAGAAAGAGCCATTAATGGAATCAGAGGAGTTCAAAAAAGCGATGGCTTTTATGGATTCTTTTGTAATCGAAGACTTGTCTTCTGAAGTCCCTGTTGATGAAGATGGAAAAGGTGCTCTTGCACGAATCAAATATGGAGTAATGGATTGAAGTCTGATTGGTTAGATTACGAAGACTTTTTGCAGTATGAGACAGCAATAGCAAGTAATTGTGATTGTATAATAACCAGAAATCCAGATGATTTCTCAATGTCCCGTTTGCCTGTATATAATGCCTTGGATTTCATGTTGTCGTTGCGTAATGGATGATGGTTGATTATTCCACATTGTTAATATTTAGAGGTGTTCATCAAGCTAAAGCAAGTTTCAATATGGTGCGCCAATGCCCGTTGGTGTAGGGTCTTACCTCGTGTAAGACCGAAACCCGATTTGCGGAGGTTTTGCGATGGGCGGTCTTACACGAGGTAAGACCCTACAGTGGCGGGGGCTGCGCAATGGAATCAGACATCAGTAATCAGCCATCACTTCATCAGGTAGGCATATTCCTTGGAGGGCTTATAGCAGGGACAGGCCTTGGGAGTGGCGCCGGGCATCTCGTTGTGACCGCGGATGACGGCCTTGGGGAACTGCTGATGGAGTTGGAGAAGGAGACCGATTAAGGAAGCACGCTGTTTGAGGGTGCGAGTGTCCTTGGGTTTGCCGTTAACGTCGAGGCCGCCTTCGTAGCAGACGCCGATGGAACAGCGGTTGAAGGGGCGACAATGAGCGCCTACTTCGTTCAAGCGGCGGTGCTGAGTGACGGTGCCATCTTTCCTGATGTAGTAGTGATAACCGACATCGATGAAACCACGAGCCAGGTGGTCGTGCTTGAGCTGCTCGGGGGTGTAGTCCTGGGTCTCGCGGGTGGCGGAACAGTGGATGATGATGAAGCTGACGGAGTCTTGGGGCATATACATGCCGGGCTCGACATTAGTAAGGAGGTCGTCCTCGGTGGCGACCTGGTCGCCACCGATGGAAAGAGGAAATGTTTCTTGAATCATAGTCATGCAATGCAAGAATCTAAGATTATTGCACCAAGCACAGCAGAAGCTATGGTGACAATGGCGTTAAACACTGGTCTGTTTAACAGACCTCTGAAATTAAAGCGAATTCTACTCATACTTTTAAAGAATTAAAGAATTAAAAAATTAAAGTTTTTCGAAAACTCCCCCGTCCCCTCTTAACCTGAAGAGGGGCTCCACCTCTCCTCCTAAATCCTCCTCTCCTCAGAAGAGGAGGACTTAACCGGTAAACCGGGAGTTTGGTACTCGCAAACAAGCTCACGCCCTAAAGGGTTGCTCGTGGAGTTTTACGCAACAGAGTTGCGAGTGTTTGACGCAATAGAATTGCGAGTGTTTATGCGCCGAGGGCGCGCTGCGCTCCTAATCAATAATCAATGATCAACATCGTGGGGCGGTCTTACACGAGGTAAGACCCTACAGCGGCGGATAAAAGATCGCAACTCTGTTGCGTAGGCAATCTAGAAAATGAGACTACTCGAAGTCGGGATCACCCGAACTGCTGCCGCCTGAGCCGGAATCACTGCCGCCTGAGCCAGAATCACTGCCGCCAGAGCCGGAATCACTGCCGCCAGAGCCGGAATCGGTGCCGCCAGAGCCGGTGCCGGGATTGTCAGAGGGAAGCTCGGTGTCGGTGTCATCTGAGCCATCGGAGGGCTCCTCGGTCATGGTGTTGGCATCAAACTTCACAAGCTGAATGCGCTGCGGAATGAGATCATACACACGAGAACGGTTGGTGCCGGAGAGAGTGAACGACGGAGTGAACCTCGGAACCATACCCTTGACAAGGGTGGCAGTGGCCTTCTTCTCGTCGTCAACAGTGCTGCTCTTGACAAACGCGATGTCAATCTTGCCGAAGCCGAGCAGCTCCACTGCATAACCGTTGCGCAGACCGGTGATGACATAGCTGGAATAGCGGTTGAGCACGTTGAGCACGTCGCCCTCGGTGAGCGACGACTCCTTGGCAATCTGGGCAGCCGCCTCCTCGGTCGTGAGGACACCGTAGTTAACTGGTTTAACACTGAACACCGTGTAGATGTTCTTCTTGTCGAACTTGATCTTGTGACGAGTCACTTTGTAAGCCTTACTCATAGTTCTTTCAGAAATTAAAAAATTAAAATATTAAAAAATTAAAGTTCTCTAAGTCGCGGTGCGAAATTAAAAAATTAAAGAATTAAAAGATTAAAGTCGCTTCGCGGAATTGGGATTGACTCCTTCTGGCCAGTCAATGGGTTTTCTCCTTTTCACAATGCAAAGGTACTGCTTTTTTGATTGGCAGACGGCTTAGAATGGCTTAGAATGGCTCCAAAAGAAGTGGCGGGCTCATTTGTTAAGTAGTGAGGTTCTCAGTAGTTAAGTAGTGACGAGGTCATTATAGCTGTAGTGACGAGGTGAAAACTTAAGTAGTGAGATGACCAATAAAGGCATTATGGATCTCCGAGATACTCCCAAATGAGACGCTGTTCACGGTAGGTTACAAAGTGTACACGGTCGAACTTTGGGTTCGACTTCAACAGGCGCTGGTGGAGCTCCACACATCTTAGGATGTCGGCTCGAAGACGACGCACCGCATTGCGGTCGGATACTGAATCGGGATAATACTCCCGGGCGATTTTTAACTTTGAGGGCATAGGTCCGATGGAAATTAAAAAATTAAAGAATTAAAGTATTAAAGAATTAAAAAATTAAAAATTAATGGGGCTGCGCATAAAGAACTTTAATATTTTCATATTTTAATTCTTTAATATCCGATGAGTGAAACACATCGGACTAAGTCTGCCACATTAGCCAGATGATATTAATAACTTATATAAATATATATATACATATAAAAATAAATAAATTGATTATTCATTATTATAAAAGTTTGTAATTTATAGTGGCATAAGTGGCAGAGAGAGCCCGTCGAACGTCAGAAAGGCATGACTCCAGTGCTGGCTATACGACGGCTGTTGATTTCTGCAGCTTCCAGTTCCACCACGAGGTAACCACGCTTGTTGCCGTTGCGCATTCGTTGGAATCCCTTGTTGTCGAGCACCTGACAGAGGGTGCGCAGCGGGATGGGACGATGGAGATTGCCATAGGTGATGAGCTTGGCCTGTATCTCGGATGTGGTGAGGAAATGCACAGTGCGCGTCTCCTTGCCCATCGGACGGGGAACTTCGAAATAGACATCGAGCAATTCCTCCTCGGGAGTGTGGTCGGCAAACTGCTCGACATACTTGCTCAGCTCCTGAATCTCGTCGGTGGTAAACCAATATACGAAGCCATCATCCACCAGTTTCACCGCCTCGGCATAGAGACGGCGATGGTCGATGGGATGATCGAAGGGCGAGTCGATGCGCTCGACATAGAAGGGGAGGAATCGGCGGTTGCCCGTCTGGTCGGTGAGAAACTGGAACTTGTTGCCCGAGGCACAATACGAGGCTATGCGCACACGGCGTTCCTTAGTGCTGCCGTAGGGGGCTCGGATATTGACATCGGGAGTGGTGATGAGCGACTTGAGATTATCGAGATCGGAACTTGAGAGACGGTCGAACTCGTCGTAGTTGACCATCGCAAACTCGGCGCATCTGAGCTGCTCGTCCTTGTCACTAAAGTTGGTGCCCGACTGTCGGCATCGGTAGCTCACCAGTTCGTCGGGAATTAGGGCATCGAGCCAGGTGCTCTTGAATATGCCTTGCGGACCGATAAGTACGAGCATCTGATGATTCACCACCTTGGGATTTCGCCACGAAGCAACCATCGAGACAAACCACTTGCGGAAACAGATATGCCAAAGCCCCTCCTGTCCCCCCGAGGGGGGAAGGGGGACCGGAGCATTGGTCACATGCACCATATCCGCCACCTGGTCGATGTATGACGGATCGCCGGGATTGATGGTGACCGACTTCACCACAGCGTCGAGATAGTCGGTGAGGGGATTGAACTCGGGAATGCAGTTGCTCATCAGAGCCGAACGGAATGTCTGTGCTGAAATATTTTGACCTTTCTCCGCATTGCATGCAAGCAGCATGGAGTTGATGTCGCGGTCGGTGATATCCACCATATCAGAGCGTTTGAGTTTATGTGTAATGACATCAAATTTCAGTCCTTGGTTGCGCAGAAAGTCGGCCGCCACGAGAATCTTCACGTCGCCCTTCTTGCTGCCGCCATCCTTGCCCCCTCCGTTGGGGAGAGCCTTGCGGCCATGCATCTTGACAGCCGACTTGTAGCATCCGTTGACGAGCGAAGGTATCGACTCCTCGCCATACTGCGATGCATACTCCTGCTCCATGAGTTGAGAGGCATGCTCCTGCTCCATACCGAAGTCGGAGAGCGTCATGGCAAGGCGCTGGAGATAGTTGTTGCGGTTGCCGTGGGCGAACTCACCCGTGGATGACTTCTCGACGCATTTCTGTGCATAGGCAAACACCTTCTCCACAGTCCATTTCGGGCTCCAGTCCTTCTCGGTGATTACCTTGTCGTTGGTGATACGGTCTTTCTTGCTCCGCTTGGTAGAGTGGAGAGTCATATCAACCTTAAAAGGCTCAGCCTCAGGATTAAACCACGCCTCGGGATCATGACAGAACGACGCCCCGTGATTGGCCTTGCCCACGGCAGCATCATACTCGGCAGGGATGAAGTTGGCGATACACTCGTTGCCCTGGATAAACGCCTCATTATAAACCTGCGGGGTGAGTCCCTCGTTAGGTATCTGATAGAAATAAAAGATGTGCAATCCGTTGCCACTCATGCTCACATGATACATAGCCACGAATTTCAGCATACGCACGCGTCTCTTGGCCTCCGCCATCATCTCGGGCGGGATCTTGTCGATGTCGCATTGGCACAGACCGGTATAGCTCACGAGATGCTCCATGTCTCTGCCGCCCTCAAAGCGTGCGGCAGGAATAAGCATCGGAAACTGTTCGGCCTTGAGTTTCTTGAGCTGCTTCGCCGGCAGATTGGCCTCCAGGGCCTTGCGATAGTTGACAGTGCGCTGACGCAACATCTCGTCGTTCCTGATTTTGTCATAGATCTCACTAAGCGTGACATCGCTGTGCACCAGTGTACTGAGACAACTGGGATACACGGGTAAAAGAGTTTTGTTCATAAGCGTATAAAAAAAATCAGATAATAAATTGCCGTGCAAAGATAAGAAAAATAATTATTTGCCGCAATAGCGAAATAACCAAGTGTCACGCCCAAGAGGAATGACACAATTAAATATTTTTAATCATGTTAATTAAAATTTCACAAGAAAAGATGTCGAAAATAGGTGAGGTAGTCTTCGCCGCCTTCGACTATGCCCGCAAGTCATGTGGACTTACCGGCAATGTATTGGTATCAGAGGGATTGATCCCTTATCGTCAGAAACTGTATGTAGTCTAAAGCGGAAAATGTCGGGACTTTGAGTACTACTGCTCCATTTTCCGGCGCTCCCTCTCAGTTCTCCCTCCCGACCTCCAGCACGACTACAAATCCCGCTTCCTTGATGCGCTTCTGGAATAATAACAAGGACTCCTTCTTCCCGCCGCTGTAGGGTTTTACCGGACAGCAATTATCATAAAAATATTTTGGTGGAGGAACGCGAATTTGAGCGAATGGAACGTGACTGCGAAGCTGATGAGCACCTATAAAAATAGATAATGTGCGAACTAATTAAAGAAAATTGGTCCGCAAGGTGGACGGGGATAGACGACAACAGGGACAACTGAAGACAACGTGGTGATGAGTGATGAGTGATGAGTGATTATTGATTTTCGCAGAAAAGTGGGGAATTGTTTGGTGAATTCGGAAATAATACGTATCTTTGCGGCGTGAATTAATAAATTGATATACATTATGGCAGTAGCAATATC
>OBLI01004412.1_pt1 | contig 10054 bp, 9 predicted proteins | sample 1519701 | NCBI WGS metagenome assembly OBLI01 (sample SAMEA3663005, study PRJEB22513) | pig gut metagenome | biome: pig gut; feature: pig-associated habitat; material: faeces | place: France | collected 2012 | reverse complement strand
TGCAACAGAAATAAACCGCTTCCTGCATTTGCCGGAAGTAAGGGTGGAAAGGCGAGGTAAGGGCTCACCGCCTGGCTGGTAACAGGCAGGGCACATGTAAACCCCATTCGAAGCAAGACCGAATTGAGAACCATAAGCTTGCCCGGCTTGTTCTCAGGTGGGTCGCTGGAGCTTGCTGGTAACAGTAAGTCGAGATAGATGATCATTCAAGACATAACCCGGCTTATCGTCTGGCTCGTCTTTTTGCTGATGACGAGAAAAAAGCATAAAACAGAAAAAACTGTCGGAGTTCCGGCAGTTTTTTATTACATAAAGAAATTCCTTGAATTTCTTATAGTTGTTCTATTTTAGATAACATATTATAATAAGCTTATAGAGAAAAATGCAAAAAGACAGGAGATGAAATATGAAGAAGAAAGTAGAATGTCTTATAGAAATATTCGATCAGGAACATCTAAATGAAAATATTGGTGGATGTCTGTTATATCACCCAGATACATTTTATATCCTCTGTCCTACGACAGTGGACAGGAGAAAGAGAAAGGGTCTGTTGGACTTTCTTTCCCAATATAGCCCGGAAACCAAAGTAATCGTGATTCCTGTAGAAGTATCAGGAACAGATGCAGTCAGAGAAGAAATTAGAGTCTGGATGAATGAAGTATTCAAGAATCATTCAGAAATTTTGGTAGAAATCGGTGGTGGAGATCCTCTGCTGAACATTGCTGTGTTTTATAACTGTATTGTGCGTGGGATTCCGACGATCAGCATAGATTATCAACGTGGAATCGCATCTAACTGGGAAGATGGAGAGGAATATGCAGGAGATTTTGAGCCGATGGATCTGACTTTGGAGATGATCGTTCAGTTAAATGGAGGCTGCATCGAGAAGAATATGCATCGTATTCCAAAAGAAATCGATTATCAGATCATTTTAGAATGTGCGGTTTTCATATTAAAAAATCAAAAAGAATATATGCGTTATTCCCAGTATCTGCAGAATTGCATGCGTAAAAATGAACTGCACGATGCATTGGCAGTGAAAACCAGCAATGCGCAGGTGGTTCAAAATAATATTACTGTATATGCAGATAAAAAGTGGTTTTTCAAGATGGAAGAATTTGGACTTTTGAAGGATGTTTGTATTGGAGAAGAGGAAATCTCCTTTACTTATACCAGTCCGTTTGCAAAGGAATCGCTGCTGGTCACTGGGAGCTGGCTTGAAATGTATGTATACATTGCGGCTTGTCTTTCCCAAGAATATGATGAGGTCATGGAAAGTGTGATTTTGGATTGGAATGGAGTTTTGGGAGAAGACTTTGATGTTAAGAATGAGATCGATCTGCTGATTCGGAAAAAGAATACGCCAATCTTTATTTCCTGTAAGATGAGAAAGATCAATGCAGTGGATTTAAATGAAATCAAGCAATATGCACAGAGGTTTGGTGGAGACGGTGCAAAGGCAGTCATCATTACGACCAACGAGATCAATCAGAAAGAAATGACCATAAAAAATCGTGCAGAAGAAATGGGAGTCATCGTGGTGGACAAAAATGATTTGGATTTATCCCATTCCTAGAATAAAAAACAATAAATTGTTAAGAATATAAGTAAAAGTAATGAACAAAATGTAACATATTTGAAAGAAAACCTGCATACAATTTAATTAGTACATAATGAAAAGGAAGTGTATGAACATGAAATATAAATTGTATGCCAAGCTGGCGCTTGCTGGCGGATTTCTAATCGCATCGGCTGTGCCGTCCAATACCTTTGCAAATACAATGGAACAGGAGTTTTATCCATTGGCAGCTGTCAATTCTTATGAGACCATATTGGATGAACAGCTGTTAAAGGAAGCAAGGCCATTACAAAAATCGTTGAATATGATCGACGTTACCGCAAAGAGCGAGGCATTTCCCGCAAGACGCATTTATCAGATTTCGGATCAGGAGTTTCGAATCCTATCTAGAATCGTGGAAGCTGAGGCCACGGATAAGGATATGAAAAGCAAGATTTTGGTAGCCAATGTGGTCATTAATCGATGGAAATCCAAAGAATTCCCGGATAGCATAGCGGGAGTAGTCTTCCAGAGAGATCATGGTGCAGTACAATTTTCTCCTACTGCCGACGGAAGATATGATTCGGTGAATGTGACAGAGAGTTCCAGAGAAAGTGTGGATCGGGCGCTAAAGGGAGAGGATTATTCTCAGGGAGCATTGTACTTTGTGGAACGCTCGCTGGCGGATCCGGAAAACGTCAGCTGGTTTGACCGTAGCCTGACCCGTCTGTTCGAATATGAGGGACATGCCTTTTATAAATAATGGATAAGATTTGAAAATTTAGGATTGACAAATAAAAGAAATGGTCTTAGAATAAAAACAACAAATAAATCAAACCGTTGAAAAAGAGTAGTAGATAATGTGTGAACGTTAAAGAGAGCTGTCGTTGGTGAGAATACAGCACGGGAACTTTTATTGAATGGACTTTTGAGGGTATCTTTGAAGTTAGTAGGAGATGCCGGGATTCTAACCCGTTATCAAGTGGACATATATGATAGTATATGATAAAGTGGATATTCAATGATCAATTTGAGTGGTACCGCGGAAGAAATTTTCGTCTCAAGCTATAAGATATAGCTTGGGATTTTTTTATTTCATTAAGAAGTTTTATGTAAGATGAATACAGAACACTCATGCTTGTTTTCACGGAATAAAAGGATTGTAAAGGAGAAGAAAAATGAGAAAAAAATTATTAGCACTCGGTTTAAGCGTAGTTTTAGCAGGAACAATGTTAACAGGATGTGGAGGATCCGAGAAGGAAGAAGCGGTAACCATTGGAATCCAGCAGTTTGCAGAGCATGGTTCTTTGGATAACTGTAGAGAAGGATTTTTAAAAGGGTTAGAGGAAGAAGGATATACAGAAGGTGAAAACCTGGAGGTGAAGTATGAAAATGCTCAGTCCGATACAGGTGCAGCTTCTCAGATTGCAACCAATTTCCTTTCTGAAGAGGTGGATTTGATGTGCGCCATTGCAACACCAAGTGCTATGGCATGTTACAACGTGGCAGAAGAAGAGGGAATTCCTGTTATCTATACAGCAGTTTCTGATCCAGTTGCAGCAAAATTAGCAGATAAAGATGGAAAACCGGTGGGAGAAGTTACTGGAACCTCCGATGCTTATCCATATGAAAAGCAGTTAGAATTGATTCGTCAGATTCTTCCAGAAGCAAAGAAGATTGGTATCTTACATACAACAAGCGAAACCAATTCCGATTCTCAGCTTGCATCCTACCAGAAGCTGGCTAAGGATTATGATTTCGAAGTCGTAGAAAGAGGTGTTAGTGCAAGTGCAGATATCCCAACTGCAACAGACAGTATCTTAAAGGAAGTGGATTGTATCGTAAACTTAACCGATAATACAGTCGTATCCAGTCTTCCAACTATTTTGGATAAGGCAAATGAGAAGAATATTCCAGTGTTTGGATCTGAAATTGAACAGGTGAAGATCGGATGTCTGGCAGCAGCAGGTCTGGATTATATGGATCTTGGAGAACAGACAGGTAAGATGGCAGCCAAAGTATTGAAAGGTGAGAAAAAAGCTTCTGAAATGAATTATGAAGTGATCACAGAACCAAAGATTTATGTTAATGAAAAAGTTGCAGATAATATGAAGATCAAGATCAGCGACGATGTAAAAGCAGATGAAACATTTGACAAGATCAGTGAATCAAAATAAAGAATCAGATTAGGAGGAATCTTTTATGGGATCCTTAATTACAGGAGTTTTAGAGCAGGGAATGATCTATGCGATTATGTCCCTTGGTGTATACATTACATATAGAATCTTGGATTTTCCGGATCTGACAGTAGACGGCAGCTTCCCGCTGGGGGCAGCCGTTACTGCTGTTTTGATTATGAAAGGGGTCAATCCCTATGCAACGTTGTTCATAGCAACGCTGGCTGGAGCAATATCCGGAGTTGCGACAGGAGTTATCCACGTAAAATTTAAAGTCAGAGACCTGTTGTCCAGTATCATTGTTATGACAGCTTTATATTCAATCAATCTTCGGATTGCTGGAAAGGCCAATCTACCGCTGTTTGGAGAAGAAACAATCTTTAAAAACAGCGTTATGGATGGAATTTTTCAGGGAGGAATCAAACCTTATAAAACCATGATCATCATACTGGTAGTAGCGCTTGTTGGAAAGCTTCTGCTGGATGCGTATTTGATTACCCGTTCCGGATATTTACTAAGAGCAGTTGGTGACAATGAAACCATCGTTACCTCCCTTGCCAAGGACAGTGGAAAGGTAAAAATCGTAGGACTTGCCATTGCCAATGGACTGGTAGCACTTTCAGGCTGTGTTATGTGTCAGCAGCAGAGATTTTTTGATATTTCCATGGGAACAGGTACCATGGTCATCGGTCTTGCCAGTGTTATTATTGGGACCAATATCTTTAAAAATGTATCTAAGATAAAGGCGACTACATCAGTGGTGATTGGAGCGATTCTGTATAAAGGTTGTGTGGCAGCTGCAATTGAGCTTGGAATGTCTGCAACCGATATGAAGCTGATTACTTCTACGCTGTTTTTGATCATTTTGATCGCAACCATGGATAGAAAGAAGAAGGTGAAGTAGATGCTGGAATTAAGAAATATTGATAAATATTATAATTTAGGAACCATTAATGAAATGTGTCTCTTCAAAAACTTTAATTTGAAAGTAGAAAAAGGCGAGTTTATTGCGGTGATCGGAAGTAATGGATCTGGAAAAACATCTATGTTAAATATGATCTGTGGAAGTGTTCAGCCAGATGCCGGTTCTATCTATATCAATGGGAAGGATATTACAAAAGTAAAGGAATATAAGCGTTATGAAACCATAGGAAGGGTATATCAGGATCCCTCTATGGGAACGTGTCCCAGCATGACCATTTTGGAAAATATGTCATTGGCAGATAACAAAGGAAAAAGCTTTAATCTTCGTTTTGGTACCAATCGAAAGAGGATCAATGCCTATAAAGAACTGCTAAGTCAGTTGAATCTTGGACTGGAGGATAAGCTTCATGTAAAGGTTGGTTCCCTGTCTGGCGGGCAGAGGCAGGCATTGGCACTTTTGATGTCTACGATGACACCACTTGATTTTCTGATTTTAGATGAGCATACAGCAGCATTGGATCCGAAGACGGCAGATATTAATATGATGCTGACTCAGCGTTTTGTAAGGGAAAAGGGGTTAACCGCTATTATGGTTACCCATAACCTGAGATATGCAGTAGAATACGGAGATCGTTTGATCATGATGCATCAGGGAAAAGCGATTATGGATTTAAAGGGTGAAGAAAAGCAGAAGGTTGGAATTGATCACATTTTGGATAAATTCAATGAGATCAGTATTGAAGTTGGTAATGATCTGTAAAAAATAAATAAGAATCAATAAGAAAAGAGGATTGTCTCGTCTGTGTTTGACGGGAGCAATCCTCTTTCTCATATAATTAATAACCGTACTGGTCAATGACTACGTTGACAGCATCGATCAGGCCCTGGCTGTCCTTCGGAGCGGCTACTCCGTAATTTTGTTGTGCAAAACGGTCAGGAAGGATGGTAAGGCTGTCATCCAGATAACCATTCAGGATACTGGTATCAACAGCAAATACATCGATGGTGCCATTTTTCAGTGCTCTATAAAGTGCTTCGTAAGAAGAATATTCGAAGAAAATCGGTGCCACATTCAAAGAGCGTTGTCTGATGTAATTGAGCATATGGGCTCTGGTATCGGCATTTTTTGCAACACCCACCTTCTTACCATCTAATTTTTTGATGGAAGTGATTCCGGTGGTTCCCAGGCTGTTTTTATCAGAATAAGTCTTTTTTACCATTAATCCGATGGCATCGGTATAATAAGAATCAGAGAATAGGAAAGCCTCCTGGCGTTCCTTGGTAATGGTAAAGGTGGCGATGACGCAGTCTACAGTATGTTCCACTAACAGTGTGCTTCGATTTTCCACTGTGGCCTTTACGAAGGTAACTAATTTTTCCTTTTTGGCTTTTTCTGGGGTGGTATCAAAGATTTTTCCTGCTAGCTGATAGGCAAGATCCACTTCCATTCCAGACCAGGTTTTGGATTCGGCATTATAATATCCAAATCCTGGAACATCAGTCTTACAGCCAACAATTAAGTATCCGCGGTCGATAATTTTCTGAATATCGTCGGTGATTTCAATGTTGTAGTCCTTTTTCTCTGTAGAAGATGTATTCTTATCTGAAGAACCGGCTTGACACCCAGTCATGAAAATGACAAAACAGAGAAACAGAAGCAAAAAAGAACGTAAACGAGTGTGCTTCATAATACAATCCCCCTTTTATTTTGAAGGAACGTCAGCATAGAATACCTCTTTATCACAGGATCCATCCTGACAGGCAACGATGGTAGTACATACAGCGTCACCGGTGATGTTAACCGCAGTACGTGCCATATCGAGGATTCGGTCGATACCCATGATCAGTGCGATGGCTTCTACTGGAAGTCCGACAGAGGCGAATACCATAGATAACGTAATCAATCCAACACCAGGAACACCAGCGGTTCCTACAGAAGCTAAAGTGGCAGTTGCGATAACGGTAACGTAATCGCCGATTCCTAAAGGAATTCCATACGCCTGAGCGGCAAATACGACAGCGACCCCCTGCATGATAGCAGTTCCGTCCATGTTGATGGTTGCACCTAATGGAATGGTGAAGGAAGAAATCCGTTTGGATACTCCCATTTTCTTATCCAATGTATCGATGGATAACGGAATCGTAGCGTTGGAAGTTGCGGTTGAGAAAGCAAATCCCATAACCGGAAGAAACTTCTTCAGGAAACGTAAAGGATTTAATCCGGTGAATAATTTTAATAATATCATATAAACGACCAGACACTGCAGTACCAGACCGCCCATAACAGATCCCATGTATTTTAACATTGGAACAAAAGCATCAAATCCGATTCCTACGAATGTCTTTGCGATTAAGCTGAACACACCGATTGGAGCCAGTCCCATGACCATGCTGGTCATTTCCATCATAATGTCATTAAATTGTGTGAAGAAACTGGAAACCGTATCTGCTTTATCCCCTAATTTGGCAAGGATAATACCAATGATCAGCGCAAATACGATGATTTGAAGCATCTCACCTTCGGCCAGACTTTGAATAGGGTTCTTTGGAATGATATTGAGCAGTGTATCTGCAAAGCTTGTTTTTTCAGCAATGGTGGCTTCTCCTTTTTCGATGGAAGAAATATCAAGTCCGATACCAGGGTTGATGCATCGGGCCACCGTAATGGCTACTGTAACGGCTACAGCAGTGGTAAAAAGATAGAAACAGATTGTTTTTACGCCTACTTTACCCAGTGTTTTGGTATCACCGATAGCAGATGCTCCGCAGATCAGGGAGCAGAATACCAGAGGTACTACCAACATCTGCATTAATCGAATGAATCCCTGTCCGAGAATGTAGAAGATGCCATTTACAAAAATTTCATCTCGGATGTATCCGGCTGGCATAAAGTAGTGCATCAAAATTCCAACTACTGCCCCCGCGATAAGAGAAATAAAAATCAGTGTGGTAAGCCCGATTTTTTTCTTTTCTGTTTTCGTTGTCATAGTGTATCCTCCTATTTGTTTAAAGAATTGATATAATCAGCTAAGGCATCTCTCCACTGAGGCATTTCATAGCTATCAGTAAGCTTCATCATGAGATTGTCCAGGATAGTGTAACGGCCTCGGCTGACAACAGATTCGCCCGATGCGGATAATACTGGCTCGACGGTTACATCAGTAATGCCGGCAAGCTTTAAGATTACCTTAGCGAATTCATAACGGCTGCACATACCTTCGCAGGAAGCATGATAGGTGCCGTACTCATTGGTTTCCAGCAGATGCAGGATAAATTTTGCGAGTTCTTTGGCACTGGTTGGAGTACTGAATTGGTCAGAAGGAACCTGAATGACGGATTTTGTTTTCGCCTCTTTCAAGATATGAGATACGAAATTGTTTTCTCCATTTCCATAAATCCAGGAGCTTCGGATGATCAGATGCTTTGGATTTAATTCACGAACGAAATTTTCTCCTGCTAATTTGGATTTACCATAGATAGTGATCGGAAAGACATTGTCAAATTCATTTAATGCAACCTGGCGTCTTCCGTCAAAGACATCATCGGTGGAAATCTGAACAAATTTAGCTCCGATAGAACGGGAAGCTGCACATAAGTTGCGGGCCCCAATGGCATTGACCTTATATGCCTGAATCATATCCTTTTCACATTCTTCCAGATCGGTCATACCGGCACAATTGATAATGACGTTTGGATGTGTCATGTTAATATAAGAAGTAACCTCTTCCAGATTTGTAATATCCAAGTCGATATCCGTAGATAATAAGGTATACTTGGTATAGTCAATCTGATCACAGATGGCAGTTCCTAATTGTCCATTGGCTCCGGCAATCCAGATTTTTGTCTTATTCATCTCCTTAATATAATATTTGTATTTTCCTGTGGAAACATACAGATGTGTATCCGCAAGAAAACAGCCCTAATCTACAAATGTAAAAAAGGACTGATATCATTGATCATTAGTAAATACTATAAATCTATGATAAAATAATTATACATAGGGGTTACAAAAAACTACAAAAAAATTAAAAAAATGTCAAAAATATTAGGGAAAAGATTCAAAAAGGAAAGAAAAATGAAGAAAAAAATAAAAATACCCAATTACATAAAATATGGATTTCTAGTAGGAGTCGTAAGCCAGTTTTATTTTGCTCCAGTCCCTGGCATTCATTTTTATGTTACGATCGGGGTTATCTTACTTGGATTCTGGATGGCCAATGGTACTGAGAAATATCCACCGTTCCTGCTTGCGCTTTACAGCGGGGTGTTTGCAACTGCTTTGCGTTGGATAATTTATACGATTGGTCCTCAGGGTGTTGCAGGACAGCAAATGCAGCTTGCATATTCTACGTTTACCTATTATATTGTATATGGAAGTTTATGCAGCATCCTGTTGCAGGAATTAAAGAATAGAGGCAGAACAGAAAAAATTATAGTAGTGGGAATCATTGATTTTATCAGCAATCTGGTGGAGGTCATGATATTAGACGGGATGGATCGGATTTCTCTGCGCCTGTTGTTGCTTTGTGCCTTGATTCGCTGTGCTGCCATCTGGGTGCTGAGCGTCACTTACGATCATCATCGTCTGCTGATCATTCAACAGGAACATCAGAAAAGATACGAGCGGCTCAATGATTTTCTTGTGAATATCTATGCGGAGGTATTTTATCTGAAAAAATCCCAAAAGGATCTGGAAGGTGCTATGAAGCTTGCTCATAAGATTTATGATGAGAGCAAGAATGAGGATGCATTGAACGTTGCGATTCAGATTCATGAGATCAAGAAGGATTATTATCGGCTGGTATCTGGGCTTTCCAGTATGATCAAACAGGTAGATGAGTCTGAGACGATGGATATTAAAGAAATATTTAAAATTATCAAAACCAGTATGATGCATCAAATGGAAAGTCTTGGGAAGCAGGTGGATATCCGCTTTCTTTCCGTTACAGACGGGAAAGTGGTGCAATATTATGATATTTTTGTAATTTTAAATAATCTGATCATTAATGCGGTGGATGCATGTGAGGATGGAGATGAAATCTGCGTTACTTATGATAAGATTGAGGATCATTTCTTTTTGTCGGTGATGGATACCGGCTGTGGCATGAGCAAGGAGATACAGGAATGTATCTTTTCGCCGGGATTTTCCACCAAGTTTGATGTGCATACCGGAGAAATGTCAAAGAAATTGTAGAAAAAAGAAAGGGAAGTATACAGGTAGAGAGTCAGGAAGGAAAGGGGACAGAATTTACCATATGGTTACCAATGAAGGGAGAGGAAAGATGAAATATATGATCATAGATGATGATAAAAGCATTCGCATGATCTTGAGTCTGTTAATTCGGCAGAATCAACTTGGAACAGTGGTCGCACAGCTGGAGGAGGGCGGTCATGC
>OBLI01004411.1_pt1 | contig 10054 bp, 13 predicted proteins | sample 1519701 | NCBI WGS metagenome assembly OBLI01 (sample SAMEA3663005, study PRJEB22513) | pig gut metagenome | biome: pig gut; feature: pig-associated habitat; material: faeces | place: France | collected 2012 | reverse complement strand
AAATAGAGGCAATCCTGGAGGCAGAATTGCAGGATGCGTTGCAGGGTGATGAGTGGGAATTATGTATGATACACACACAGCAGAAAGCAGAAGTGGTGACCAGAGAATAGTCACCACTTTCTTTTGTTTCAAATAAATTCAAAAAAACAAAGAAAGTTCAAAAATTTTATCCATATAGCAAGAATTGAAAAATTTTTCTCAAGAAAATTCTAAAGGATTTGCGGGAGTGAATGCTATAGTTTTTATATCAAAAACAGTTTTCGAAGGAGGAAAATTTACATGAAAAGAAAATTACTTTCATTATTGGTTGCAGCAACAATGCTTGGATGTCTTGTTGGATGTGGCGGTAGTGATACCGGAAGTGAAGGGGCAACAAGTGGTGAGGCAACAGCAGAGGCAGATGCATCAAGCGGAGATACTGCTTCAGGAGATCAGACATTGACCGTATGGTGCTGGGATGCCTTTAACATGGATGCCATGAAGGCAGCAGCAGACATCTACACGGCAGATCACCCGGAGGTGACCATCGACGTACAGGAAACCTTATCAGCAGATATCCAGACATTGGTTCAGACTTATGCGATGAGTGGCGAATTGGATTCTCTGCCGGACATTTTCCTGATGGACGATCAGGTATTTGCAAAATATTTAAAGAATTATCCGGAAGTGTTTGCCGATCTGACCGATTCCGGAATCGCTTTTGATGATTTTGCACCATCAAAAGTTGCGAATTCGATTGCAGACGGAAAAAATTATGGTGTTCCTTATGACAGCAACACGGTTATCGCCTGCTATCGTACAGATTACTTAAGCGAGGCAGGATATACCATTGAGGATCTGACAGATATCACCTGGGATCAGTTCATCACAATTGGTGAGGACGTTCTTGCAAAAACAGGTATGCCAATGCTTACTAATGTTCAGGGCGAGCCGGATCTGTTAAATATGATCCTGCAGTCTGCCGGAGTATCTGTCTTTGACGAAAACGGAAATATCTCTTTAGTAGGCAATGAGGGATTAAAAGAAGCGATGAATGTATACCTTGATCTGACTTCCAAAGGAATCCTGCAGGAGCAGACCGACTGGTCCGGATATCAGGGATCTATCAATAACGGAACAGTAGTCGGAACGATCAACGGATCATGGATCTGCTCAACGATCATGTCAACAGATCAGGCAGAGCAGGAAGGAAACTGGGCTGTTACAAATATGCCGAAATTAAATGATTATGCAGGCGCTACCAATTACTCTGCACAGGGCGGTTCCACATGGGCGATTTCTTCCAGCTGTGATAATTATGACCTTGCAGTTGATTTCTTCAAGACCACATGGGCAGGAAGTCCTGAGTTTTATGATGGAATCCTGACCGATCTCGGCGCAATCGCTACCTATTTGCCGGCAGCAGACTCTGATGCATATAACGAGCCATCCGCATACTTTGGAAATGAAGCGATTTACGCAAAAATCGTATCTTTCGGAAGCAATATTCCGACGATCAATAAAGGAATTTATTGGACAGAGGAAAAAGAAGCTTTAGGTGTGGCATTGACCAACATCGCATCCGGTGCAACCGACATGGATTCAGCCATTGAAGAAGCACAGTCAACGATTGAATTTACCATCGGACAGTAATACAGGTTGTATGTCGGAAGAGATCAGAAATGATTTCTTCCGATTTTTCAGAAAAGACCAGAAAGGACGTACCTATGAAAATGAAAATGAGTGGTGCGAAAAGAAGAAATCTGGTTGGCTGGTCTTTTTTAATGCCTGCCACGATTCTTATTTTTGCAATGAATTTTTATCCAATGATACAGGCTCTGATACTTTCTTTTAAGACTGGTGTCGGAAATAATTTAACCTGGGGCGGATGGAGCAACTATCAGAGATTGTTGGAGGATCGTGTATTTCGCACAGCCATGATCAACAATTTCGTCTATCTGATCATTCAGGTTCCGGTCATGCTGATATTGGCGATCATTCTTGCAAATCTGTTAAAGAGCAAGAATTTAAAATTTAAAGGTTTGTTTCGGACGGCAATCTTTTTGCCATGCTGTACGGCCTTGGTATCCTATTCGATTATTTTCAAAACCTTGTTTGCATATGACGGATATGTAAACACAGTGTTATTAAAGCTTGGATTTATCTCGAGCCGTATCAACTGGTTGGGACAGACCAGCACGGCGAAGATCATCCTGATCATTGCCCTGATCTGGAGATGGACCGGATATAATATGGTGTTTTATCTGGCAGGTCTTCAAAATATCGATGATTCCCTGTATGAGGCTGCGAGAATTGACGGCGCTACATCGCTGAAATCGTTTTTCCATATTACGATTCCGCTGCTGCGTCCGACAATCCTGCTGACAACGATCATGTCCATCAACGGAACCTTACAGCTGTTTGATGAGTCAATGAATCTGACAAGTGGCGGACCGGCAAATTCCACACTGACAATGTCTCATTACATATTCAAGACCTCATTTGAATATAACTCGCAATTTGGATATTCGGCTGCCATGTCCTATGTGATTTTTGTCTTAGTAGCAATCTTATCATTTGTTCAGATGAAGGTAGGTGATAAGCGATGAGAAATTTGAAAAAAATAATGACTTATGTAGTTCTGATCGTTGCATCGCTTATTTCCATTTTTCCTTTATACTGGATGATTGCGGCATCAACAAATAACAGCACGGATATTTTGGGCGGCAAACTGTTGCTGGGCACCAATTTACTTGTGAATTTTCAGAATCTGATCAACAATAAACACTGTCTCATAAAAATTAGAGATTTTGTTTTCTACCATTTTGAGCGTCATATCACTTGCGGTATGTTCGATTGCGGGATATGCATTTGAAGTATATCACGATAAGGTGAAGGACAGACTGATGTCTGTGTTGCTTTTGGCAATGATGGTTCCTTTTGCCGCAACAATGATTCCGCTGTTTAAGATGTTTACAAGTGTTCATTTGCAGAGTACATGGATTGCGTATGTACTGCCGACGATTTCCACACCGTTTCTGATCATGATGTTTCGTCAAAGCGCACGTTCGTTTCCGACAGAATTGATCGAGGCGGCAAGAATGGATGGGTTAAAAGAAATTCAGATTTTCATAAAGATATTTTTCCCGACAATGAAGTCCACATATGCAGCAGCGATGACAGTAACATTCATGAATGCATGGAACAATTATCTGTGGCCGAAGATCATTATGATGTCGGAAAAATCACAGACGATGCCGATGCTGGTGGCAAACTTGTCTTCCGGATACAGTATTGACTACGGCGTGTTGATGCTTGGCGTGTTGATCTGCTCACTACCGACAGGAATTTTATTCCTGGTTCTCCAGAAGAGTTTTGCAAACGGTATTGTCGGAGCTGTAAAAGGCTGATTATTATTAAAAATCTCTGATAACGGGTGCTCCCTAACCGTATCAGAGATTTTTTCTTGTAAATACTTATTTTTGATGTTAGAATAAATGCTGTAAATTTTTAAGAAAATGAAGGAAAACTGAGGGAAACATGAGCTACGCAGATACATTATTTATACAGATGTGCCGGGATATCTTAGACAACGGTACAAGTACAGAAGGAGAAAAGGTCCGCCCGCACTGGGAGGACGGCAGCAGTGCCTATACGATCAAAAAGTTTGGTGTGGTCAATCGCTATGATCTGTCCAAAGAATTTCCGGCACTGACACTGCGTAAGACAGCGATCAAAAGTGCAACCGACGAGCTGCTCTGGATCTGGCAGCAGAAATCCAACAATGTGAATGAGTTGCACAGTCATATATGGGACGAGTGGGCAGATGAATCAGGATCCATCGGTAAAGCCTACGGCTATCAGATGGGGGTCAAACATCAGTATAAAGAGGGCATGTTTGATCAGGTGGATCGGGTGATCTATGATCTCAAAAATAACCCCTTCAGCCGACGTATCATGACCAATATCTATGTCCATCAGGATCTGCATGAGATGAATCTGTATCCGTGTGCATATAGCATGACCTTCAATGTGACGCAGAAAAAAGGAGATGACAAGCTGACTTTGAACGCCATCTTAAATCAGCGCTCACAGGACGTATTGACCGCCAATAACTGGAATGTATGCCAGTATGCGGTACTCGTCCATATGCTGGCACAGGTATGTGATATGCAGGTGGGAGAACTGGTGCACGTCATCGCTGACGCGCACATATATGATCGTCATGTGCCACTTGTGGAGGAACTGATCTCAAGAGAACCGCATCCGGCACCCAAATTCTGGCTGAATCCGGAGATCAGGGATTTTTATCAGTTTACCAGAGATGACGTCAAACTCATTGACTATGAGACCGGACCACAGATCACAAACATTCCGGTAGCAATCTAATAGACATCAAATCAGAGGTAGGAAATATGAATTTAATCGCAGCAGTAGATGAAAATTGGGCAATTGGAAAAAACAACCAGCTTCTGGTCAGTATTCCGGCTGATATGAAATTTTTCCGCACAACCACAACCGGAAAAGTGGTAGTCATGGGAAGAAAGACACTGGAGAGCTTTCCGAATGGATTGCCCCTGAAGAACCGCACCAATATTGTTCTTACCCACGATAAATCCTACAAGGTAAAGGATGCGATCATCGTCTATTCCATGGAGGAGCTTCGGGAGGAATTAAAAAAATACGATACAGATGATATCTATGTCATTGGTGGCGAAAGCATCTATCGTCAGTTAGTGGATGAGTGCGACGTGGCACATATCACCAAGATTGATTTTGCTTATGATGCAGATGCATATTTTCCAAATCTGGATGAGAAGCCGGATTGGGAGCTGACCGCCGACAGCGAAGAACAGACCTACTTTGATCTGATCTATCATTTTCTGAAGTATGAGAAAGTAAAATAATGGAAAATTTTATTTATAGTATCAATGTCACCATGCCGATTTTTCTGGTCATGGTGCTTGGCTGGTTTCTGAGACAGCGCGGAATGCTGGATGATCATTTCGTATCGGTTGCAAATAAACTGAATTTTCAGGTCACACTTCCCTTTTTGGTATTTCGGGATCTGTCGGCGGTAGATATCCGTGCGGTATTTGATCTGAAATATGTCCTGTTTTGTGCATTGGTGACAACCCTTTGTTTTTTTGGCATCTGGGGCGGCGCCAGACTGTTGTTAAAAGACAGGACGATGACCGGAGCATTTGTGCAGGCAAGCTTTCGCAGCAGCGCAGCCGTCATGGGGCTGGCATTTATCGAAAACATATATGGATCTTCAGCGATGGGACCGCTCATGATTATCGGAGCGGTTCCACTTTATAATATCTTCTCGGTGATCGTGTTGACCTTTGAGGCAAACGAAGAAGATGGGATATCCGGTGGAAAAAAGGATTATACAAAAATCAAAAAAGCGGGAATCAACATTCTCAAAAATCCGATCATAATTGCAATTGCACTCGGACTTTTAGCAGCCTATTTCCGAATTGAGTTCCCAACAATCATTGATAACTCCATCAATTATGTGGCGCGTACCGCGACACCGCTGGCGCTGATCGCGATGGGAGCGGGCTTTGAAGGTCGCAAGGCTTTGAATAAGATTGTGCCAACGATCGTGGCGTCATCGATCAAATTGGTTTTTCAGCCACTGATTTTCATTCCGGTCGCAGTTTTGTGCGGATTTCGGGGAGAGCAGCTGATCGGACTGCTTGTGATGCTGGCGGCACCGGCGACACCGAGCTGCTATATTATGGCAAAAAGTATGAAAAATGATGGCACATTGACCGCAAGTATTGTTGTAACAACAACACTTTTGGCGGCATTTACCTTGACAGCATGGATTTTTGTGTTAAAATCTCTATTACTCATATGATTGCTATTCAGAAAAATTATTTGGTGAGAAGCCGCATCGAGTTGGAATCTGAATGGCAAAGATTTTATCTATTTATAGAACCAGGAGAGAAAGAATTATGGATATTACAGGAAAGAAATTATTCCTAAAAGCGATGCGCGAAGAGGGCGTAGATACCATCTTTGGTTATCCGGGTGGTATGGTCACAGACCTTTTTGATGAATTATATAAGGCAGATGATATCCATTTAGTCTTGCCGAGACATGAACAGGCTTTGATTCACGAGGCCGAAGGATATGCCAGGTCAACGGGAAAAGTCGGTGTATGTATCGTTACTAGCGGACCGGGTGCGACCAATATTGTGACCGGACTGGCAGATGCGCATTACGACAGCATTCCGCTAGTCGTTATCACCGGACAGGTTCCACTGAAGCTGATCGGTAACGATGCGTTTCAGGAGGTCGACATTGTAGGTATGACCCGCAGTATTACGAAGTATGGTGTGACCGTGCGCAATCGTGATGATCTTGGAAAGATATTAAAAGAAGCATTTTATATTGCTCGTTCGGGCAAGCCGGGACCGGTTGTGATCGATCTTCCAAAAGACATTCAGAACATGAGCGGTGATAGCGAGTATCCAAAGCGGTTGAACATTCGCGGTTATAAACCAAATACCTCTGTACATGTGGGACAGTTGAAAAAGGCATTCAAGCTGTTAAACAGTGCGAAGCAGCCATTGATCCTTGCCGGAGGCGGTGTACATATCTCACATGCCGAGGAGCAGCTTCAGCAGTTTGCGGAGGCGACGAAGGTTCCGGTTGTGACAACGATTATGGGAAAAGGAATCATGCCGGTCGGACATCCGCTATATGTGGGAAACTGCGGAATGCACGGGCGTTTTGCAGCCAATAAAGCAGTCAGCGAATGTGATGTCTTATTCTCCATCGGAACCAGATTCAACGACCGCATCACCGGAGACTTGGAAGAATTTGCTCCAAATGCCAAAATCGTACATATTGATATCGCGACGGCATCCATTTCGAGAAATGTCGTGGTAGATGTACCGGTCGTATCGGATGCAAAGCTGGCACTGGAGACGATGATGGACTGGGTAAAACCAAAGAATACATCCAAATGGATCGCAAAGATCGCACAGTGGGAGCAGGAAAACCCGCTTGGTATGCGTCGTGATAAAGGCATCAGTCCGCAGATGATCATGGAAGAGATCAACAAAGCGTTTCGGGATGGTGTCGTTGTCACAGATGTGGGACAGCATCAGATGTGGGCAACACAGTATCTGGAATTTGGAACGGAAAAGACGTTTATTACATCCGGCGGACTGGGAACCATGGGATTTGGATTTCCGGCAGCGATCGGTGCCAAGATCGGCAATCCGGACAAAGACGTGGTATGTATCTCCGGCGACGGCGGTATGCAGATGAACATTCAGGAGCTTGCCACCGCAGTCACAGAAGAAACCGGTGTGACGGTATGTATTTTGAATAACTATTATCTGGGAATGGTACGCCAGATGCAGCAGCTTTTCTACGGAAAACGTTATGTGGCGACCTGTCTGCGCAGAAGAAAAAGCTGCCCGGCAGATTGTAAAGGGCCGAATCCGGGATGCCCGCCATATGAGCCGGATTTTGTAAAGCTCGCGGAAAGCTATGGTGCAGTCGGAATCCGTGTCACAGCACCGGAAGAGATCGCTCCGGCTTTGGAACAGGCTAAAGCAAACAAGAATGTACCAACCATTATTGAGTTTATGATCGCAACAGACGAGATCGTATTGCCGATGGTAAAAAGCGGGAATCCGATGAGCGAAATGATTTTGAAATAGAAGGAGGCTTTTGTTTTGATCGATCGAACAATGAAAAACAGATGGATTGCTCTGTATGTAGAAAATACAGTCGGAGTGTTAGCAAAGGTTTCCGGATTATTTTCAGCGAAATCTTATAATTTACAGTCACTCACCGTAGGAACCACAGAGGATGAGACGGTCTCTCGTATGACGATCTGTGTCACCAGTGATGATGTGACCTTTGAGCAGATCAAAAAACAGCTCAACTGTATGGTGGAGGTCATCAAGGTCATCGACCTGACCCATGTACCGATTCACATGAAAGAAATCTTATTTGCAAAGGTGAAGAGTATATCCGCCGAGGAAAAAGCAGAGGTGTTCCAGATTGCGCAGGTATTCAAAGTCGATGTGGCAGATATCGGAACCGACAGCTTATTGCTTGAATGCAAGCTGACGGAGCGACGCAACAACGAGCTGATCACACTGCTCAAATCCAAGTATCATAATGTTGAGATTGTGCGGGGCGGAGCAGTCGCGATTGAGTCGATCAGTACGTCGTGTCGATAGTGTAAATATTCAAGTACGCCAAGGCGTACTTGAATTTGCAGATTTGAAATGAGCATGGCCGCCTAGCGTGCCAAAATTTGCGTCACCTCAGCAATATACATCGTATGCATATCACCATCCTTGTAGAATGCGTCTGCAATCGAAGGATCAATAAACTGATCTGTTGTCATGCGGGTAGCCGAAAGCTTCTTGCAGATAAACACAAGATTGCTCTCATCAATAAAAGCAGTGCCATCCGCAGCATGATTCACATGCATCTTCACACTGGAAATCTTATCCTCATCGCGACCGGACACCGCACCAAAATATTTGAGCGCGCTGCGGGTCTGATGCTCCTGCTCGAACCAGTTCAGAGAAAACGTATCCTGTTTATCTAAAAGCTCTTTGGTATAGCGGCTGTCACGAATAAAAACACACGCAACATTTTTGTTCCAGAGAACGCCGACCGTTCCCCAACTCGCAGTCATTGTATTCGTTTTCTCACCATCACTGACGGTAACAGCCATCCATTCAGTACCGATTTTGGTAAATGGATCAAATTCAATTAGGTCTACCGGATATGGTTGAAATGTATGCATAAGATCCCTCCTTTGTCAATTTGGAATGAAAAACTATATTTAGTATAACATGTAGAGAAAAAAATCGCAAAAAGTTTATACAAAAATAAGAAAAATCTTGCAAAATGGTTGAACATTGTGTAGAATTAAAAAAAGATAAAGTCCATGTACATTCATGGGGAGTATGTTATAAAATCGTAAAGGATGGATAAAAATGGCTAAGAGAATCTTAATCGCAGACGATGCAGCATTTATGAGAATGATGTTAAAGGATATTTTAACCAAAGGTGGATATGAGATTGCAGGGGAAGCCGCTGACGGAAACGAAGCGCTCGCAAAATACAAGGAAGTAAAGCCAGATCTTGTGACAATGGATATTACTATGCCGAACTGTGATGGTATTCAGAGCTTGAAGCAGATCAAAGCCGCAGATCCGGCAGCAAATGTCGTAATGTGTTCAGCAATGGGACAGCAGGCAATGGTTATCGAGGCAATTCAGAGTGGAGCAAAAGACTTCATCGTAAAGCCATTCCAGGCTGATCGTGTATTAGAGGCAATCAAAAAGATCCTTGGTGAATAAAATATTTATTAGAACAAAGACAATGGGCACTCTCACATCGTGGGAGTGCTTTTTTTGCCTATAAATTGGTATAGATTTTGAGGACGATCGGAAGTATAATAGAGAAAATACAGGCTTTGAAAAAATAGGAATGGAGAGGGGAGATTGTTGTGTCGATGATGACAGTATATCACGGAGGTTATCAGTCAGTTTCACGTCCGGAAATTCGACAGGGAAGAAATACAAAAGATTTTGGCCCGGGATTTTATTGTACAGTGATCAAGGAACAAGCACAAAGATGGGCAAAACGGTATGATACAAAAGTGGTATCTATCTATGATGTAGTATTTGATTCGTCATTAAAAATTAAAGATTTTAAGGAAATGACTGATGAATGGCTTGATTTTATCGTTGATTGTAGGAGTGGAAAAACACATTCATTTGATATTGTAATCGGAGCAATGGCGGATGATCAGATATATAACTATATTTCAGATTTTGTGGATGGAACGATAACAAGAGAGCAGTTTTGGACATTGGCGCAATTTAAATATCCAACGCACCAGATTAATTTCTGTACAAAAGAAGCATTAAAATGTCTGAAATATCGTGGGTGTGAGGAGGTTCATTGATGAAACAGGTGGCACGGGAAAGCGCGAAAGAGAATGATTTGTTCTATACATGTGGACTGATTGAATATATTGCAAGAAAAACAAAAAATACTCGCTCGGATGTGGTAAATA
>OBLI01004409.1_pt1 | contig 10055 bp, 8 predicted proteins | sample 1519701 | NCBI WGS metagenome assembly OBLI01 (sample SAMEA3663005, study PRJEB22513) | pig gut metagenome | biome: pig gut; feature: pig-associated habitat; material: faeces | place: France | collected 2012 | reverse complement strand
GGGTGCCGTCAAGATTTATGCGCAAATTTATTTGCAGGCTCCGGCTGAGTGAAGTCAGCCGGCAATAGAGGCGTCGTCCAGAGCCGCCTCCAAGTGCTTCATGTTCATGTACTTCTGGTGTGTGGTAACTTCATTCTACCAGAGCCTGCAAGCTATGTCTTCTTTTATGCGATTTTCAATTTGCGCAAGTTATTGTACATTATCATTGGAAAAGCTGAGACACAAACAGTATGTTGCGGAGAGGAAGCTGACCGCAGCCAAGCACAAGGAGAAGCGATTGCAGAACGAGCAGAAACGGCTGACCAGAATCGAGAGAACCCATCGGCTTTGCACTCGTGCCGGAATGTTGGAGACCTTTTTGAAAGAGCCGACCGTCCTGACCGATGAGGATGTGATGGAGCTGCTGACCTTCATCTTCCAGAGCGAAGCGGTTCAAAAGAAGCTGAATCTGCTGATTGAGAGCCGGAGAGAAACGCAGGAAGCGGACGAGGGCGAAAACCCTTGACGGAGACAAGGGCGCAATTATACACCACCTAAAGATGGTGATTGCGTTCTGCCAAAAGCCCATTGCATTCACGCAAATCAGTCGTATCCATCCAAAGTTTACGAAATTATATTGAGTATCCACTTTTCCTGTGATATAATTAAAATAGCTAAGTCACTTGCTGTTGAGTAATTTCAATTTAAAGGAGTGAGAGCTATGCGCTGCCCGTCGTGCGGAAGTCCGGCCATGATACATGGGTCAACTTGGGAATGCGGTTGGTGCGGAGATTCCGGAAGGCTGAAAAGAACTCCGGTACAGCAACCGGCGGAAATTACATTGACATTTTCCCTTGTTTACCATATCGATCTATCCGAAGCATGGGCGGATCTGAAAAAGGCACTGGGTCAGCTTGCGCCCAAGAGCGCCTCACTCCCGCAGCTCCTCGGAAAAGTGCTGCTGTACCATATCTCAGTCGGGATCCGGCACGCAGGAGGATTGACGAGCAAAAAGAAGGCGGAGGAACTGCGGAGCTTCCTGACTGCGACCGCCGACCTGAATCTGGGCAAAAGCGCAGAAGATATTATGCGCGATGTCAGATGCGGTGTCCTGTTCCGTGAAGAAGCAGCTCTTTCCGAAACGGACTGCGGTGCCTTCTGGGCAGAACTGCTCTCCATGCGCCCGGCAGAGGACTACTATAACCGTGTTGATCCGGACGGCCTGAGCGATCTATTCTCCGAATTGTCCTCCGCCTATGCCTACTTTGGCGGGAAGAAGGACGAGGAAATGGGTGAAGCGCAGGACTATCAAAACTCGCTGGAGGAAGCCTATAACACCCACTGGCAGAGGAAGGTGCTGCTGCATCCGGACCCAGAGCGGGCAAAGCAGCTTTTGGCGCAGGGGGAGTTTCCGGATTACGAGGATATTTGCCGCGAGATTTTGCTGGTCGAATATCCGGAGGAAGTCCCGCATGAAACCGCCGAGGATTTTGAGGATTTGTCGTGGGAGTCTGTTCTGGACGATGTTTTTGCAACCGACCCGGAAAAGGGCATTCAGATGTGGCGGCGGCTTTTGGACATAGCGGAGCCGTCTCTGAAAACCAGCCCCAAAACGGCCCAAGCGCTGCTCCCGGACTGGGATTGGCTGGACTCTCCGAGCCACAATCAAATGTTACCGCTTATGACCGCGCTGGACGATGAGCGATTTGTGTCGCAGCTCTTTGAAAGCGCATCCATAGGCCGATTGCAGCTTACTGTCCTGAACGCTTGCCGCGCCTGCGGACAAGAGGAAATGGGAAGACACTGCCTTGAACTTGCGCTAAAAAATCCATACCTTAAAGAGAACTGGGAGAAGCGGCTCAGGCGAGTGTTCACCGCAGCCCCGTCCTCCGGAACAACAAAGTCACGGTCTGTTACGACCGCAAAGCCCGGTGCAGATGCAAAACCGGATGACGGAACGGTGTATCACTACTGTTCTGTTCAGCTGCAGGGAATGCACCGCTCCTATGCGTACCTGACCGGCGGCTTGCCACTGAAGGCCGGGGATTGGGTAGAGCTTCCCTTCGGAAAAGGCGATTTGCTGCGGCAGGGGCAGGTCAAAGCCGTTATGGACTGTACGCGCACGGTCGCCCCTTGGCCTCCGGAGCAGACAAAAACCGTTATCCGTGTGATAGAGGCTCCGGCAGTCACGCCAACCGCTGAAGTTGCCGCGCCGAAATCAGAAAAGCGCATAGAGCAGACCGAGAAAGAGACGGAGAAAGCAGAAGCTCCCGTAATTTCTGCGCCGGAAACAAAGCCGGAAGAGCCGAAACCGGAACCTCAAATCACCGAACCTGTTTCGCCGGAGAAAGATGAAACAAAGCCTGTACCGCCAAAGAAGCCGTTCCCGTTGGGGAAGCTCATTGCAGCGATTCTGGCAGTAGCCGTGGTCGCAGGTGTCGCTATTTCCATCTTGAACCGCAATAAGCAGAGAGCGGCAGCTTACGAGGCAGCTCTGCAAGAACTGACAAATAGCAATTACGCCTCTGCCGAGCAGGACTTCACTGCGCTTTCCGGCTATCGGGATGCGGCATCGCTGTCCGTCTACTGCAAGTACGCCGATATGTATAAAGACAGGACGGACTATGCGGGCGGACAGGATGAACTTTCCAATATCACATTGCAATACGATACGGGCTGGCAGCGGGATGTTGACGCGCTGGAAACTCGCGTCAAAGGTTACAAGGCGATAAAGGATGCCGCCGAGGAGGCCGAGAATGCCGCAAAGCGCGAACAGAGTCTGAAAGACCAATATTCCGGAAAACTGCCCGTAGAAGGGATGCCGGTGAGCTGCCTGAAATACACATCGCTCGGCGAACCGGGAAAGAGGCTGAACTGCAAAAACTTTGAGAAGTTGGAGCAGAACCAGAAGTATTTCAATGTTTACTGGTATGATGAAAACGGTGAAATGATCGCTGCCGGTATGTGCGCTCAGTGGAAAAACGATAGCGAGTATATGCTGAAATCTTTCTCGCAGTATTACACGTCATGCAGTAATCAGGGACAGACCTTCCATTACGGAAACGGAAGCAACACTTCCGGAAGCCTCCGGGATGACTACGACAATCCCGAGGACCTCTGGGAAGATAACCGCGACTGGTATGAGGACGAGGATGAAGCATGGGATGAGTGGTACGACGGTTGAACCGTAATTGAATAAAACGCCCTCCGCCGACACCCAATTGGGTGTCGGCGGAGGGCGTTTATTCGTTTTGCGGGTATTCCCGAGGCCGGATTAAATATACTCCCCGGTATCGGAAATACGGAAGCCTGCCTCATAGCGGCAGCCCATCACTTCGGCTATTTTCTGCAGGTCCTTCTCCGATAAATTGTCGCGTTTAAACTTTTTGCTCAAATTTTGCGGGCTGGTGCCCAACCTTCTCGCCAGCTCCGCCTCGGAGATATTGCCCTGCTTCACCAGCAGGATCCGAATTTTTTCTACCATAGCCATTGAATATGCCCTCCATTCCTTTATTGAATTCAGTATACAACAGAACAATTCAATTTGCAAGAAGAGGATAGCTCTTTATATTTATTGTATAGCGCGAAGGGTTGACATACGATATAAAAAGTGGTATACTCAAAGCATAAAAAGAGATCGGAACTCCACCTTCCATACAGGTCGGAATCCGATCTCCCATGAACAAGAAAAACGGCAGTACTAAGGAGCGCCAACTCCTTAGTACCTGCTCAGGTGAAGCGACCACCTGCACAACGGGATTCCCCGCACCGCTCTATCAGTATATCCTCAAATCAGGCGATTGGCAAGGATTACTTTTGCGTTTTGCGGAAAATTTCGTTCTATTCGTCCATACGACGCTGTGCAGGAGATACAGACCTGCATAGCGTTTTTCTTTTTCAAATATATGAAAAAGGAGCTAAATTGTATGGAAGAAAAGAATTATCTCACCGTAGCCGATGTAAAGAACTATCTCAACATCAGCCAGACCGCCGCCTATGCGCTGACCCGGCGCAAGGATTTCCCCGTGTGCCGCCTGGGCAGCATCATCCGCGTACCCCGGGTCGCTTTCCTGGACTGGGTGGAGGCCCGGACCAGCCTGCCCGCCAAGGCATAAAGGGGGTGCGGCAATGGCAAAGAACGCAAACAGCACCGGCACCTTCCGCAAGCTCCCCAGCGGAAACTGGCAGGTACAGGCTATGGACGGCTACCGGGAGGACGGTAAAAAGAAGTATGTCTATTTCACCGCTCCCACTAAGAGCGAAGCCAGGCAGTTATTGGCCGCCTATCAGAGTAGGAAGAACGCACCGGAGGAGGATACCACCGGCTGTGAGCCTCCGCAGGCTGTCCTGCTGGGAGATGTGGCCGACACCTGGTACGAGGACTATTCCACCCAGGTCCGGGCATCTACTTACAACACCTACAGCTACACCCTGAAAATCCTGAAGCGGTATTTGGGGGATAGGACTATCGACGGTATTCTGCCTATGGATGTCAATCATTTCCTGGACGAGCTGTCGGCGGTGCCTTACTCCCGCTCCTGCATTACCAAATGCCGGGCTATGTTGATTCAGGTCCTGGATTTCGCGGAGATGAATCAGATGATCGCCTCCAACCCCGCCCGGAAGGCAAAGACCATGCGTATCTTCTCGGAATCTGCGGAGAAAAAGGATGCCTTTACCGAGGACGAGGTGCATCTTCTGCTGGAGCATCTGCCCGATGATCTGCTGGGCAATAGCATCCGTCTGCTTTTAGGCACGGGAATGCGCGTGCAGGAGCTGCTGGCCCTGCAGCCGGGAGATTTCGCCGAGGACCTGTCCAGCGTGCGGATCGAGCGGGCGGTGCAGATGGTAAACGGGAAGCCCGTTTTGGGGCCGCCAAAGAGCCGCCGGAGCAGGCGGGTCATCCCGATTCCCGAGGATTACCGGGCTTATGCGTCCTATATGCTGTGCCACGGGGGCAAGGCCTTTATCTGGTCATCCTCCCGGGACAATCTGCTCTACTCCGTGGGCACCTTCCGCAGGCGTTTTTACAAGGCCCTGGAGGCTGTTCCGGGGGTGCGGAAGCTGTCCCCCCACTGCTGCCGGCACACCTATTCAACGATCCTGCAGGCTAAGGGCGTGCCCATTGAGATGGTGGCCCGGATCATGGGACACGAGAATATCCAGACCACGGAGCACTACACCCACACACAAATTTCCACTTTGGCCGCCGCTGTGGCCGTGTTAAATCGATAAGGAGGAGCATCCATGTATCATATGAATCTGAAGGAGCTGACCGTGGGTCAGCCGATAACGGGGTATTACATCCTGCGAAACGGGAAGACTGTCACCACCAGCGAGGTCAAACCGTTTTACTGCGCGACGGTGCTGGATGGCAGCGGCACCATGGATGTTCGCTGCTGGCAGGATGCTGATAATTCGGTGGACGAGAAAACCATTGGCGAGGTCGTCTACCTGGAGGGCGAGATTAAGCTGTATCGGGAAAGCCGGCAGATCTGCTGCCGGCTGCTGCGCCCGGCCAACGAAAAGGATGTCGGTGAATACGAGCTCACGCAGCTGATCCCGGCCACAAAGAGCATGCGCGAGGATGTGGCGCGCTATATTGCACGGATCAAGGACACGGACTACCACGACCTCTGCCTGGGCGTGCTGGATGAATACGGCGAGGCGTATTTCACCGCCCCGGGCGGGCTCACTGAGCACCACAATTTCCCCGGCGGCCTGGCGGCGCACTCCTGTCACATGGCGGCGCTGGCAGATGGTCTGACTCCGTTTTATGGCGCCAGCCTGAATATAGACCTTCTCCGGGCCGGGTGTCTGCTCCATGACCTGGGGAAAATCCAGCAGCTGTGTGTGGCAAGCACCGGCTTTGCAAATGGCTTTTGCGGAAAGGAACACGCGGAAACGGGGGCACGGATGGTCCTGGAGGTGGGGAAGTCTCTGTCTATCCGCGAAAGCAAGCTGCAGGCCATTGTGCACCTGATCCGCGCCCACCACGACGATGTATCCGGCACCATGCGCCCCAGCCTCCCGGAGGTCTTTGCCCTGCGGCGGCTGGATCAGATGGACTGCGAAATGGATGCCATTTTCTCCACCCGCAGCAGCATTCCCAACGGCCAACTGTCAGGCTGGAACCACCGGATGCAGAGGGTGATCAGCTTCGTGGCGTGAGAAATTTTCTTAGAAGGGAATAGAAGAAAGGGACCGGTAATCTGCCGGTCCCTTTCTTCTTTGCGCACTTGTCATGCGGGCTGCTGTATAGCTTCGGATGCAAAAATTCCTATAAAAAAGACACATATACATTTTTGTTCACAAAAAATTTAAAAATTACCGTGCATTCGAGACTTCATGTTCAGGCAACAGGCATCAAAATACCAATGAAACATACAAGCGTTGCGTCACTGTATACACTTATTTTTTGTTGACCTAAAAAAGAGAACGCGACATGCAAAAAATGCAGTGCATATATGCGAGCTTGTTTTGCACAAAAATTTTAAGTCCTGTTTTTTCGAGACTTCGTATTCAGGCAAAAAACCACACAATATGGGTAGATGATGCAAACGCACTGGGGAGACTTGTGCAAGCAAATTTTTAAAATTGAGGAGCTGAAAGAAAATGAGTAAAATTATCGACAATCCTTTTCCGACAAAATACCCGGGTATCATGGTCGTCATTACCGCTAAGAAAAAGGGAAATAAATGGTACCTTACCGGCAAGCTCAAAAACACGAGTGGTAAGACCTTGACCGGTTACCAGCCCTGCACTCGCACGGCAAAAACCGCAGACGATCTGATTATATGTAAGGAGATCGTTTTTACGCTGGAGAGCAAGCTTCAGAGTAAGAAGCAGTCGACTGCGGATAAAGATGCGGATAATACGGTGCCCGTTAGTCCTGCGGGTGAGAAGATCCAGATGGCGTTTGAAAAGGTGAAGGCCATGGACCCGAAGAAGATCCACGGTGCCTGGAGCCGGTCTACGGCTGTAACCGCCAGGAAATATTTTGAACGGAACATTCTTGAAGTGTTGATCCAGTGCGCAGAAGAATCCTACACGCTGGAAACCTCCAGCCGGATTCAAAGGAGGATTCGGGACATCTTTCGCGCCTCAAAATCGGGCGATTTAGAGGCTGAGGACAGGACCGTATTTCGCCATTTGCAAGAGGCCGAGAAAATCTATCGTTGCATGGACTCGCAATCGGAGGAACCGCTGCTGATATTTGACTTTGACTTTGATACGCCCAATCGGAATCGAAAAGAGCAGTTCAAATCTTTTTCACAGGAAGACCGCCTTAAAATCGTCGATATCCTGGAAGGAATGATTGCCAATAAGCCAATGGTTGTCAAAAGAATGGTAGCCATGTTTGACGCAGGTCTGCGCACAGGTGAGGCTTGCGCGGTCCAATTTGAAAACATTCGGGAAGAGGTCACACCCACCGGGATCCGTTACGGCCTATACTGTGTGGAAGGCCAGGAGGATCCTGCCAATAAAGGAAAGGTGACCAAACTTTTAAAGACCGCCAATGCCTATCGGACCGTGCTATTTTCTTCCTGGGGCTATGGCATGATCTGCCGCTGCAATCAGCTTGCGCCGGAGACACCCTCGGATATGCTCCCGGTCACCAGTGCCGCTCTGTGCAAGGAGTTTAGGGGAATTATGGAGGGAATCGGCATTACACCCCAGAATATTCAGTTATGCTGGCAGGAGAACGGAGGACCAAAAATTGAACCAACGGCGAGTGCAGTCCTTTTGGATGCGCAGATCAGCGACTATATCCTGCGCCGCGATCGCGCATCTCGCTGGAAAAACAAGTGCGGCATGAGTTCAGATGATATAGATATGCTGCTGGGCCACAGCCTCAACGGGAAAAGCTACTATATGCGCCGGGTGCGCCGCGATGCCTTTCTCTTGCCGGAGCACCTCAACACTCTGGCTGAGCTGAACGAGAATTACCACTATCATGCTGACGATCAGCCCCAAATTTCCCTGTCAGACGAGAGCCAAGAGGAGATCCCGCTGCCTAAAGCCGGCGTGCGCATTATTCGCAACAACACCGATCATCCCATTAGGAAGCGGATCTGCTTCCGGACAAGCGAGCCGGGTGATTACATGACTTTTCAGGCTTCTCCCGGCGTTTTGGCTCAGGTCAATGTGCAGAGCATCCCATTTAATATGCAAGACAGCCGCTCCTCATCTGCGAGCGGGAGTTAGGAGGGATTATTATGGCAAAAGAAAAAAAGATTGAATTCCCAAATCCGAACTTTCAGCTCTATGAAAGGGTCGATGATGAAAAGCACATGCTCAAGTATGAGGGGAGCTATAACTTCATGGGGGTCAAGGCGGTATTCTCTGTAACTGACCAGTATCCATTCAATCTAAAGACGCCAAGCAATCGGGTAAATTGCCGTTATCGAGGGACGGCCTCCATTCGGGACCCTCAGAGAAACGGGAAGGTGCTGCGGCTTCAGGGAGAGAAAGCTGCATGCGCTTTGAATGATTATTACATGAAGCACCCCGAGGAGAAATCGAATCCAAAGACAGATTCGGATGTGTTAAAGATTGCGGAAACCATCAATTTTAACGGCGGGTCTGCCCAGGAGCTTGCGGAATTTATCTTTTCAAAGTGTACTAAAATGTTGGAGAAGTATCAGGATCAGCTCGTTGACTGCGTTCGCCTTCATGTCCAGCCGGCTACGATCTCGCCCGGCGAAGCTGCTTACATTTATACGGACCAATTTCTCAACAAGCGGCATGCAAAGGCAGCAGAGGAAACCCGCACCGCTATACGCAATACCATTTTCAAGTTTTTCAAGCGGATGGAAAATAAGCCCATGTCGCGGTTTACGAAGCGGGAGATCAATAAGTTTGTAACCACGGAAAACATCTCGGACAGTGCAAAAAATACGCTGTATCAGTTTTGGGGATATTGTCTGGAGAGGCATTATTGCGAAGGGGACAATCCCTTTGAACGCGCCACACCGAAGAAGTTTTCGCCTGAAGCGCAGGCGAGAAAGAGCAAGCAGAAAAGCTATCTGGCCCAGTCTGAGCGTGAGTATATTTTCCAGCGGCTGAAAGTACAGCCCAACGCCTATGCGTGTCTGGTTGCACTGGGACTTTTTTGCGGCCTGCCCATTGAGACTGCCCTGAAGCTGACTTGGGATAAAATCCATTTCGAGAAAGGTGTGGGATGGATCGAGCTGATGGACACTGACCTTGACGGAGACCGCTTTACCTGTGCGACCCATAATTACTCCTTTGTGATGATGCCGCAGGCCTATGAGATCCTACATAAATATAAAGAGACGCTTGAGACGCAGGAAAAGTGCGATATTTCCCATAAGCGGATTGCAGGCGATCCTGCTATTACGAAAGTCGCGCTGAATAAATTCGTCGAGACCCTGATGGCGCAAATGGTAGCCTTAAAAATCGGCGGTACGGCATTCCCGTCAAAAAGCGGATATTCCGTGCTGGTGGAGACCTATCGTATGATGATCGAACTGGAATGCGGTATACAGGACGATGAGGGCACCAAGCGTTTTCTGCAGCATCGTCCCATGACGGGATTGGTAACAGACGACCATTATGTCTCCTATACGGACGCTGAGGCCCGTGACCGTCAATACATGATTTTGAAGCGCCAGGCACCTAAAAAGAATAACTCTAAAGGCAAGATAGACCTGAAGAATGGGGATGTAAGGTATTATCCTGACAGCAATAAAGAGCGGCTTTTAGTGTGCATGGATGTTGAAATTCAGCCGGGGGAGTACCTTGCCATCGATGCCGGGTACACAATAGAGGGCAAGATCATGTCGCGTGACACAGATGATGAGGATAACAACGAAAACGAAAATTAAAACACATAGACGAGCAGCCGCATGAAATTTTGTGACCCCAATGAAAAAAATTTTTCTTCCAGTCCCGGATTAACTCCTCAAAAAGGGGACAGTTATGCACGGCGTTATGTACGCGTTATGCACGCGTTATGCACAACTTTTTTGAAATTTTCAAGAGTCCTTCTAAAAGTGCAAAAAAAGTTCTGAAATCCATAGATTTCAGAACTTTTTGGTCCGAGTGTCGAG
>OBLI01004408.1_pt1 | contig 10059 bp, 4 predicted proteins | sample 1519701 | NCBI WGS metagenome assembly OBLI01 (sample SAMEA3663005, study PRJEB22513) | pig gut metagenome | biome: pig gut; feature: pig-associated habitat; material: faeces | place: France | collected 2012 | reverse complement strand
GGCAGATCCAGTGAAAAGATGACAGATCCTGGACAGATCCGCTTTATGGAAGTGGATGGTCAGATCGTTTTCTTTAATGAAGCAGAAGCTGTCTGTGATCTTAATGCCCCTGAACCAGATGATCTGGAATTCAGAGAACCAAAGAAGAAAAAGCAGGCAGGCAAAAAAACTGCCGATCTGTCTGGACTCACTGTCCACCGCATCGATCATTACATGACAGAAACAGAATTAACTGCGGAATTCGGAGAAAAAGGCTGGAAACAACTCCCAGATGTCATATCCAGATGTTATCATTTTGTACCGGCAAAAGTTGAAGTGGAGGAACATCACATAGGTGTTTATTCCAGTAAAAATGATGAACATATGGTTAAGGCACCCCATCCGAAGAATCTGCTTCACGGAAGTCTTGTCTCGCCATCCCTGGCGGCCGCTATTATCAATGGTAAATATGTGAATGCAGTTCCGCTTTACCGTTTGGAAAAAGAGTTTGAACGTTATGGCCTTGCCATTACGCGTCAAAACATGGCAAACTGGATGATCCGTCTTGGCGAAAGTTATCTGGGAATCATGTATGACTATCTCCATAAGCTGCTTTATCAGTATCATGTGATCCAGGCAGATGAGACACCTGTCCTTGTCAACAAAGATGGGCGTCCGGCCGGAAGCAAAAGCTGGATGTGGGTTTATCGATCCGGTTTTATGTATGCAGATAAGCAGATCATTCTGTATGAATATCAGAAAACACGTAATGCTTCTCATCCGCGGGAATTTTTGAAGAATTACGCAGGCATTTGTGTGACAGACGGATATCAGGTTTATCACACTCTGGCAAAAGAAAAAGAAGACCTGAGGATCGCCGGATGCTGGGTGCATTGCAGACGTAAGTTCCATGAAGCACTGGAAATCATTCCGAAAGATCTGCGGAAGCAGTCCGTTTTATATCTGCTTATGAACCAGATTCGGGCAATCTATCGGGAAGAAGGAAAGCTGTCTGAATTAACATCAGATGAACGGCTTATTCAGCGTCAACTGGTGGTAAAACCACTGGTAGATGCTTTCTTTGCGTACCTGAAACAGATTTCAGATCGGATACCCAAAAGTGGAAAATCCAGAGAAGCTGTTACCTATGCCCTGAACCAGGAACGTTACCTGCGAGTATTTCTTGAAGATGGCGATGTGCCAATGGATAATAATGCCAGTGAACGCGCTATCCGTGGTTTCTGTATCGGTAAAAAGAACTGGGAAATGATCGACACGATCAATGGCGCTTCCAGTTCAGCAATCATTTACAGCATTGCTGAAACAGCAAAGGCAAATCAATTAAAGCCGTATGATTACTTTGAGTATCTGCTGACAGAACTGCCGAAACATATGAATGATAACAATAATGATTTTCTGGCAGAACTTCTGCCATGGTCAGAAACCCTGCCGGAACACATCCGAAAACCAGTGAAATCCGATGATAAATAATGAGGCTGTGAAAGCAGCCACATATTTGTAAAGGTACTTGGGTTCTACCGTTTACGTTCAAGAATATTGGACAGTTGTTTTTGATAATAGTACGATAAAAAAGATAGAGCAATTATTTTAGAAATGTGGTAGGATAGAAATGGTATTTATCAGGCATATTTGCCTTATGCGGCAACTATGTATATGGAGTATTCATAGGAAACACATTAGAGTTTAGTAATAATCTAATCACCAAAGGGATGTATTTTATTTTTTGTATATACTATTGGATGTATTTTGATTGTGGGAAAGAGTTTATTAAAAAAGAAAGAGTATGTAAGAATTCCATTAGAATAATAGATGGAACTATAGTAGTTAAGTTTTCTGAGTAAGGAGCATATTCATGCAAAGAGAAGAGTTACAGAATAAATGGATAAAGTATGAAAAAAGATGGCAGTTCAGAGATTTTTATTTTAACAAGTGTTTACGCAGACATGGAATAGTAAAATATTTTCATAGAGAACCAGTTATGCCAAGATTTGCACATAAATCGGTAATGTCTTCTGCAAAGACAAATGATTATCTATATGCCAGAATTATGTCTGGGGAACCTTTTTTAGCCTGCCGTTTTGGTAATACGGAGCTTCAGACGGTGGTAGGAAATTTAAAGGTAAAAATATTAGGACATTCTAGAGAAGCAGATGAATATTTAAATAAGTGGTTTACCAGATTGGGAAATGGAGCAGGATTTTTCCCAGTTGACTACTTGTATTTAGATAGATTTTGTGATTGTATATTAGATGCAGCGGCAAATGCTGATTTATTAGCAATGTGGCATCTGAATATGGAGGATTTTGTGATAGAAGAATATGCTCCTGATGTTGATCTGACCTTTTTATTCAGATTGGAGCCATGGTTGGCCAGGAAGAATCCGTGGTCTGCCGCCCTGAGAGGGAAAAAGGTATTGGTAATACATCCTTTTGAAGATACTATTAGATCTCAGTATAGAAATAGAGAAAAGATATTTCCGGGTACAGATATTTTGCCTGAATTTGAGCTAAAAACATTAAAGGCAGTACAAACGATTGCGGGTGAGCGGGATGAAAGATTTTCAAACTGGTTTGAAGCTCTGGATTATATGTTTGAAGAAGCAATGAAGATTGACTTTGATATAGCTATTGTTGGATGCGGAGCATATGGCATGCCATTAGCTGCTAAAATAAAAAAGGCAGGGAAGCAGGCAATTCATTTAGGTGGTGCGACACAGCTTTTATTTGGAATTAAGGGGAAACGATGGGAAGAAAACTATCCATCGAAAATAGCAACATGGTTTAATGAATACTGGGTATATCCAGCCGGATCTGAAAAACCTAAGAATGCAAGTACGGTAGAGATGGGATGTTATTGGAAATAGCGCCAAAGAGAGGATATGAAGATGAAAATTTCTATTATTGTACCGGTTTATTACAATGCTGATACATTAGAATTAATGTACATGGACTTAAAGAAAAAAGTACTGGATGTAATAGAATATGACTATGAATTAATTTTAGTAAACGATGGTTCTAAAGATGAAAGTTTATCAGTACTGAAAAAAATTAAAGGCTGGGATTCTAAAGTAAAAATATACAGTTTATCCAGAAACTTTGGTTCACATGCTGCTATATTATGTGGATTAGAGCATATGACTGGAGATTGCGCTGTTGTGAAAGCCGCAGATATGCAGGAACCAAGTGAATTGATATTGGATATGGTAAAAAGCTGGAAAAAGGGAAATAATGTTGTACTTGCTGTTAGAGAAGAAAGGCAGGAAGGCTTTTTTAAGAAATATTTTGCCAATTTATATTATACATTGGTACGCAGGCTGGCACTGCCTAATATGCCTGAGACAGGATTTGATATTTACCTGTTGGACAGAAAGGTTGTTAATGTGATGTGCACGTTGGATGAAAAGAACAGTTCTTTAGCATGCCAGATTCTCTGGGCAGGATTTAAGACGGATAAAGTTCCGTATACGAGACTTGCAAGGGAGATTGGAAAAAGCAGGTGGACACTTACAAAGAAAATTCGGCTTGTGATGGATACACTTTTTAGTTTTTCTACTGTGCCTATTAAGTTGGTTACAACAATAGGTATGTTATCTTTTTGTGGTGCACTTATTTGGGCAATTGTTGAATTGATATGTAAGTTAGCAGGATTAATTGAAGTTACAGGCTGGACCACATTATTTATCTTTAATTTATTCAGCTTTGGAGTAATTATGTTGACACTGGGGATTTTAGGAGAGTATCTGTGGAGAACATTTGATGCATCGCGAAATAGACCACCATTTATTATTGAAGATAGAGATGAAGAATAGAGGAATTGATAATTATGTTGAAGTGGTTAAAAAGTGTGAAAAAACCAAGCTTATATGAATATATTGTATTAGGGTTACTTTTTCTTATTCCATTTGCATCTATTATGTATGGTGACACAAAGGCATTTGTCCATTATGAAGTGAATTTTTGGAATGCAATTTTTCATGAGGGTGGATTAAGGAATTTCTATGAATATTCTTATTTTATGGAACAATATTATAAAGAGAATGGAATAGGCGGTGCTTTTGCGGCATATTATGATTTCCCTGTATTTATATTATTTGGAATTTGGGGATTCCCTTTATGGATTGTGTGTCAGATTTTTCATTTGGAGGAGACCTCAACGTTTGCAACTATGCTATATGGTAAAACAATTTTGCTAATAGCATTAATTGTTTCGGCTTTTATAATTTATAAAATATGTAAAAATATAGAAGTAAGTGAAAGCCAGGCGAATTGGGCTTCTTTTCTTTTTCTGTCTTCAGCTGTTATTTTTGCAGAAGTGGGATTGATAGGACAACTTGATGTGATGGGATTCCCTTTCATATTATTAGGGATTTACTTCTTTCAGGAGAGGTGTAATTGGAAGTTTGTACTTATGTTTATGATTGCCTCCAGCTTTAAGCAGTTTCCATTTTTCATCTTTGTACCGCTATTATTATTGATTGAGAAAAATATTTTAAAAATTGGATTGGAATCAGCAGTTGTTTTAGCGTTTTCAAAAATAATCGGGTTATTTTTCCCAACAGGAACAATGGCTATACAGGTAAAACAGGAATTTGGAGAAAGGTCATTAGAAAGATTACTTGGTGTAAAGTTACCACTATATAATGATACAGTCCCAGCTATTGTAGTTGCATTTGGTATAATCTGCGTATATTGTTATTTGAAAAATATTCAGGCACAGAAGGAACTTGAGGAGCATTCTATTTATATACCACTTATTGCTATGACAGTTTTATTGTGTGGATTTGATAGTGATCCATACTGGTTTGTACATTTGGCGCCTTACGTTGCCATAATGCTTGTGTATAATTCAAGTAAATATAAACAGTTAATCTTATTTGAAACAGTTGGAATGATTTGTCTCATTTTAAATCAGTTTGGTGCAAATTACTGGTGCTTTGAACCACGGTATGCCCAGGGGATGTTAATGGATAAATTGTTTGGTCAGCCAGATTCTATTATTGGGATGGAGACATTTATTGGCTATACAAGACTTGATAGATTTTCAGGAGTATTTTTTGCAGGATTTGTAGTATGCCTGGGAGCGTTTTTATGGATATCAAGACCAGGACATATTGAGTCAGATGAGGTAGCTGAAATAAGACCATATGCATGGCTTAGAATGATTACAAATGCTGGAATTGGCTGGATTCCTGTGCTATTGTATATGGTGAGTTTTGTTATAAATATGTGATAAAGTTTGGAGAAGAGTAAATGGATATAAGCAGCCCAATTGGGATGACATGAATAACATGAGTGCTGCTGAATAAAAGAAAATAAGTGCAATAAGCTTAAAACGACGGTTATGCGCTGGCACTAGTTATTTCAGATGATGAGGATTTTATAGATGATGAGGATTAGATTAGAAATATCAATTCAAAGAATTATAGCTGCAATTATTACAATGGTCGCAAGTATATGCTATGTACTTAGTACAAGCTTATCTTTAAAATTTGCAGTGGCATTACCTGTTATGCTTTTTCTTGGCTTATTTGTAAGAATAAAGGTATTGTGGAAATGGATGGATGTCGTTGCATTTCTCATATCATCTATTATTTCATTAACAATACTCCAACTGGAAACGGGAAGTATTATTAATGATCTTGGAATGAACAAACTGGTTTTAAACTGGTTTTTGGTATTATGTATATTTCTGTTTGTTTTGATTATAACTGGAAAAGTAAGGATTACCTGTATAATCAGTTCAGTGGTATTGTTTCTTTTAGGATTTGTAGATGCATTGGTAATTGCCTTTCGTGGGAATCAGATTTCTATTAATGATATTTACTCTGTTCGTACTGCATTAAGTGTTGTGGGTAATTATAAATTCATGGTAAATCCTATGTTTATTTTTGCCATTGTTATTTTCATCGGGTATTTCATGTGTTTATATAAAGTAAAATTTGCAACGGAAAAGATTGAGGGACTTAGATTTGTCAGTATACCGATTATATTAATTTTGGCTTTAGTGATTATAAATAATATCCAACAATATCAGGTTGCAACGTGGGGAAATAAAGGATGCACTTCTAATGGTGTTTTTCTGGAGTGGATATTAGAAGCAAGAGATTTACATATAAAAGAACCGGAGAATTATTCAAATGAATATGTGGAAAGTACGCTGAATGATTACATAGGTGATGAAGTAAATGCCAGAACACCCAATATTATTGTAGTTATGAGTGAAGCATATAGTGACCTTAATGTATTAGGTCAATTAGAAACTTCAGAAGAAGTTATGCCCAATTTTAATAAACTTTGTAAGGAGAGCATACATGGATATGCTCTATCCTCTGTTTTCGGAGGAAATACCGCAGTTTCAGAATGGGAATTTTTGACAGGATCTTCTATGGCGTACATGCCGGCTGGATCAGTTGCTTATCAGCAATATGTCAGAGAAGGAGATAATTCACTGGTAAGTCTGTTAAAAAACAGAGGATATGATACAATTGCAATGCATCCTTATCTGGCAAGTGGATGGAATCGTAGTAAAGTCTATAAGAGTCTTGGATTTGGCAGAACTATGTTTCTTGATGATTTCAAACAGGAAAAACTGGTGCGGGGTTATGTATCTGATGAAGAATTTTACGAGGCAATAATTTCACAATTTGAGAGTAAGAAGAAAGATACTCCATTATTTGTATTTGGCATATCCATGCAAAATCATGGAGGGTATGTAAATGAAAGCTTTGAAAGCACAGTAAAAGCAACGAATCTAAGTCAGGAATATGGTGATTTGAATCAATATCTTTCTTTAATACATATTACGGACGAAGCACTGCCTACGCTTATTGATTATTTTGAAAATTATGAAGAAGATACAGTTATTGTATTTTTTGGAGATCATCAGCCTAATTTAAATAATGACTTTTATCAAGAAGTAGCAGGTGATGTGGAATTTGACAAATATAAAATACCCTTTTTTATATGGAGTAATTTTGCTTCTGAAGAGAAAGATATGGGACTGACAAGTATTAATTTTCTCTCTACAATCATGTTGGAAGAGGCAAATATGGAAATGCCACCGTATTATCACTTTTTATCTGAGGTTAAAAAAGAAATACCGGCAATGCATGCTTATGGATATTATGATGGAGTTAGTTATCAAAATGTAGATAAAATGAGCGCATTGAATAGTGAGATGATAAAAAAATATTGGCTTTTGCAATATGCAAATGTGTTTGGAAATTTCGAGAAATCTAGGTTGTTTAATTAGTGTCTGCTGATTAATAAAAATATAGCCTAGAATCATTGATTTTACTGCATTCTTTCACCATGTATGGTAAAAATTAATTGTAAAGAAATCTAATTATTATTGAAAATGTAAATGGTGAAAATTGAGTATTTAGGTGTAGACATAACGAAAAAACTGTATTTGTGGAAAAATCAGAGAAATGGATATTACTTTTCCCAACGAAAAAAAGGGGAAATCCTTCTAAGCTGGAATATATAGAACCGGGATGATGTAAGACCCCTCATGGAAAAATAAATAGACTAATTAGATAAAAAGGTATTGTTTTTCAATAATGTGCTATCCGTAATAAATAAAGGAAGATTAATAAGGTGAAAAATATAATAAAAGAGTGGACATATAAAATAGAAAATAATAAATATGCAAAATACATGATTTTTACATTTATTTTTTGGTTATTTATTGGGAAGCATATGTACAATATGGCTACAAAGTGGGATTCTGTTGCTACTGGTGGATGGGATGGAATCACACAAATGTATCCGGTTATTGTTTATACAAGAAGAGTGCTTTTGCAGTTTTTCCAGTCCTTATTTAACGGTGAGGGATTTTCATTTCCAATGATAGAATGGACATTAGGAATGGGAGATAATACTATTTCTGCACTTAATTGGCATGGATTTGGAGATCCGCTGTATTTCTTTTCGATATTTATAGCTGAAGATTCTTTACCATATTTTTACACATTCCTGTTTTACTTAAAAGTATATTTAGGTGGAGTTGCTTTTATTGCTTTTGCAAGTTACTTAGAAAAAGAAAAGAGTCTTTTTGCATATGTAATTGGAGCCCTTATTTATTGCTTTACGGGATTTACGGTTCAATGTAACATGCATATTATTTTTACGCACACGATGATGTTTGTACCTCTGTTATTCTTAGGTGCTGAAAGAAGTATGGATGGTAAAAGAAGAGGAGTGCTATTGCTGTCAACTTTCGGTTTTGCACTCTGTGGTTTTTTCTTTTTGTATATAGGTTCTGTAAGCCTGGCTTTTTATGTAATATATCGGCTTATAAGAAGAAAAGTTTCTTTCAGGGAAGCTGCTAGAAGAATCGGAAGTATGCTTGCCGAGTATTTTTTAGGTCTTGGATTAGCAGGGGTTATTTTTATTCCAGCAGTATATGGATTTTTGACAAGTACAAGAATGACAGGACAGAATAATTTGGCATTGTTTGTGTCATGGAATGAAATAAAAAGCTTTTTTATAAATATATTTTTCCCACAGTATAGTAACTTTCAAGTGATGTCAGTATGTACAATTGGTATTTTTTCAGTTGTGCTGATTCTATTTGGAAGAAAGAGATATTTGGAAAAAAGTGTACTTTTGTTAATGTTAATAAGTTGTTTTATTCCATATATTAGCTGTATTATGTCAGGATTTGGGGAAGTATATGATCGATGGGAAGTAGTATATACGTTATATATTGCGTATTTGACTACAATTATTTGGGATGAGTTGTGTGAATTATCCTGGGGACAGAAATTTGCTGCTGGTGCAGTATATTTATTAATAGGAATTGTGGGCAAAAAGAACCACATTATTACAGATGACAGATATAGCCAGGCGATTATTGCATATGGATTATTATTGTGTCTGATATGGATAGTGTTTCCTCTATGCAAAAGGATAAATAGGAAAACGATTGCATATATATGTGCATTTGTCATTGTGGTAGCTACGATTTTAAAAAGCTGGACAACAGTTGCCAGAGATAAGCGGATTGATTATTTGAGAGAAAGAAACGTTGTTGCTGAATTGGTAAATGATGAGTCCTTTTATAGAGTGGAGAATGAGCGTACTTTTCAGGAAGAACGAACAGGATTAAATGTAGCGTTTCGATTGGATTATCCTGGCGTGGGTGAGTATTACAGTATAGAAAATCCTGATTATACAAAGGCGATGAAGGCGTGGAACGTAAGTTCAGAAGTCTCACATTATTATGTTGGATTGGATATGAGAGCTGTATTGGAATCGTTAGCAGGGGTAAAATATATGGTATTGCGAACGGGCGATAGTTATATTTCTCCATATGGTTTCGAGAAAGTTTCTGCTACTGATGATATGGAATGGACGTTATATCAGAATAAATATGTATTACCAATAGCATATTCATATCAGGAAGTATATCCTTATGATAAATATGAGCAGCTGGATGGATTCTTGAAACAGCAGATAATGCTCCAGTCAGCAGCGGTAGAAGATTATGATGGTAATTTAGCAGTGAAACAGGATGCTGCAATCAATTTGAATGAGCAGGCTTTTGATGTAATATCCGTAGAAAATGGTTCTATAGAAAATGGAGTAGTAAAAGCGGAAAATGGAACAGTTTTGACTATTGAAATGCTATTACATGCAGATTGTGAAAACTATCTGACTTTGTTTTCTGAGGAAAAACAGCCGGATAATGCAATTTCTGTGGTGGTGGACAAAGATGACTTTCCATACGGAAGAATTGATACAAGCTATGATAATGGAGAGATAGGTGTATATCTTGGCAACGTGTTACAGGATGAAAAAAGAAAAGTTATAATTACATTCAATACTCCGATAGAAGTTAGCTTAAAAAATATGCATGGAGCATACTATGATTTTTCAAATTATGCGGATTATATTGAGCAACGAAAGGCATCCATTAAAGCTGTAGATGTTTTAGACAATGCTGTAAGGGTTGAAACAGAATCTAAATCTGATGAAATCGTTTGTGTTGCAGTACCATATAGCAAAGGATGGAGTGCAAAGATAGACGGAAACACAGCAAAGATATATAAAATGA
>OBLI01004406.1_pt1 | contig 10065 bp, 11 predicted proteins | sample 1519701 | NCBI WGS metagenome assembly OBLI01 (sample SAMEA3663005, study PRJEB22513) | pig gut metagenome | biome: pig gut; feature: pig-associated habitat; material: faeces | place: France | collected 2012 | reverse complement strand
TATGCGATGCATCCGCTCGGGCGCGGGAGTGTGCGGCAAGCGCACACTTTATTTAACTTGCAACTGATTTGCGCCTAAGACTGGAATTTTGCCAATGGATTTGCTATAATAATGTGCAGTGAAGTGAATACGAGGATAGTGATATAGAAGGTGAAGCATATGAATGAGATACTGAACGTATTAGAGAAGAGAAGAAGCTGCAGAAGCTTCAAGCCGGATATGATTGCGAAGGATGACTTAGATGCAATTATCAAGGCAGGAACGTATGCACCGACCGGAATGGGTAAACAGTCGCCGGTCATTCTTGCGGTAACAAACAGGGAACTGCGTGATCAGATCGCAGAAGAGAATCGTAAGATCGGAGGCTGGAAGGAAGGCTTTGATCCGTTTTACGGTGCGCCGGTGATACTGATCGTTTTAGCGGATAAGGATCGTCCGACCTATTTGTATGATGGTTCGCTTGTCATGGGGAATCTGATGAATGCAGCAGAGAGTCTTGGAATCGGAAGTATCTGGATCCATCGTGCCAAGGAAGAGTTCGAATCTGATTTTGGAAAGCAGATTCTTGCAAAGCTTGGTATTACCGGTAACTATGAAGGAATCGGACACTGTGCGCTTGGGTATGCCGCAGAACAGGCAGCAGCACCTGCGCCACGAAAAGAAGATTATGTATATTATATCGAGTAGAGGTGTACGATGGGATATCTGATTGCAGAGACAACAAAGGAAGAACGGGAGAAGATCGTTGCAGATTCTCTTGGAAATATCGAAGCAAACTGTGACGGTTGCATGAGCGGGCTTGCAGAGATGTATCAGGATTATATTGACGGGAAAAAGGAACTGCGTGAGATTAACATGGAGTTCAACGCCAGATATGTAAAGGGTGAGGACATGCCGGGAAGAGAGAGCTGTTATTATCGTTAGGACTACGGTTTCCTCCGGTGATGTTACAGAAAGAGAGATGAGAAGATGACAGAAACAGGATTATTGATTTTTTTAGGAATTCTTATTTTATTAGTTGTGATCGTTGCAGTAATCGCAGTGGTATCTGCTGTTTCAGGAGCTGCCGCAGCAATCGTCGATGACGATGATGATGAAGATTAAGAAGCATGTACAAAATTGCTTCCTTCTTTTGTCCTGAAAATGATATATTATTCGGGACAAAAATGTAAAAGAAGCAGGAGATCAGTAGGATCTCCTGCTTCTTTTGGGTATCGGCTTAAACTAGCACGGAATTCCTAACTTTTCAAACAGGGTATGCATGGATGCAAGTTCTAAGATCAGGATCATGCTGCTTTTGATCGTTGTATCGGCAATGGAAAAACGTTCATCAATATAGAGTACCTTTTTTCCAAGTGCATCAAACTGGCCTGCCGGGATCGAGAGGATATTCGCGATCGTATCGATATGATCGGCCGGTGGTGTGATGTTGATGTAGGTGTTTGTCATCTTGGCGATCGAATTGATGTAGGCTGCGGTAGTGATATTTCCCATCTCACGGATAACGGACAGATCCATATCGGAAATATCATCAAACTGATTCAGTTCCTTCTCATAAAAGGTATTGATCAGCAGATTGGCGAAATCCTTTTGCAGCACCTGAAGCATGACACCCTGGATATCGCCCTCAAGTGTCACGGTAACACCAAGTGCCCGGTTATCCGGTCCGCCAAGGTATTTGGCTACTTCGTCAAAGTCCATCAGACTGATACTCGGGATCTCAATATCGACGACTTTGTTCAACAGCTGTGCCAGGGCAGTGGCTGCATTGCCGGAACCAATGTTGCCAATCTCAGACAACACGCTAAGCTGCATTGCATCTAATTTTTCGAGTGGTACATTGCTCATAAAAATGCTCCCTTTTGTGTTTTGTAATTTCTAACATAATAATTACGATTTCTCTGTTCTGCGAACTTTCGCAAGAAACTTCTTGATGAATTCGTTAAAATTCATTATATCATAGGAGCCAATTTTTTTCTATCTATATTCCTTGTTTTGGAAGAATTCCTTGTAGAAAACAGGGATTCGTGCTAAACTGTCCTTCGGATGGTATTCGAAAGAAACTATACCGGAGAAACTGTAACCTTACAGTAAGAACAGCGTATCACCTGAAAGGCAGGTGGTAGGATGAGAATAGGATTCATAGGAGCAGGCAAGGTCGGATTCACCTTAGGAAAGTACCTTGTGGAACGTGACATGTGCGTATCCGGTTACTATAGTCGTAGTCTTAGATCTTCAAAGGAAGCAGCAGAATTTACAAAAACAAAGTATTATGAGTCACTAGAGGAATTGGTGAACGCGTGTGATACTCTGTTTCTTACGGTCCCGGACGGGAGCATCCGTGAGGTTTATACGAAGTTATTAGAATCAGACATAGAAGGTAAGATCCTCTGTCATTGCAGTGGAGCACTATCGTCTGAGGTTTTTTCTGGTATTCAAATGCGAGGTGCATATGCATACTCCATCCATCCAATTTTTGCGGTCAGTGATAAACTGACAAGCTATCGGGATTTATCCAATGCTTATTTTACAATCGAAGGAGACAAGGAACGGTTAGAAGAGATGACAGAACTGATCCGTCATCTGGGCAATCCGGTGTCTGTGATTGCAGCAGATCAGAAGATCCGTTACCATGCGACAGCCGTTTTTGCAAGTAATCTGGTCACAGGACTGTATGGTATGGCATCACAGATGTTATGTGACTGCGGACTCGATGCAGAATTTGCAGAACATGCCCTAAAGCCGTTGTTTTCCTATAATGCATCGAATCTGTGTGCACAGGGAATGGCAGCTTCCTTAACCGGTCCGGTAGAACGTGCGGACATCCAGACGGTAGAAGAGCATTTAGAGGTGCTGACACCGCAGGAAAAACAGGTGTATACGCAGTTATCGAAGCAGCTGATCCCGATCGCAGAGAAGAAGAATCCGGGCAGGGATTATGAACCCCTAAAGGAACTGCTTGCGGGAGCAGAACAAAGTTGATGTTTATGGTTAAGTAGAAGGAGGATGGAAAATGAAAAACACAGTATTAACATTTAAGGAAGCAAAAAAGAAAGGCGAGAAGCTTACGATGCTGACCGCTTATGATTATTCTACAGCGAAGCTGATCGATGAAGCCGGTGTAAACTCTATTTTAGTGGGAGATTCTCTCGGAAACGTGATCTTAGGATATGAAGATACGATCTCTGTAACGATGGAGGATATGATCCATCATGGTGCGGCTGTGGCAAGAGGCGCAAAGGATGCGCTTGTCGTGATCGATATGCCGTTTATGTCCTATCAGACCAGCGTGTATGATGCAGTTGTAAATGCAGGACGTCTTATGAAGGAAGGACGCGCCGGTGCAGTGAAGTTAGAAGGCGGAGCAGAGGTCTGTCCGCAGATTGCAGCAATCACCGCAGCAGGAATCCCGGTCTGTGCACATCTTGGACTGACTCCGCAGTCAATCAATGCATTAGGCGGCTTCAAAGTACAGGGCAAGAGCGAAGAGGCTGCGAAAAAGCTGATCGCAGATGCAAAGGCAGTGCAGGAGGCAGGCGCATATGCAGTCGTATTAGAATGTGTACCGGCAAAGTTAGCGGAGATCGTGACAAAGGAATTAGACATCCCGACGATCGGAATCGGAGCAGGTAATGTCTGTGACGGACAGGTACTCGTATATCAGGATCTGCTTGGCATGTTTTCCGATTTTACACCGAAGTTTGTAAAACGCTTTGCCAATGTCGGCGAGGTGATGAAGGAAGCTTTCCGCAATTACTGCAAGGAAGTACAGGAGGGAACCTTCCCGGGAAAAGAGCATGAGTTTAAGATTGCAGATGATGTATTAGAGAAGTTATACTAAAACGTGGAATTTGATATGCGCAAAAAACGTGCGCAGAAAAGAGGATAAATATGAAGATTACAGGTAAGATTGAAGAAGTAAGAGCACAGGTAAAGGCATGGAAGAAGGAAGGACTGACTGTCGGATTTGTTCCGACTATGGGATATCTGCATGAGGGTCATCAGAGTCTGATGAAAAAGGCAGTGGAAAACTGTGACCGCGTGGTAGTCAGTATTTTTGTAAACCCGATGCAGTTTGGGGTTAACGAAGATCTCGACAGCTATCCAAGAGATCTTGAAGCAGATGCGAAGCTCTGCGAGACAACCGGCGTGGATCTGATCTTCCATCCGGAAGTCGATGAGATATATGCAGACGGATTCTGTTCTTTTGTGGATATGAACGGATTGACGAAGGAACTCTGTGGAAAAACAAGACCGATTCATTTCCGTGGAGTATGTACCGTTGTATGCAAGTTATTTAACATCGTAACACCGGATCAGGCATTTTTCGGCCAGAAGGATGCACAGCAGTTAGCAGTGATCAGACGTATGGTGAAGGATCTGAACATGGATATTCAGGTTGTTGGCTGTCCGATCATCCGTGAAGCGGATGGACTTGCAAAAAGCTCCCGTAATACCTATCTGAATGAAGAAGAACGTAAGGCTGCACTGATCTTAAGCAAGACGATCTTCCTTGGACAGAAGTTAGTTGAAGAAGGCGAGACGGATGCAAAGACGCTCCTTGCAAAAATGCGCGAGAACTTAGAAACCGAGCCGCTTGCAAAAATCGATTACGTCGAAGCAGTACGCATGGATGACATTGAGAAGACCGATGTGATCGAAAAGGATGTACTCGTTGCAATGGCAGTCTATATCGGAACAACCAGACTGATCGACAACTTTATCGTGTCCTAATGACAGCCGGTATTATATAGAAGAAAGAGAAAGGAAACATTATGCAGATTCAGGCATTAAAAAGCAAGATACATCGTGCAACGGTCGTACAGGCAGAGTTAAATTATATTGGAAGTATTACGATTGATGAGGAGCTGTTAGAGCAGTCCGGTATTTTAGAATACGAGAAGGTTCAGATCGTAGATATTGACAACGGAGAGCGTTTTGAAACCTATGCGATCTGTGGAGAGCGTAAAAGCGGCATGATTTGTTTAAACGGTGCGGCGGCACGAAAGGTATCTGTAGGGGATAAGGTGATCATCATGGCATATGCTGCCATGACACCGGAGGAATTAAAAGAGAATCCGCCACGTGTGGTATTTGTAGATGAGAAAAATCAGGTGTCCCGTATTACCCGTTATGAGCATCATGGAAGATTAGAGGATCTGATCTAGGAAGAACGAGGAAGTTATGCAGAAAATATTAGAGGGAAAAACAGTTGTATTAGGAGTCACCGGTTCGATCGCTGCCTATAAGATGGCAAATGTGGCATCCATGTTACTGAAGCTTGGTGCAGATGTACATGTGATCATGACACAGAATGCAACGAACTTCATCCACCCGATCACCTTTGAGACACTGACAAACCATAAGTGTCTGGTTGATACATTTGACCGGAACTTCCAGTTCCATGTAGCACATGTGTCCTTAGCAAAACAGGCGGATGTATTCTTAGTTGCGCCGGCATCGGCGAATGTGATCGGAAAGATGGCAAACGGGATTGCAGATGATATGCTTACCACAACACTGCTTGCGGCAAAATGTCCGATCCTCGTTGCACCGGCGATGAATACGAATATGTATACGAATCCAATCGTGCAGGATAACCTGAAGAAGTTAAAGAACTACGGAATGACGGTGATCGATCCGGCAGTCGGTTATCTGGCATGTGGAGATACCGGAGCAGGCAAGATGCCGTCGGAAGAGACACTGACCGCTTATATCTTACAGGCAGTTGCAAAGGAAAAGGATCTGTCCGGTAAGCGGATTCTTGTGACCGCAGGAGCGACGATGGAAGCCTTAGATCCGGTACGGTTTTTAACGAATCATTCCACCGGAAAGATGGGCTATGCGATTGCCAAAATGGCAATGCTGCGTGGCGCAAAGGTGACACTTGTGACCGGTAAAACGGAGATCACGCCACCGCCATTTGTAGAGGTAGTGCCGGTGGAGAGTGCGGCTGAGATGTTTGAAGCGGTAACGGCAAAAAGTGATGCGATGGATATGATCGTTATGGCGGCAGCCGTTGCCGATTACCGTCCGGCACATGTGGCAGACCAGAAGATGAAGAAAAAGGATGGAGAGCTGACCTTAGAATTAGAGCGGACACAGGATATTTTAGCGTATCTTGGTGCGCATAAGAAGGAAACGCAGCTTCTCTGCGGATTCTCGATGGAAACCGAGCATATGTTAGAGAATTCCAGGGAAAAGCTTCGCAAGAAGAATGCGGATATTATTGCAGCCAATAGTCTGACGGAAGCAGGCGCAGGCTTTGGCGGGGATACGAACCATCTGATTCTGATCACGAAGGATCGTGAGATCGATGTGCCGATGATGGAGAAGGAAGAAGCTGCAGACCGTCTTTTGGATCTGATGAAAGAGCTTTGCATGGCATAAGAGATGATATGAATAGCAATATGTACAGACTGTGTGGCATATATTGTGTCATATCCTATTATGATAAGAGATCTGTGAAGCTATGAAAAAATTGCGTAACATGCTGCTTACATTTGAACTGTGTCTTTGTGCCTTCCTGTTTCTCGGGTATGCCCAGAAGAAGATACAAAATGCAGCGGAGACTGCGGTGTGCAGGTATCTGGGAGAAGAAGCAGAAGACGGGATAGCAGTCTCAGCAAAGAATGCAGTGAAGGATGATGGAGAAAAAAAGGTTGCACTGACCTTTGATGATGGACCAAACGAATGCTATACCATGGAGTTACTCGAAGGTCTGAAGTCAAGAGAGGTCCGTGCAACCTTTTTCCTGATCGGAAAGAAAGCGAAGGAATGTCCGGACATTGTAAAGGAGATCCAGAAGGAAGGACATCTGATCGGGAATCATTCCTATGATCATGTGAACTTAAGTGAGATGACGGAAGGAGCGGCATGCGAGCAGATCAAAAAGACGAATCAGGTGATCGAAGAGATCACCGGTGAAGCACCACAGTACCTAAGGCCACCGTTTGGAAGCTATAAGAAGAATTTGGATGCCGATATGAATATGGTAGAGGTTCTATGGGATGTGGATCCGAGAGACTGGTCCGTGAAGAATACCGGGATGGTTGTCAGCCGTGTGACCGGTCAGGTAGAGGATGGCGATATTATCCTGTTGCATGATGAATATGCGACGAGTGTGGCGGCAGCTTTTGAGATCATTGATATTTTAAAAAGCAAGGGCTATACATTTGTCACAGTGGATGAACTGATCTTTGAATAATAAAAATGGTTTATTTTGGTACAAAATAAGAAGTTTGACTTGTCAAAATGAACTTTTTAGAGTATGGTTATATGTGAAAATGAATTTTGCGACTTTGAAAATGTCATAATCAGACAGAAAAATCAATAAAACTAGCAGTGATATATTCGAAAATGCAGGATTCGATAACAAATAATTCAAAAAGGTGTTAAAATGGATTTATTTGATTATATGAGGGAACAGAATCAGAAAAAGGAATCACCTCTCGCTTCAAGACTGCGTCCGTCTACCTTAGACGAAGTGGTCGGGCAGCAGCACATCATTGGAAAGGACAAGCTGCTTTACCGTGCTATCCAGGCAGATAAGCTAAGCTCCATTATTTTCTATGGACCGCCCGGAACCGGTAAGACAACCCTTGCAAAGGTGATCGCCAATACGACCAGTGCAGAGTTTATGCAGATCAATGCGACCTCAGCCGGGAAAAAGGATATGGAAGAGGTTGTTGCTGCGGCGAAGAACAATCAGGGGATGTATGGGAAAAAGACGATCCTGTTCATTGATGAGATCCACCGCTTTAACAAGGGACAGCAGGATTACCTGCTTCCGTATGTAGAGGATGGGACAATCATTTTGATCGGAGCGACAACGGAGAATCCGTATTTTGAAGTAAACGGAGCGTTGCTGTCACGTTCGGTGATCTTCGAGTTAAAGCCGCTTGCAAAAGAAGACATCAAAGTTTTGTTAAACCGGGCTGTTACAGACCATGAGAAGGGCTTGGGTGCTTACGATGCCGTGATCACACCGGAGGCTCTGGAATTTTTAGCCGATGTGGCAAATGGAGATGCAAGGGCGGCGCTGACGGCAATCGAGCTTGGAGTTCTTACAACGCCAAGAGGGGAAGACGGAAAGATCCACATTACCCTTGCGGTTGCAGAAGAATGTATCCAGAAACGTGTTGTAAAATATGATAAATCCGGGGATAATCATTATGATACGATCTCTGCTTTTATCAAAAGCATGCGAGGTTCTGACCCGGACGCAGCCGTTTATTATCTGGCAAGAATGCTTTACGCAGGGGAAGATATCCGGTTTATCGCACGAAGGATCATGATCTGTGCGTCAGAGGATGTCGGAAATGCAGATCCGAATGCCTTAACGGTTGCCGTATCGGCAGCGCAGGCAGTCGAACGGATCGGTATGCCGGAGGCAAGGATCATCTTAGCACAGGCCGTTACTTATGTCGCAAGTGCGCCAAAGAGCAATGCCGCCTACGGAGCGGTAGACCGTGCGATGGAAGTGGTAGCGCAGACGAGGACAGCACCGATCCCGGTTCATTTACAGGATGCGCATTATAAGTCAGCCGGGAAGTTAGGACATGGGGTAGGATATAAGTATGCACATTCCTATCCGCATCATTATGTAAAACAGCAGTATCTGCCGGATGGCTTAGAAGGAATGAAGTTCTATGAACCGACCGATAACGGATATGAAAAGAAAATCGGTGACTGGCTTGACTTTTTAAGAAGTCAGGAAGCTGATACTGACCCAATAGAATAGACATTACATCAGACAAAGATAACAGGTACAGGAGGAAGTACAAAATGCAGTCATATCAACAGATGTCAAAAGAGGAATTATGTAAGATCAAAGAGGGCTTAGAAAAAGAGTATGCAAAGTTTCAGGGGATGGGACTTTCCCTGAACATGGCAAGAGGAAAGCCATCCGCAGAGCAGTTAGATCTTACCATGCCAATGCTTGATACGATCAACAGCAGCAGTGAGCTTGTTGCAGAGGATGGAACCGATTGCAGAAACTATGGTGGTGTCGATGGATTACCGGAAGCGAAAAAGCTGATCGCAGACATGGTAGGAAGCACACCGGAGCATGTGATCGTATATGGTAACTCCAGCTTAAACATTATGTATGATACCGTATCCCGTTCCTTTACCCATGGTGTCATGGGTAATACACCATGGTGCAAGCTAGACAAGGTGAAGTTCTTATGTCCGGTTCCGGGATATGATAGACACTTTGGTGTGACAGAGTATTTCGGTGTGGAGATGGTCAATGTACCGATGACAGCAGAAGGTCCTGACATGGATCTGGTAGAGAAGCTGGTAAGTGAAGATGAAAGCATCAAGGGAATCTGGTGTGTTCCGAAGTATTCGAATCCACAGGGTGTCGTATATTCGGATGAGACCGTACGTCGTTTCGCTGCCTTAAAGCCGGCTGCAAAAGACTTCCGTATCTACTGGGATAATGCATATGCCGTACATCATCTGTTTGAGGACGATCAGGCTGAGATCCTCGATATTATTACAGAGTGTGAAAAAGCAGGCAACCCGGATATGGTCTATGAGTTCTGTTCTACTTCAAAGATCAGCTTCCCGGGTTCCGGTGTGGCAGCAGTAGTGACCTCCGAAGCAAATGTAGCGGATATTAAGAAGCAGATGACAAATCAGACGATCGGACATGACAAGATCAACCAGCTCCGCCATGTACGTTACTTCAAGAATAAGGATGGCATCATGCAGCAGATGATGAAGCAGGCTGCGATCATCCGTCCGAAGTTCGAACTGATGTTAAAGAAGTTTGATGAAGAGTTAAAGGGATTAGAGATCGGTACATGGAACGAGCCAAAGGGTGGATACTTTATCGGCTTTGATGCCTTAGAGGGCTGCGCTAAGGCGATCGTGGCAAAATGTGGGGAAGCCGGTGTTGCAATGACACCTGCCGGAGCACCATTCCCATATCACAATGACCCGAAGGATTCTGTGATCCGTATTGCACCAACCTTCCCGACATTAGACGAATTAGAGACTGCAACAGAGATCTTCATTCTCTGTGTGAAGTTAGTAAGTATCGATAAGATCTTAGAG
>OBLI01004404.1_pt1 | contig 10070 bp, 10 predicted proteins | sample 1519701 | NCBI WGS metagenome assembly OBLI01 (sample SAMEA3663005, study PRJEB22513) | pig gut metagenome | biome: pig gut; feature: pig-associated habitat; material: faeces | place: France | collected 2012 | reverse complement strand
ATAAAATTGATTATTCTTAGAGAGTGGGATATAATAACGATAAGCGAAAGGACGCATACAGCAGAAGGATTCGTAGATCGGAGGGGTACCATGCTACTGTTATTTTTTATATGCTGGATAATTTTTGCGGGAGATCTTACATTGGAAATTGCGGCATTTGGAGTGGTGATAGCTGCAGTTGTTTTTGCTTTTCAATGTAAATTTCTGGATTATTCCATTCAGAAAGAAAAAAAAGTATATCGAAATATTTTATGGGGAATCGGATATGCAGTCATTCTCATATTGGAAATCTTAAAGGCTAATATTGGAGTGATGCAGCTCATTCTTTCACCAAAAATGGAAGTTGAACCCAAGTTGGTACGGTTTCGGACAGACCTAAAGACAGATTTAGCCAGAGTGATTCTGGCAAATTCCATTACATTGACACCAGGGACTATTACCGTTACTTTGGAAGGAGACGAATATTTGGTACATTGCCTGGATAAATCCATGGCGGAAGGAATGGACGATTCTATTTTTGTGCGCTTATTGCATCAATTAGAAGAGAAAGAAGGCGAAAAAGGATGAAATCAGAGTTGTTAATGCAGGTTCAGGATGGGTTTATTATCATATGCATGTTTTTCATGGCAATCCTTATATTTTTATGTTTGATTCGCGCGATTCGAGGACCGAGACTGACGGATCGAATCATCAGTGGTAATATGATAGGCACCATGACGATTATCTCCATTGCGCTATTGTCTGTGCTTCTAAAAGAAAGCTATCTTCTGGATGTCTGTCTCATCTATGCGATGGTCAGCTTTATTGGTGTGATAGTTTTGACAAAAGTATATATGGGTGTATATCGTGAGAAAAAGAAGAAACAGGAGGAGAATAAGGATGATTGAATGGATTCGTTTTTTGATCGGAGCATTTTTTATTATAATAGGAATCATAACCGCAGCTGTGGCCACCTTCGGCATGTATCGATTTTCCTATGTGCTAAACCGTATGCATTCGGCAGCCATGTGTGATACATTGGCTCTGGCATCGGTGATGATTGGATTGATCGTCATTTATGGTATTTCTTTTGCATCGCTGAAATTAGTATTGATCATTTTGTTTTTGTGGTTTGCAAGCCCGGTATCCAGTCATCTGGTCTCCAGACTGGAGGTTACGATTTATAAGAATTTGGAGCAGGAATGTGAGGTGCCAAAAGAATGAAAGTGATTGAACTGATTTTACTGGGATTTTTGATTGTTTGTGCCATTGCGACCTGTCTGTCAAAGAATCTTTTGACATCAGTGGTCATCTTCATGTCATACAGCCTGATCATGGCGATTATCTGGTTTTTGTTGCAATCACCGGATCTGGCTATTACAGAGGCGGCAGTAGGAGCAGGGGTGACCAGTATATTGTTTTTCGTAACCTTTAAAAAGATTGGTGTAATGAAGGGAGACGAGGAAGAGGATGAGTAAAGTTAGAAAGGATTATGAACAGTCAAAATGGCATCGGTTTTCACAGTGGCTGAATGGAGAGATGCCAGTAGAATATAAATCTTCCCCGGAGTGGCATCTGACGGATGAAGAACTCTCAAAAAAATATGAGGAGGATATGGAGCGAGCTAAAACTGCACAGCGAAAGGAAGCCAGGCTCTATGCAAAGTATCGCAGCTGGCCGGAAGAAAAAGGTGTACACATTTATGAAAGGGTATATCGTATTTTGGCGGTGCTGATCTGTCTTGCGGTCATTGGAAGTCTGTTGATCACGGTTTCCTATCTTCCAGAATTCGGAAATTCGGATAATCCGGTGAACAATGAGGTATCCAAACGATACATCGAGCAGGGGATACAGGAGACTGGGGCAGTCAATATTGTAACAGGAATGATTTTAGATTATCGTGCATTTGATACGTTCGGGGAATCACATGTGCTTTTTATTGCGGTAAGCTGTGTTTTTATCATTCTTCGCCTTGGAATTGGGAAGGAGAAGAATATTGAGGATGAAAAGGCCAAGGAGGCAGAGAATGACCGACTGCTAGAACCGAAGAACGATAAGATTCTTCAGAAGGCAGCTTTTTTTCTCGTACCGATTATTTTTATTTTTGGAATTTATGTCATACTATTTGGACATTTGTCGCCAGGAGGGGGCTTCTCAGGAGGGGCCATCATCGGCGCAGGGCTGATCTTATATCTGGATGCTTATGGGTTTCAAAAAACGGAGCGGTTTTTTACCCTTAAAACGTTCCGGGTGGTATCTCTGGCAGGGCTTCTGACCTATGCGGCAGCAAAAAGCTATTCCTTTTTTACCGGAGCCAATCACATAAAAAGCATCATCCCATTGGGGATTCCAGGGCATATCTTAAGCAGTGGGCTGATTCTGGTATTGAATATCTGTGTAGGAGCGGTGGTATCCTGTACGATGTATGCGTTTTATGTATTATTCAGAAAAGGAGATTTCTAGATATGGGAGCAAATTTGTTTCACAATTATTATGAAACGGTAGCCGTGATCCTGTTTGGAATTGGGTTTACCACCCTTTTGCTGCATCGAAATATGATCAAGAAGATTATCGGGCTTAATATTATGGATACAGCGGTCTATCTTTTTCTGGCAGCGAAGGGATATATTGAAGGAAGAATGGCACCCATTGTGGTAAATGGGATCCAGAAGCAGGAGGCATATATCAATCCGATTCCCAGTGGATTGGTACTGACGGGGATTGTCGTCTCCGTAAGCGTGACTGCGGTGATGCTGGCACTTACCATTCGACTTTATCGAAGATATGGATCTCTGGATGTAGATGAGATTTCCATGAAGGCAAAAAAGGAGGAGCGATAGATGGAATTTATCAGAAATCTTCCGTTTATTGGCATCTTCCTATGTATGTCAACGGGAGTCATCAATTCAGTATTAGATGGAAAATGGGCGAAGAAGGTTTCCTTTACCGTAATTACGGCCAATCTGTTCATGTCCATCCTGGTGCTTTATTATGTATGGCAGACAAAACAGAGCTATATCTATGTTATGGGCCATCATCCGGCACCGTGGGGAAATGAAATTCGCTTTGGAATCTTAGAAGGAGCGTTTGCCACATTTTTCTGTTTGATTATGTTGCTGTCCGTATTGGGCGGCGTGAAGCGATTGGAAGAGGATATCTCGGAGAAGCGTTCTAATCTGTATTATGTATTGGTCAATCTTTTGATGGCGGCCATTCTTGCGCTGACTTATACCAACGATTTATTTACGGCTTATGTGTTTGTAGAGATTATGACCATCGGTGCTTGCGGAATCATTGTGATTCGTGGAGAGGGAAGGTCTCTTCTGGCATCAGTAAAATATATGATCATGAGTCTGCTTGGATCAGGCTTGATTTTGATCGGTCTGACGTTGATTTATGATTTGACGGGACATCTTTTGATGTCCAATATTCAGGAAGCAGCTCAACAGCTGGTAAAGAGCGGACAATATCAGGTGCCGTTCACATCCGCTATTGCGCTGATATCCGTAGGACTGGCGATGAAGAGTGCGCTGTTCCCGTTTCATTCCTGGCTGCCAGATGCGTATACTTATGCCACATCGGCATCCAGTGCGATTTTATCCAGTTTAGTTTCAAAGGCCTATATCTTTTTATTAATCAAGATTTATTACCGGGTCATTGGACTTTCCATTATTTTTCAGAATAAGATTTTGAATATCTTATTTTTATTTGGAATCGCAGGCATGATCTTCGGGTCCCTAAGTGCCATTCGGCAGGATGATTTAAAGAAGATGATCGCATATTCCAGTGTGGCCCAGATTGGATATATTTATATGGGAATTGGATTGGGGACTACAGCCGGCATGCTGGCAGCAGTCTTTCACATTATGTCCCACGCAGCATCAAAATCCATGATGTTTTTATCTGCTTCTGGTTTATCCCAGGTGTCAGGAAGAAGCTGTGATTATCGGAAATTGATTGGAGCAGCCCATAGAAATCGAATTGCAGGCTTTGCATTTTTAGTAGGCGCCTTTTCCATGGTCGGGATTCCTATGACTGCAGGGTATATCTCTAAAGTATATTTTGCGCAGGCAGCCATTCAGGCGCCTTATCAGTTTAAGATGATCATTACAGTGATCACACTGGGAATTAGTACAATTCTGAATGCGGTGTATTTTATAAGGGCATTGATCGTCATCTATCAGCCGTTGAAGGGGCAGAAGCAGGGAGCCGATGGCCGAAGAGATTTCAGAATGGCGGTTGCATTATGGGCTCTTGTTGTGACCAACCTGTTTTTAGGTATGCATTCAGATGCAGTAGTAGATCTGCTAAGAGCAGGTCTTCGTATGTTTTGTTAGGAGGGAAGTAATATGAATTCATGGATGGTTCTTGTTCCGGTATTGCTTCCGATTCTGATGGGAATGCTGATACCATGTTTGAAGATATTAGAAAGAGAGAAGATAAGAAATATCTATGTTACAGGTGCCTTAGGGCTGGAGCTGATCGTAGTATGGCTCTGGATGGGAAGAGAGGGCAGTAGCTGTCTTGCTTTTTTCTTGTTGGAGAATCTGCCGATCTACTTTCATATCGATCGATTATCGGTCTTTTTCAGCGGATTGATTTCGGTCATTTGGATATGCTCTGGAATCTTTGCACTGGAATATATGAAGCATGAAGGGGAGGAACGGCGATATTATACCTTTTACCTCATTGCAGAAGGTGTTCTGGTTGGATTAAGTTATGCAGGAAATCTTCTGACCTTGTATTTTTGTTTTGAGTGTATGACTCTTCTTACTATGCCTCTGGTGCTTCATTCTAAGACCAAAGAGGCAGTTAGAGCGGCAAGAAAATATATGTTTTATTCCATTTTTGGCGCATCGGCTGCCCTTGGAGGAATTTGCATTCTGGCGGCTTATGCACCGTCCATTGCTTTTATACCAGGAGGAGTCTTTACACCGGAAAGCTTTGAAGCACATGAGACACTGTATCTGGCAGCGGCGGCTATTATGGTTGTTGGATTTTGCGGAAAAGCAGGGATTTTCCCGCTACATGGATGGCTTCCAACGGCGCATCCTCAGGCACCGGCACCGGCCAGTGCAGTTATGTCCGGAGTCATTACCAAGATGGGGGTACTGGCTTGTATGAGAACCGTATTTTATATCTTTGGTGTGGATTATTTACGAGACACCTGGGTACAGATGCTGTGGTTGACTCTGGCACTGATTACGATTTTTCTGGGGTCTATGATGGCCTATAAGGAACCGATGATGAAACGAAGATTTGCTTATTCTACGGTCAGTCAGGTTTCCTATATCCTGCTGGGACTGGCATCTATGACGGTGGCAGGAGTCACGGGAGCTTTGCTTCACATCGTGTTCCATGGAATAGCAAAAACGGCGCTATTCTTGATGTCAGGGGCAGTGATCTATGAAACGGGAAAGACGAGAATCAGACAGCTTGCCGGTATCGGAAAAGAACTTCCGCTCGTTATGACAGGATTTACGATGGCGTCGATTTCTCTGGTGGGAATCCCACCCGCTGCTGGATTTGTCAGTAAGGAATTCCTTGCACATGGAGTGATGGAGTCTCAAATCCCTGTATTATATTGGCTGGGACCGGTCATACTTTTGATCAGTGCGGTGCTGACTGCAGGATATCTGCTGATGATTTCCATTGATGGATATGCTCCGAAAGGTGGAAAGAAAAAGGAATGGAAGAAGAGAGAGACAGACTGGAAGCTTACCGTTCCGGTATTTGGACTTGGAATTGCAGCAATAGTAATGGGAATCTGGCCGGGACCACTTGTTAAGGTGGCGGAGCAGATTGCCCAAATGTTGATTGGATAGGGAAAGGAGTAGAAAATGAACGCATGGACATTATTAATTCCAATCTTGCTGCCGATGATCGGTGGCGGACTTTTATACTTTTTTCCGATTAAGGATGACAGAAAGCGGATGTGCTATGTGATGACACTGGTCGTAACCAATTCGGTACTGGTGTATTGGATGCTGATTCAAGGTGTGGAAGGCACCTGTCGGGCATTGGTGATGGCACATAATCTGACCATTCACTTTCACATTGATGGCTTCTCCAGAGTCTTTGCAGGCATCATTGCCGGACTCTGGCCGCTGGCTACATTATATGCTTTTGAGTATATGAAGCATGAGGGACGAAATAATCTGTTCTTCTCCTTTTATACTATGACATATGGCGTGTGCATCGGCATTGCATTTGCAGCAAATCTGATGACACTGTATATGTTTTATGAGCTATTGACATTGTCAACGTTAACCCTTGTGATTCATAAGCTGGATCAGCCCTCCATTTTAGCGGCGAGAAAGTATATGGTATATTCTCTTGCAGGAGCTGCATTTGCCTTTATCGGTTTTATGTTTATTCTCCAATATGGGACCACAACCGATTTTGTCTATGGAGGAGTTTTGGATGCGGGAAGAATTGCAGGAAAGGAAAATCTGCTTTTATTTATTTTTGTGATAGCGGTGCTTGGATTCGGTGTAAAAGCAGCAATTTTTCCATTTCACGGATGGCTGCCGACAGCTTCAGTGGCGCCTACACCGGTTACCGCTCTGTTGCATGCTGTGGCAGTGGTAAAAGCGGGTGCATTTGCTATTATGCGAATTACCTATTATAGCTTCGGGACGGATTTCTTACGTGGTACCTGGGCACAGACGGTGATGATGACCTTTGCCATTGTGACCATCGTATTTGCATCCTCCAGGGCGGTGAAGGAGATTCATCTGAAGCGGAGGCTGGCATATTCTACGATCAGTAATCTATCCTATATCATTTTTGGGGCGTCTATTATGACACCAAGTGGCTTTTGCGGTGGAATGGCTCATATGGTCACCCATGCAGTTATGAAGATTACGTTATTTTTCTGTGCCGGAGCGATTATGCATCAGACCAACAAAGAATATATTTATGAACTGAAGGGAATCGGAAGATCCATGCCATTTGTCATGGGATGCTTTACCATTGGATCAGCAGCTGTTATGGGAGTACCACTTTTGTGTGGGTTTGTCAGCAAATGGACGATTCTTACAGCAGCCGTGACCAGTCAGAATGGATATGCGATGCTGGGAGTGGCAGCAATCTTATTTTCCGCCTTTTTGACTGCGGTATATCTATTCTCCATTGTGGTAAAGGCATTCTTTCGAACAGAAAATCTGACAGGAACAGTGAAAAATCAGGATCCAAACTGGTATATGAAGGCTCCACTGGTGCTTTTGACCGTGGCCGTGATTCTGATCGGTGTGTATTCGGGACCGTTGCTTCGGTTTCTGGAGCAGATTGCATTTGGAAGGATTTAGGAGGTGGATGATATGAGTATAGTATGGAACGGAATATGTGAAGAAGGGCTTACCTTCTTTTATCCATCGGAATTCTGGATGTTGTTGCTGCTTACAGTGACGGTGTGCAGTGGAGTGGTCGTCATGATCAGGGAGCAGAAAGAAATGAGAATACGGGCGGCTACAGCAGGAGTTGTGGCAGCAGTCATCGGCATGTATGGAGCGCAGGATTTGTTTACGGCGTTTGTCTGTTTTGAGATTGCAGGATTCCTATCCTGTTTCTGGCTGACTGGAGATGGAGAAGGGAAAAAAGTCTATCTGATGTGGCAAGTCATAACCGGGATGATTCTTACCATGGGAATGTTTCTTATCGATCATCATATGGGAACCTTGACTTTTACTCAAATGGCATATCCAAAGATACAGACAGGATGGATATTCGCAGCTGTTTTTTGCTGTATCATTGGGTATGGATATCGTTGTGGAATCATCCTGCTTCATTCCTGGATGGAATCCGCATTGCCAAGGATGTCTGATGGAGAAGGCTATCTGACAGCAGTTTTGCTGATGCCGTCAGGCTTATGGGGAATCTATCAGATTGTTTTTGGATTATGCCATGGAAATGATCAGTGGGATCAGATTCTTTTATTTTTAGGATTTCTTACGGTAGTAGCAGCAGCTTTCAAATGTCTGCTTGGAAAAGAAGCAAGCAAGGTATTGGGAGCAGTTGCTATGGCAGAGATAGGATGGCTTTTATGCCTGATGGTGTTTGCAGAAAAATCCATGCTTTGGATGGTGATCATCGGTTATGTGGCTGCTATGAGCGTGTGTAGCTGGTCAACGAAGACGGCCAGTCATAAGAGTCTGTTATTCCTTGTCTGGGGAATACAGATGATTGTTGTAGTCTTGCATAAGTTTCCATGGATGTGTCTTTTGGCAGGAATCATTGTTTGTATCGCCCTCTGGCAGGCAGACCGGGTATGGTCTGGCAAGGAGGGAATCGGAAAAGTGATCGATCTGGAATGGTGTTCTCTGGAGAGGATTTTATATCGTCCTGTATTCCAGAAAGCATTGCCATTCTTCTTTGGAGTTTTGTTTCGAGCACTGGATCAGCTGCCGGATCGAATTGTAGCATTGCTTCGTGGAACCATATACCGGGATTCTAAGCAGAGAGTCTGGGATAAGGTGGGAACACCATTTACCTATGTGGCAGGTGTGGTATGTGACGAGATCATTCTGATACTCAATAAGACCATCTTATATGGGCATCCGATCAAGAAATCTTTTGTCAATGGGATTGCAGTGGCCAAAAAAGAATTGGAGACCACATCCAGTCTGGTTGCCAGAAGTGTGTCCTTTGGGTTGATGTTATTTAGCATTGGATTATTTATTACGTTGGTGTATTTGTTGTTTTAAGAAGTGAGAACGGGCGTATAGTGATCATCAATTCACTATACGCCCATTCAACTTATTTGCTTTATTATCTAGTATTCTCTAATTTTTCAATAATCGTCTTCTTATATTCTAAGAACTGACTGGTCAGATTAAAGTCCTTTCGTCGAGGCTTTGGCTCTTTGATGATGATCTCATCGGTAATCTGCCCCGGGCTGCCCGTCAGCAGATAGATGCGGTCAGAGAGCAGGATGGCCTCGTCAATATCATGGGTGATAAAGAGGGTGGAAAGCTTGATCTCTTCCATTACCTCTAAATACCACCGATGAATGGCGGACTTTGTGATGGTATCCAGTGCGCTGAAAGGTTCGTCCAGCAGAGCGATCTCATTGGAGAACATATAGGTCCGAAGGAGAGCAGCTCTTTGGCGCATACCTCCGGAAAGCTGGCTTGGATACTTCTTTTCCGTACCGGATAATCCGAACTCTTCGAAATAAGGGCGTACCATCTTTCTGGCCGCTTTCTTTTTCGTGCCCTTGATGATCAGCGGAAGGCTTACATTATCTTCAATGGTCCGATAGGGAAGCAAAAGATCCTTTTGCAGCATGTAGCTGATCATCCCTGCCTGCCCGGTAATATCGGTTCCATTTAACAGGACCTGTCCCTCCTCCGGCTTTAACAGGCCGGAAATGATATTAAAAAGGGTAGTTTTACCGGAACCGCTGACTCCCAGAAGGCTTACGATCTCCTGATCATGAAGTTCAATGGAAATATCCTTAATGATCGTACGGTTATCAAATTGTTTGGTAATGTGTTTTGTAATTAATTCAGCCATTATTTTGTTTCCAGATAATCATTGGTAAATCCAACATTTTCCTTTAAGGTTCCATCCACTAATTTCTTTTCATTTAACCAGTTATAAAATTTGTTCCAGCGCTTAGCGTCGATGTATCCCCACTGATCGGCATCAGCAATATACTGGTCAACCATATATTCCTGGCTTTTCTTTACTAGCTCTTCATCCAGTTCTGGGGCTTCTTTTAATAAGATCTTAGCTGCTTCATCTGGATTTTCTACGGCATATTCATATCCTTTTGCAGTTGCAGCCAGGAATGCTTTGGCTTCGTCCGGATGATCCTTTAAGAAGTCATTGTTGGAGATTAAAACTGGTGTGTAGTAATCAAAGGTATCATTAATGTCCTTAAATGCAAAGTAATCATAGTCAAAATCAGCAACCTGAGCGGCAATTCCTGCCCAGCCTTCATAAATCCAAATGGCATCTACGGATTTGGATTTTAAAGCACTGACTTCATCAGTTACGGTACTTGGTATCATCTCAATCTTTTCTGGATCACCGCCATCTTCTGCGACTACGTCCTTAATGGTGGCTTTTTCAATATCCAGATCCCA
>OBLI01004402.1_pt1 | contig 10077 bp, 11 predicted proteins | sample 1519701 | NCBI WGS metagenome assembly OBLI01 (sample SAMEA3663005, study PRJEB22513) | pig gut metagenome | biome: pig gut; feature: pig-associated habitat; material: faeces | place: France | collected 2012 | reverse complement strand
AATGTAAAGATATACAATGCAAAAAACAGTTAAAATATGTGCATATTCAACAAAAATATGTAGTAAATATTATGAAAAAGTAATAATTGGACAAAATACAATAATGAAATAGAGCAAGAATTAATAGCTAAATAACAATAATTCTAAAGAATAATACAATTATATATGTTACTGTATTTATGTAACAAACATATATATTTTTTTTATTGGGAGGGACATATGAAGAAGAAATTATTATCTACTTTATTAACACTTACAATGACAGTAAGTCTATTCGCTGGATGCAGTTCTGGATCCGATGGCAAAGCTGATGGCTCAACAACACAAAGTGGCGGAACAGATGGAGAAGTACAAGAGATTACATGGATGTTTTGGGATGATTTAAATGCAACGGAAGACCTTATCTCAAAAGGTTATGCTGATGTAATCGAGAGATATAATAAACAATATGAAGGTAAGTACCATGTAACACCAATTACAACAAACCTTGAAGAGTACTACACCAAGCTTAATGCTTTAGTGGCATCAGGAGATACACCAGATGTATTTATTGTTTCACCAGGACCAAACTTGACAGAATATGTTGAGCCTGGAGTAGCAACTCCACTTGATGACTATCTCGCAGATGGTTGGAAGGATACATTTACAAGTGATGCTGTATTTTCACAGATGACATACGATGACAAGATTTATGCAGTACCTCTGAACATCGCAGCAGCTTGTTGTTTCTATAATACAGAAATGTTTGAGAAAGCAGGAGCTAAAGTTCCAACAAATTGGAGTGAGATGCTCGATGCGTGTCAGAAGCTTGAAGCAGCTGGATATACACCAATTTCAATCTCTGCGGGTACAGCATGGTGTTTGTCAATGGTAGCTGGATATCTTTGTGAGAGTCAAGGTGTAGACCTCGCTGCATTAGCAGATGGATCAGCCTCATGGGAAGATGGAAAGCTTGAGGCAGCAGCATCTGATTTACTTGAGCTTTCAAAGTATTTTCAGAAGACAGCAGCTGGAGATACAAATGATGTAGCGACAGCAGGTTTCTACAATCAGGAAGCAGCAATCCTTATTCAGGGTTCATGGGCAATTGGTCAGATTAATGGTGAAAATCCAGATTTCGAATCTTCATGTGGAGTATTCCAATTCCCAGGTGTGGATAGAGTTATTGCAAAATCTGACAGCTTAGCAATGAGTTCATCTACTAAATGTCCGGAAGCATGTATAGCACTTATGAAGATGTTTACAGACGATGAAGCACAGAAGTACACTGCAGAAGTAGGTGGAAAGATTCCTGTAACAAAAGTAGAGTATGATGCAAATGTAGCACCTGCACAGCTAGCTTATGTTATGGATGTATTTAGTGGTGCTAAGGGAACCTTTGGATTCTATAATGAGTCAATGCCTACAACAGAGGCAGGTTCACATTTTGATGATGACATGGTTGCTGTATTCTTGGGAGACATGACACCTGCTCAGGCCGCGGCGGATATGGAAGATTTTTATGAAAGTAATTGTAGATAGGTAATAATATTATTTATCGTAAGTATTTAGTAATTAAATGAATTATCGGGGCGGCCATATACTATTGGACGCCCTGTTTTAGAATTATGGAGGGACAGGATGGAGAAGTTATTAAAAGATAAGAAAGCTATTATTTTCTTTGTGACGCCAGCTTTGCTCTTGTTTACAGTAGTCTTATTTATTCCTATATGTCAGTCGGTTTATTATTCTTTTTGCGAATATAAAGGACTTACAGCACCAAAATTTATTGGGTTTGAAAATTATAAGGAATTACTTAGTGATAAAACAATGCGTTTTGCACTAAAAAATTCTATATTTTTTCTGATTTTTTCTTGTGTTAGTCAATTGGTAATGGGAATGTTTTTAGCCGTTCTTCTTACCAATATAAAGAAAGGTAAAAATTTATTTAAAAACATAATTTATTTACCTTGTGTACTTTCATCAACGGCGCTTGGTTTATTATGGATGTTTATTTTCAGTCCTAAGCTTGGAATAAATCAGCTCTTAGAAAAATTTGGGATTGAAGGTCCTTTATGGCTAATGGATACAAGCGGATTTATTATTATGCCAATGTGGGTTATTGCATTTGTGTCATTGTGGCAATATGTAGGACAGTCCATGATGCTGTATATGGCGCAAATGGCAGGAATAAGTAAATCTATTTATGAGGCATCATATATTGATGGATGTACAAAAGCAAAAACGTTTTGGCATATTACTTTGCCGCTTATTAAACCGATGGTTGGAACGGCAGTTTCTCTGAATGCAATTGGTTCACTTAAGTTTTTTGATCTGATTTATAATATGACAGAGGGCGGTCCAAATCATAGAACAGAGGTACTTGCGACACATTTATATACACAGGGATTTAAATATAATAAGTACGGATATGCCAGCGCAATTGGCGTAATATTACTTATTATGTGTCTTATAGTAACAGCAGTAGTAAATAAAGCGTTTAAGAATGAAAATTATGAAATGTAGGGAGGAGTATATGATGAGTAAAGAAAAGAAAAAAGCAAAGATTTCTAAAGCTATCATATATGCTTTCTTAGTTTTGATGGCAATTATATATATAGTACCGCTTATTTGGGTATTTTTAGTGTCATTTAAGACAAACAGTGAAATTTTTACCAATCCATTTGGATTACCTGAGAGTTTCTATTTGGATAATTTTACTTTTGCATTGACAGCAGGAAAATTAGGTGTGGCTACTCTTAATTCTGCAATTGTGTGTATAACGACACTTATTTTAAGTATGATAATTGGCTCTATGGCAGCTTTTGCTATTTCCAGACTTCGCTGGAAACTATCGAAAGTATGTCTTACATATTTTCTTATAGGAATGATGATTCCAATACACTGTGTATTGATACCTCTTTTTACACGGTTTGCAAAAATAGGATTATCAAATAATCTTTTAGGATTAATTATTCCATATGTGACATTTTCACTTCCTGTAACGATTTATATTATGACAGGATTCTTTGAAAACTTGCCAAATGAACTTATTGAGGCTGCTTGTATTGATGGAGCATCAATTTATCAGATTTTTTCTAAAGTAATGTTACCACTTTCAAAAACCGGCTTATTTGTGACAGGTCTTATGACCTTTGTAGCAAATTGGAATGAACTTTTAATGGCAATGGTATTCATTTCTGATGAAGCCAAAAAGACTCTTCCCGTCTCGCTTTCGAAGTTCGTAGGTCCATACAATACAAATTATTCACAGATGTTTGCCGCCATAATTATTGCAATTATTCCAACAATAATTGTATATTGTGCATTTAGTAATCAAATTGTTGAGGGTCTTACTGCAGGATCTGTAAAAGGCTAAACGTTAGGAGGAAATATTAATGAGTAAAGAAAGAAAACCACTTGTAACACATATTTATACTGCAGATCCGTCTGCACATGTGTTTAATGACAAAATATATATATACCCATCACATGATATTCCACATGATGGAGAGGATAATGATAATGGCGATGAATATTTGATGCAGGATTACCATGTACTTTCAATGAATAGTATTGAATCAGAATGTATAGATAATGGAGAAGCCTTACATATGGATAATGTGCCATGGGTGAGTAACCAGATGTGGGCACCAGATGCGGCATATAAGAATGGAAAGTATTATTTAGTATTTCCAGCCAGAGATAAAGATAATATATTTAGATTAGGAATAGCTACTTCAGATAGACCTGAGGGTCCATTTGTTCCAGAATCAAGCTATATTGAGGGAAGTTATAGTATAGACCCGGCAGTATTTGTTGATGATGATGGAAGTGTATATGTATACAATGGTGGACTTTGGGGTGGACAATTAGAAAAATGGCAGACAGGTAAGTTTGATCCAGATGGGGTTGGACCAAAAGGAGATGAACCCGCAATAGGTCCTTTGTGTGCGAAAATGAGTGATGATATGCTTTCTTTTGTTGATAAACCAATTCATATATCAATTCTTGATGAGAATGGAGAGCCAATAACTGCAGGTGATGAAGAAAGAAGATATTTTGAAGCACCATGGGTACATAAGTATAATGGAGTTTATTATCTTTCATATTCGACAGGAACAACTCATTATATTGTATATGCAACAAGTGATAGTCCAGTAGGTCCATTTACATATCGTGGAAGAATAATGGAGCCTGTTATTGGTTGGACAACACATCATTCAATTATTGAATATCATGGGAAATGGTACATTTTCTATCATGATTGTGAATTGTCTGGTGGAATTAATCATAGAAGATGTGTAAAGTTCACGGAACTTCATTATAATGAGGATGGTACGATTCAGACAATTGAACCTTACAAATAATTGAGCGGAAAGAACAGAGGTAGGCTAATCAACTAATGGTTAGCCTACCTCTCTATAATTTTTGTTAACGGTGTTCCTTCATGAATTCGATGAATTCTTCAAGTGGAACAGGGCGGTCATACAAGTAACCCTGATACCATTTACATCCAAGCTCAAGTAGCTTGTCACGTTGTTTTTCTTCTTCGACATACTCTGCAATAATCTTGATATTAAGCTTCTCAGCGAGTGTTACAATAGAAGAAATAATCTGCTGGTTTGTAGTGTTATCAAGTACATCTTTGACAAGTGAACCATCTAATTTGACAACGCCGAAGCTGCTTGACTGAAGATACAGTATTGACGTGTGTCCCATTCCAAAATCATCAATCATCATTACATGTCCTTTGGCTTTGAGGCGTTCTAGTTTATTTACTACGATGGCTGCCTTTGAAAGTACATCCTGTTCTGTAATCTCTATCCACAGCTTAGAAGGTTCTACATCGTATTCCTTCAAAGTCTTATCAATATATTCTTCAATATTCCAAAGAAGTGACTTGGCGGTAAGGTTCATGGAGATCTTGAAATCATTGCCACATTCCTTTTGAACTGTAGCGATAGAAGAAATTGTTTTTGTAATAATTCTTTTCTCAAGTCTTTCGAGTAAGTTGCCTTCTTTTGCAAGATAAATGATAAGCGGAGGATAAATAAAACCATAAAGTGGATGGTTCCAGCGAAGTAATGCCTCTGCACCTATACAAACGCCTTTGTCATCAACCTGTGGCTGATACAAAAGATATAGTTCGTCATTATCTATCGCACTCTTTAGGTCATGCTTTAGCATTCGGCTAATCTGACCTATACGATTTGATTGAGAAAGCAAATCGAAATTTTCATTAAGCTCTTCTTTTTCCTGAAGAAGTTTTACAACATCTGATATCTGGTCTTTAGCAAATTGTTCCTGTAATTTGATGTTCATGCGAATGAAAGGAGCATATATTGCTACACCAACTGCAATCATAAATAGTTGTAGCAGGCTTCCTCTTATAGAGCCTGTTGCCATATAGCCGCTAAATAGAATTGGTGTTGCCCACGGAATATCTGTTATGACAGGAGGAACTAATCCTATTGATGTCGCCGTAAAGGCTATTATGTAGCATGCAAACGGAGTTAATATAAATGGAATAATTAGTATCGGATTGAGTAAAATCGGAATTCCGAAAGTAAGTATTTCATTTATATTGAATACTACCGTAAATGCGGATACCTGAGCCAGGCGGAATAAACGTGTTTTGCGGTAGAACAAACATATAGCTATAAATACACATATTGTTGTTCCGCAGCCACCCATTACAACATAGATATCGAAAAAGCTTTTACTGAAGACCTCACCGGAAGCACCCAGTGCAAAGTTTGTTGTAGAAACTGGTGCAAGAATGTTACTGCCATGAAGTCCCAATGCCCACATTATATGTAGCAGTAAAGTATAAATCAATCCTTTTGCGAACTCGTTGTTTATATAATCAAAAATGCCACACATAGTATTTGAGACTAATTCATATAGCGATGTCACATCAAATGCGTGTAATAATATTTCTGTAACAAACACAAATATACAAATTACGATTGCAGCAGGAAGAATCATGCTGATAGAAACGGAGGTGATTCTCTCCATTCCGCTTGTGTATTCGCGAAAACCTACAAATGGTAACTTAGTTATTTTTTCAAGCAAATAGCAGGAAAGCAGAGCAGTAACTATTGCGAAAAAGCATCCTTTTATACCAACCATACTTATGTCGTAGGTTATGCCTGGAGTATAAAACTGTGAACTGAAAGCTCCCATGGCAACAAGTATATACATGATAGTTTTATCAAGGGTCATATTTCTCTCCATACAAAAGCTTGTACTTAGCGATATAACCATTGCAAGTGAAAACAAACCAAAGGTGCCCGTATAGACGGTGTTAAGAAACTGTTCAAAGTAACTGTCTGTAATGAACCGCTGGTAAGAATCAAGCGGAAAATTAAGAATGGCACATGCAATCCCTCCAGTTAAAACAAATGGAATCATCATAGCAAGTCCATGTCTAATCACAGTAAGAAAAAAGCTTGTCTCAAGCGTAAACGTAAATTGTTTAATTTTTTCCTTCATATAAATTTACCCCAATAAATATAAATCCTAGTTAGTACTATTTTACCAACATAACACAAATAATGCAAGTATGAGAACAAAATAAAACTTATATAAAATAAGAACCTACTGTATTGAACTGAAATGCATATTATTTTATTATATTTATACCATGTGTATAAATTTGGAGGAAAAAGTATGGGTTTTTTTGAAAAAGAATTAACCGTAAATGAGGGTATTAATCGCTCAAGAACAGAACAGGGAGCATACATGATAGACATAAGACCAAAGGAAGATTTTAAAGCAGGTCATGTAAAAGGTGCAATTAATATACCTCTTGATAGATTGGAATTAATAGAAAACAGAATAAGGGACAAGCAAGCCCATTTATATCTGGTTGGTTCATACAGTAACAGACCGAAGAAAGCAAAGAAGGCTCTGAAAAAAATGGGATATACCAATATCACACTTAGTGGTTATATGGAAGAGCATCACAGTGGTATGTTGGCGAAGTAAGAGGAGTATAAAATGAAAAGTATTTATTTTGTTCGTCATGGACAGACAGTATGGAACGTTGAAAATAAAATATGTGGAGCAACAGATATTGAGCTCACAGACTTTGGGCATGAACAGGCAATAAAGACAGGAGAGGAAATATTAAAGCAGGGCATTAAGGCCGATGAAATTTTGTATTCACCACTTATTCGTGCTAAGGATACAGCACTTCATATTTCAGAAATAACAGGTATACCAGCGCGTGAGGAGCTTCGTCTCAAGGAGCAGAATTTCGGGAAATACGAGTCTACACCCAGAGATGGCGAGGACTTTAAATTGGCGAAAAAGCAGTTTGTATCCTCATACGAAGGTGGAGAGTCTATGCTTCGCCTTGCGCAGAGAATCTATAATCTTTTAGATGAACTCAAAGAGGATGATAAGACTTATATACTTGTGGCGCACAATGGCATCGCCAGAATGGTGAATTCGTATTTCAACGAGATGACAAATGATGAGTATGGTGCATTTGGTGTGGCAAATTGCGCTGTTGTAAAGTACACTTATGAAAGATGAGGAAAAATCATGAAATCAAATCTTATTAAAGACACTACAAAAGAGGAAAGAATTGCGCTGATTAAGCAGTGGATTCCAGATGATGATGGTCTGCAGGACTGTGATATGGATTTATGGGATATCTATGCAGATTACATAAATGGGACAAAAGAAATTGCTGAGATAAATGCGGAAATGACAGGTGCTTTCTATACAGAGGAAGATTTATGAGTTATACACCAAGAGATATTTTAAATTTTGTATATGAAAACAAGCTTGATTCGGATTTTCTCTTTGCACTTGCAAATCATGTGCAGAATTTTTCTATCGGGGAGATTACAGATAAGAAGATAGAAAAAAGAGACGATGAATATTTTCTTGTGTCAAAGGCATATTCACTGGATATAAAACTCGTAGATGATGAGATTCTTACAGCTGCTATCAATGGTTTATATATCAGTGCATTTGTATCCCGAAAAGAGGATAAGTACAACATACATTTTCTGGTGCACCAGTATCCAGCGAGCATGAAATCAAGATTTGAGGAAGAAATAACTAAGGATGTGATTGATTACATGATTCATGGAACAATCATTGCGCTTAGACTTGACACACCTGAGAAGGTTAAAGAGTATATAAAATAATAAAAAATAATTTGGACATAATAAAAAATAAAAAGGAAATATTATTATGTCTGAAATTCTTTATATTATAGCACTTTCTTTAGGATCGATTATAGCGATTTTCATCCTTACAAAAATAATGGGATATCGTCAGATGTCCCAGATGAGCATGTTTGACTATATTATAAGCATAACGATTGGTTCAATTGCAGCGGAAATGTCTACAGCGTTGGATAAGAATTTTGCGCAACCATTAACTGCAATGATTGTGTATGCGTTATCAGCAGTATTGTTATCGTGGATAAGTTCAAAATCGATAAGAATACGAAGAGTTGTCGAGGGAAAACCACTTGTACTTCTCAATAATGGTGAATTGTATCTTGGAAATCTAAAACGGGCAAAAATAGATGTTTCGGAATTCTTAGAGCAGTGTCGTGTAAGCGGGTATTTTGATGTATCGAAACTGGAAACTGCTGTATTAGAGGCAAATGGAAAGATTAGCTTTCTTCCCAAATCGACAGATCGTCCAATGACGCCCTCTGATATGAACTTATCACCACAGCAGGATTTCATGGTGGCAAATGTCATAGTAGATGGGAAAGTAATGAAAGAAAACCTTCGTCACACGGGAAATGATGAAAAGTGGTTGAATAGTCAAATAAAGGGACAGGGTGCAAAACAGATAGAGGATATACTGCTTGCAACCTGTGATTCAAATAATCAGCTTACTGTATTTATGAAGGAAAACAAGAAAAAAGCAAAGGATGTTTTTATTTAAAATAAAAAGCTGGGTGTATATGTTCTTCATAATTCTTTAGAATTCTTTAGAGTTATTAATAATTATATAGGCTAATTATGTGATAAACTAAAAGAAAACGGACATAGGAGATAAAAATTATGAAGAAACAAATGATGATGATTGTAATGACAATATTCGTAGGAGCTGTATGTGTAATTAATGGTGGTATAACAGTAAATGCAGCAGAACTAAATGAAAAAACAAATTATGAATTAGAGCAAATAAATTCTGATAGGATTAATTCAGTGGATGAAAGTTCAGCAAGAGGGCTGTTTAGTACAAAATATATTGTAACAGCGACGAAAACTGCAATACGAAGCGGCGCCGGAACTTCGTATAGTGTTATTGGATATATTTATAGAGGTTCGATTGTAGAGGTAAAATCTATAAGTAATGGATGGGCAAAAACTAAATTTAACGGAACTACTGGTTACATTAAAGCATCAGATTTAGAAAAGAAATAGAGGTTTATATGGAAAAAATACTGGTTATAGAGGATGATGAAACAATTAGAAGTGCTCTAAAGATATTATTAGAATCACAGGAATATATTGTAGATGAGGCAGCTAATGGAGTTGAGGGTATCGCAAAATTTGATGACTCATATAGTCTTGTAGTTCTTGACGTATTGATGCCACAATTATCGGGTATTGATACATGTAAAGCAATTAGAGAGAAATCATATGTGCCAGTTTTATTTCTTACCGCTAGATCGTCTGAGATAGATAAGATGGAGGGCTTGAGTGCAGGCGGCGATGATTATTTGGTAAAGCCCTTTTCGTCAGTCGAACTTATAGCAAGAGTAAAAGCATTAATAAGAAGATATTCAGTATATAATAATGATAATAATTGTGAAGATACTGATGCACAGCCGATGTGTATAGAACGAGCTGGAATAAAAGTTTATACTAGGCAAAATAGAGTGGAGGTAGAGGGTGAAGAAATTAGGCTGACAGAAAAAGAGTATCAGATATTAAAGTTACTTATTTCACATCCAGATAAAATATTTTCACTTGAGAATATTTATAATAGTGTATGGGAGGAGGAGTATATACAAACTGCTAGTAATACTGTAATGGTTCATGTAAAGAATATACGACGAAAAATATCAAATGCATGTGGTAATATGAGAATTATTAGTAACGTATGGGG
>OBLI01004400.1_pt1 | contig 10079 bp, 8 predicted proteins | sample 1519701 | NCBI WGS metagenome assembly OBLI01 (sample SAMEA3663005, study PRJEB22513) | pig gut metagenome | biome: pig gut; feature: pig-associated habitat; material: faeces | place: France | collected 2012 | reverse complement strand
AAGTAGATGCTGAGCTTGGCCGCTCTTCATAGCCTGACGTTCTCGGTTCATATATCTCACCTTTTAGGAGTTCGCCTGGAATCTCTTTGACAAAACGTGATACTTTTCCATATTGTGTCTCACCACGTATCATTCGCATTCTCGCAGATGTGATGGTCAGATTCTTCTTGGCTCTTGTTATTCCAACATATGCCAGTCGGCGCTCCTCCTCTATCTCTGCCGCTGCATTGTCACTTGTAATCGACATATAGCTTGGGAAAAGTCCATCTTCCATTCCTGCAAGATATACGTTATCAAATTCAAGTCCCTTTGCACTATGAAGTGTCATAAGCACAACATAATCACTCTCGCTGTCGACATCATCAATATCAGCTACAAGCGCCACTTCCTCCAAAAATCCACTGAGGCTTGGCTCATCTGTACTCTCCTCGTAAGCAACAGTCTTGCTGATAAGCTCGTTGATATTCTCAATTCTGGCCTCTGCTTCATCAGTTCCTTCTGCGCGAAGCTCATCAACATATCCAGTCTGTTCAATAATCTCTTCCAATAACTGTGAAACACTCAGTATCTCTGATTTAGCTTTTAAGCCCTGTATAAAAAGGACAAATGGTCTGATTTTACTCTCAGCCCTACCAACTCCGGGTATATCGGCAGCTCTTCGCAGTGCACTGTAGAAGTCGATATCATTATCCATCGCATAATTTGATACCCGGTTTATACTTGTTGCACCGATTCCACGTTTAGGTACATTTATTATTCTCTTAACAGCCAGATCATCCCGTCCGTTGTCAATTGTCTTTAGGTAGGCAAGTAAATCCTTTATTTCTTTTCTGGCATAGAAATTTACCCCACCAACTATCTTGTATGGGATATTCGATGTAATAAATTTCTCTTCGAAAAGTCGTGACTGTGCATTAGTTCTGTACAAAACAGCACAATCCTTATATCTAGCCTCGCCCTGTCTGATTTTTCTGCTGATATCTCTTGCTACATAGTCAGCTTCTTCATATCAAGCTGCTCAAAAGTAATCTTCTCGCCCTCGCCATTCTCTGTCCACAGTTTCTTGTCTTTTCGTCCGACATTGTTGGCTATTACGCTGTTTGCTGCATCAAGAATATTCTGTGTTGAGCGGTAATTCTGCTCAAGCTTAATAACCTTTGCATCAGGAAAATGCTTCTCGAAATTAAGTATGTTATATATATTCGCACCTCTGAATTTGTAAATTGATTGGTCATCGTCACCAACCACACAAAGATTCTTGTATTTAGATGCAAGCAGACGAATCAACTCAAACTGTGCAGTATTAGTATCCTGATACTCGTCTACCATGATATATTTGAAACGCTCCTGATATGAGCTTAATACTTCTTTATCAAGCTTAAAAAGCTCAACTGTCTTGAAAATCAAATCATCAAAATCAAGTGCATTGTTTGCCTTTAGTGCCTGCTGATACTCCTTATAAACCATAGCCTGCTTACGCTTGGTAAAATCTCCGGCTGCCCTGTTCTCAAATTCAATCGGATCAATCAACTCATCCTTGGCAGATGATATAACGCTTAAAAACATCTTCTCTTTGAACTGCTTTGTATCTATCTCAAGCCTCTTGCATATATCCTTCATAAGCGACTTCTGGTCATCGGCATCATAGATAGTGAAATTAGTATCATATCCAAGCCGGTCTATGTATCTTCTAAGAATTCTCACACAGGTAGAATGAAAAGTAGAAACCCATATGCTCTCCGAACCAAATCCTACTATATCATCAATTCGCTCACGCATCTCGCCAGCTGCCTTATTTGTAAAAGTAATAGCAAGTATATGATACGGATTGACTCTCATCTCATCAATAAGATATGCCGTCCTGTGTGTCAGTACTCTGGTCTTTCCTGAACCGGCTCCTGCAAGAATAAGCAGAGGACCTTCCGTATGTAAAATTGCCTGCTTTTGCATCTCATTCATATTATCTAAGTACATATTTTTCTCCCTTATATCCCCTCCAGACACTACATCCTCCATTTTATCACAACCTTCCTTATATTTAAACAGCAGATGCTAATTAATAAAAAAACCTTGTCATATAGTTTTTAATACTATATAATAATGCAGAGGTAAAAACCATGGAAAATGATGTACGTTCTTTTATTGATTCATTACAGAAACAACTTAAGAAAATTGATTATGTAAAGCCGGAAGATATTCCAAATATTGATTTATATATGGATCAGATTACCACTTTTATGGAGGAACAGCTTTCAGCCTGCAAACGCTATGACACTGATAAGATTCTCACGAAGACCATGATTAACAACTATGCGAAGAATGACCTTCTTCCGCCTTCTGAGAAAAAGAAATACACTAAGGAACATGTTCTTACTCTGATATTTATATATTATTTCAAGAACATACTAAGTATCAGTGATATCCAGTCGATTCTCAATCCTCTGACTGACAAATATTTCGGCAACAAAGACGGATTTAACATGCAGGATATCTACAAAGAAGTATTCAGTCTTGAATCTCACGAGTCAGAGAAGCTGCTGAAGGATATCGCCAAGAAGTTCACCATTGCTCATAATACATTCAATGATTTCCCTGAGGAGGATAGGAATTTCCTTCATTCATTCAGTTTCATTTGTATGCTGAGCTTCGATGTATATCTCAAGAAAATGATTATTGAGAATGTAATCGATTCTCTTAATGAAGAAAACAAAGAGAATAAAGAAAAAAAATAAACGCCGGCACACTGCTGGCGTTTTTATTTACTATTCACTTTCCTCTTCCTTTTGCTGATTAAGTCGAGAAAAAACCATATCATAACCGTCATTGCCATAATTCAATGAACGATTCACCCTGCTTATTGTCGCTGTCGACGCACCTGTTTTCTCTGCTATATCAAGATATGTCTTCTGTTCCCTGAGCATCTTCGCTACTTCAAATCTCTGTGATAAAGATAAAAGCTCATTTACAGTACATACATCCTCAAAGAATGTATAACACTCTTCTCTATTCTCCAAACTAAGAATAGCATCAAACAAATAATCAACGGCTTCCGTTCTTAACTTCTTACTCATCGGTGTATTCCTTCCCCATGTTCTAAGACTTATTCTGTGTTTATTTTAGCATATTAAAGTCTTGAAGTAAACAGCTATCCTCACATAATTTTTACTTGGCTCTAAAACATTACTATGTTATAATTATGAAATTGTTTTAAGAATAATATTCATATTTGAATCGAGGAGTACACTATGAAAAAATTTGGATATTTCTTGTTAATATTTGTTCCATTCATTCTGGCAGAAGCTTTGCAGTTTGTTGCAAGCTTTTATGCTATGGGAATGGGTGGCATTATATGTTTATTACAAGGACGCAACTCTTCCAAAAGCTTTAGCAGCCTTTTTTTGGAAATATTAACAGATACAGATTTCAATGGAATGCTTATGATTATATATTCACTTTTTGCGATATGCATCTTCGGATTATGGTATTACATCAAATACGAAGCTGATTACTTACCTCTCAAACACCATAAGCTGACTTCAAATCACATGATAAGTCTTGCCGGAATCGTATTGCTTGTCCCAGGCGCACAGTTTGGTTCTTCACTGATATGTGCTCTGATTTTGTATATTAATCCTGACACCTTTAAGCAATATGAAGATTTGATGGAAAATGCTGGTATCTCCAACGAAATGAGCCTTATACTCTTTATATACTCTGTAATCCTTGCTCCAATCGGTGAGGAGCTTATTTACAGAGGAGTGACCTTCAGCATTGCCAAGCAGATATTTCCTTTCTGGCTCGCCAATATAATTCAGGCACTTTTGTTTGGCGCATATCATATGAATCTGGTTCAGGGCTGCTACGCATTCGCTCTGGGACTTATTCTTGGATATGTATGCCACAAAGGAAAAAGTATTTATTTTTCAATATTCCTGCATTTTCTGTTTAACCTGTGGGCAGCTGTAGTATCACCTCTGCTTGGTGACTTTAATACACTGCTTCTGGGATTGATAATAATCGGCGGAACAATTTTCTCACTCATCGGAGGCTTCATGCTGTTTTGCTTTGGCATAAACCAAACTAAGAAGCCTTAATGGTAATATCTTTTGTCTCATATTTGATAATTATCCGATCGGCGCTGTATATATGATAGAACTCCTTCAATATACGGCGCACCGCCATGGTCACATTATTCTCATACGTATCTACCAAAGTCAAAAGCATCTGCGATGTCGAAAATCTCGTGCTCACATCCACGCCTCTAAGAGATAAAGAAACAGCTCTTTCCAAAGCTTCAATCACATCCTCCTGTTCTGATACACTAAGAGGAACTGAGTGTTCATAATCAATTGTAAGCAGTACAAGCTGCACTGACTGATTATTTCTCATAGCATACTTTTCTATGAACTCATGCGTGTGCATAAACTGTCTGTATTCTACCCTGTAAGCTCCTGAATAATTAACATTGTTCTTTATAGAAAATGCCAGGCGCTCAATATCAAGAAGAGGCTTTTGCGAAGTATCACCCGAAAGCTCTGCCCTGTTATGGAAGCTATAACCCTTCTTACCATTCTGCTTTACATAATACAAAGCCCTGTCTGCACACCTGAACAACTGTTGGTAATCGCGTCCTTCAATCGATGAAAGAGCGACTCCTATCGACAACGATGTATGCGACAATACATCAGACTCCTCGACCTTGCTATTGTATGTCAGAATAATTGAATCAAGAATCTGCTTTACCTCGTCAATAGTGTTTACGCCTCGCATAAAAAGCATAAACTCATCTCCGCCCATTCGACACAAAAACTCATTCTTACTATGGATTTTCAGAACATCTGCCACAAGCTTAAGAGCATAATCTCCCATCTGATGTCCAAATGTATCGTTTATTCTCTTGAAGTTATCCAAATCAATAATTGCCAGTGCTCCGTCAGCAGTCTTTAAATACTCAGATATGTGACGCTCGCCTGTGCCCCTGTTCCATATGTTTGTCAGATAATCATTCTCTGCCTCTTTGCGTGTCTTATCAAGCTCGCTTCCGATAAGCTTTGCAACAAGCCGACTACTTTCACTGAGTAAATTTGTGTTGGCAAGAATTTCCTTATCATCCTTCAAAATACAAAGAGATTTATCATGTATCATGTGCATTACAACCTCACACAGATAAGGGTCATATTTTTTGCCAGCTTGCTCTTTAATCTTGTCAGCTGCATAAGCAAGACATGTTTCTTCATCAGCCTGTGTCTGTCTTGTCATCATATCAAATGCATTGGCGATTCCGATTATTCGAGCAGACAGTGGAATCTCCTCACCCTTTAAGCCATATGGATAACCGCTTCCATCGTAATGCTCATGATGATACAGTGCACCAGCACCTACATTGCCAATACACTTTATATCCTTTAATATCTCAGCCCCAAGAATTGTGTGCTTATCATTGCGTTCATCTGACATATTGCCCACTTTGCCAATATCATGAAGAAGAGATGTATAATACAAATTATGAATCTCCTCATCACTCCAGCCTAATTCTCTGGCAATCATACCTGAATATCTTGCCACACGACTCGAATGTCCTGCTGTGTTTACGTTTTTAGAATCAATAAAATTTGAAAGGGTTGTAACCATTTGAAGTGTCATAGATTCAAGCTGTGCATTCTTGTCACTAAGCTGCTGTTCAAGCCCCACCTTTACCTGACGCAGGCTATCAACAGTCTCAAGCTCTTTTGTCCTGTCCTCCACCATAATCATCATACATACAGGATGATTTTTCCTGTTAGATATAGGATTAAATGTGACCTCACATATCGCATTGTTCGTTCTTGCTACAAGATGATAATTCTCTTCCGCAAACCCGCTAAATGCACATTCAAAATAATTAGACGCATCCTCTTTTGAAATCTCAAAAAGCTGATAGAATTGAACCTTTTGTTCGTCTTTTATAGAAAAGAACTGCTTTGCGCAGTCATTTGCAGATAATATATTAAGCGAATCATCTGCCATCAAAACTGGTTTATTAATACTTTCAAAGACATACCTGGTGTAGTCATTTTTCTTAAACAATTACAAAACCCCCAATCAAATGCATTATATAATAGAAAACCCAAAATAACTAAGTGTCATCATTATTACGCATGCAAGTATTAATCCTAAAAATACCGCCAAAAATGTCTTTTTTGCCTCCATATCCAGAATGCTTGCTGCAAGTGTTCCTGTCCACGCACCTGTGCCCGGAACTGGAATTCCAACAAATAATAGTAAAGCAAGGAATAGACCTCTGCCTGTTTTCTCCTGTAGCTTATCTCCACCCTTTTTTCCTTTTTCAAGACAGAAAGTAAAGAACTTACCAATATATGGCTTATCAGCCCCCCACTCAAGAACCTTTCTTGCAAAAAAGTATATGATAGGCACTGGAATCATATTACCAATCATGCATACAAGAAATGACTGAAAAACAGGAAGCCCAAATCCACCTGCATAAACTGCAGCACCTCTAAGTTCTATCAAAGGCACCATTGAAACAAGAAAAACTATAATATAATGTTTAAGCATATTATCCTCCTATATAACTCTCTAAAAACGCAATCAACTTCTGCATCTGTTCATCAGTTCCTATACTTATTCGCAAATACTCATTAATTTTCTCCGGTTTACTGAAATGACGGACATATATTCCGGCTTTTTTCAGCTCGTCAAAAAGCTCCACACCTGAATATTTTGGATGCTTTGCAAAAATAAAGTTACTCTTTGAATCACCAAACACAAAGCCTAGACGTGCAAGCTGTTCCTTTGTCCATTCTCTTGTACTGATTATTTTCTCAGTAGTCTCTTTGAAATATTTCTGGTCAGCAAGAGCAGCAACACCCACTTTTATAGTAATCTGGTCCATCGTATATGAGTTAAATGAGTACTTAACATCATTCAAATACTTAATCAATACTGGATTGCCTATAGCGTATCCAATTCTTGAACCAGCAAGTGATCTGGATTTAGAATAAGTCTGAACCACAAGGACATTATCATACTTATCAATAAGAGAAAGCGCACTCTCCCCGCCAAAATCAATATATGCTTCATCAACCACAACTATTACATCCTGATTGTGATTTATAATATCTTCTATCTGCTCTAAAGCAAGCAGCTCTCCCGTCGGTGCGTTTGGATTTGGGAAGATAACTCCACCATTTTCTTCATAATAATCAGCTGTTCTAATCTTAAGCTCGTCATCAAGCGGAATCTGCCTATATGGAATCTTAAGCATATCTGCCCATACATCATAAAATGAATATGTTACTTCTGGGAAAAGAATAGGCTTTGGAGAATTAAAAAATGTCATAAATATCATCGCCAGAACATCATCCGAGCCAACTCCGACAAATACCTGCTCATCCTTCACTCCATAGTTCTGTGCAAGGGCATGTACCAAATCTCCTACTGTCGGGTCAGGATACAATCTGAGTCTGTCTATATCAACTGAAGCAAGTGCCTCGGCAACTTCCTTTGCCGGCGGATATGGATTTTCATTTGTATTCAGCTTAATGATATTGCTGTCCTTTGGCTGCTCCCCCGGAACATAAGGAACAACTTTTCTTATATTCTCTTCCCACTTATTCATATCGGTTCCTCCGCTTTGTTTCCAATAACATAACTTAACGTTCTAACTTTACAATAATTATCTGTATTTGTAAAGAGAGATAATTTCCTATAAAATAAGAACACACCCCGTATACAAAATCGGGGTGTGTCTATAATATAGACTATAACGCTTTAATTTCTATAGTTTTATACTGCTCATATCCTTCATGAACAAGCTCTGTATCAAGTCTGCCATCCTTTGATTTGTTAAATCTGTAAAGATTGTACTCGCCTTCCTGATACTTGTAATCCTCACCATTATCCTGATAATGCTCATAAGTGGCAGCACCTGGTGTTGTAAGAAGAACAAGCTTGTCATACGGCTTTTGTCCAACATACTCAACAACCTCATATGTCGGAATTATACTGCCCTCTTTAATATAGATAGGACATACATCAAGTCCGGCCTCTCTCATGATATATCTTCCGCCCTGAACTGATTTGCCTGTCCAGTAATCATACCATACACCCTCAGGCAGGTATACCAGCTTAACTGTTGCCCCCTGTTCCACAACCGGTGCAACCAGCATGCTCTCACCTACAAGGAATTCTCCGTTTAGGTTATGTGTGTTCACATCATCCTCATAATGAAGCACAAGTGGTCTCATTACAGGAAGTCCTGTCTCCTGACATTTATAGAACAAATCATAAATATATGGAAGGAATTTATAACGAAGCTCTACATACTTTCTGTATATATCTGTCACTTCCTCACCAAATACCCACGGCTCCTGATTTCTTGTTCCTTTTGCAGAATGATTTCTGAAAAATGGAGAAAAAATTGCTGCCTCAATCCATCTGCAAAGCAACTCTGGATTGGCATCGCCACCAAAACCGCCTATATCTGTTCCTGCAAGGGCAAACCCACTCATTCCGAGATTACAAAGCTGTGGAATAAGCATCTGTAGATGTGACCACAGGCTCTGGTTATCACCTGTCCATACTGCAGTATATTTCTGGCTTCCACTATAGCATGCTCTTGTAATTACAAGAGGTCTCTTGCCTGTCAGCTCCTTCATTCCATTAAAAGTCGCCATTCCCATAAAATGACCATATACATTGTGTACCTCAGCATGGTTTGTCTCCCTGTCCTCAATATGGAATACAACATCATCAGGAAGCGGACCATTAAAGCTTGCCGGCTCATTCATGTCATTCCAGATAGCCTTTACACCCATATCCGTCAGAAACCTGTGACTCTTTCCCCACCAGTCTCTTACTTCTTTTCTACCGAAATCAGGGTAGGTTGCATCACCCGGCCATACAGCATTTACATATATATCACCTTCCGGAGTCTTTGCAAAATAATCATTCTCCACTCCTTCATCATACATGTAATAGCCTTCCTGTTTCTTCGTTCCAGGATCAATGATAACAACCGGCTTAAATCCAATCTCAGCAAGCTCATCCATAAGCTTGCCCGGTGCCTCATAATGCTTTTCATCCCATGTAAACACCTTGAATTCATCCATGTAATCAATATCATACTGAACAGACTCACATGGGATTCTGTGTTCTCTCATACCGTATGCTACTTCTCTGATATCCTTCGCACACTCATATCCCCACCTGCATTGATGATATCCCAGAGTCCAAAGCTGCGGCATCGGTGCTCTTCCTGTAAGATATGTGTAATTCCTTACAATATCCGGCAATTTATCGCCTGCGATAAAATAATAATCCAGATTTCCTTCATCAACACCATAGAAAAAGTAATTGTCATTCTCTTTTCCAAGGTCTATATAACTGTGGAATGTATTGTCAAAGAAGAGTCCAAATACACCTTCTTTTTTCTTACACATAACAAATGGAATAGACTTATAAATTGCAGGCATATTCTCCATATGAACCTGCGGAATATCTGAATTCCAGTTCTCGTAAGCAAAATGTCTCTTGTTTAAAAATCCTGTCTTATCACCTAATCCATAGAAGCAGTCATCTTTCTCAAGCTTCTTTATGATTTCTATCTTGTGATTTGTCTCAAGTGAATCTGGAGCCTCATGACCTTCCGCTTTAAGCATCTCTATCATGTTCTCACTTATCTTCTGTTTTATTTCGCGCTCGCCCTTGTAATCCGCGAGAAGCAATTTACCATTCCTGCCATATATTTCTGTATAGAAATCATCGTATATTCTGGCTGTAACCGCCTTTGTCTTTATCGTAATACAGTCACTGTCCATGTTGGCTGTAAACTCACATGCTACTGACTTATCACCCTCTACAGCCAGCGATTTGTAATCCTTTTTCCAGCACAATACCTGAAAATGAAGTATCTCGTCTGTAATAACGGCCACAATTGCATCCTGCTTTTCAAATTCAATAGTTATGACATTTCCCTGTTGTTTTAAATTCTGAATCTTCCCGTATTCCATACAAAATATCTCCTTAATGCTCTGCACTTTTCATTGAAAAAATTCCTATTTTTTCATTATGTAGTTTAA
>OBLI01004398.1_pt1 | contig 10082 bp, 8 predicted proteins | sample 1519701 | NCBI WGS metagenome assembly OBLI01 (sample SAMEA3663005, study PRJEB22513) | pig gut metagenome | biome: pig gut; feature: pig-associated habitat; material: faeces | place: France | collected 2012 | reverse complement strand
TTCTCCCGTCCGGAAACCAAAAACATCGGACTTCTTGAGGGTAAAGTTCCAATGTTCTGCCTCGAAAGTACGGAGGTTTGACGCAAAGAATTCCGATGTTTTCAATTTCCGAAACCTGTTCTCCCCAAAAAAATGTTTTGTGTTTTTCTCCTTCATTTCTACACCAATCCATATAAAATCCCTTTATACATTTGGGGCTTCCGATGTAGGTGGGGGTAGGATGCAGGCAAGATGAACGGATATGTACTCCGTTTCTTAGGCCAATTTCAAGCCGATTTTCAGCTCAGAAGTGGTGGATTGCGCCTTTTCCTACAAGGTTTTGATGATAGCTGCATACTCTTTATAGAGAGAACCGTATGGCTATAGATTCAAATAAGTGCGTATGCCCATGCGCGTTGCGTATGAAACAGCGTAGAAAAGACCCTGCCGCTTTCGAGCCTCTTGTTGTAGCAGTGTATTCGCTGCACTTCCAACGGAGTAGCTTCATGAGCCTACGGCCTTTGTCAAATAATACGAACACCTTGCCATAGACCAGGTAAAGCCTGACTGTCGTATCTTACACACACACTTTTTACGCGCATATTCGTTATCGTTATTGATAACAGGAACTGATTGTCTTCGTTTAAACTGAAGATAGCCGGATATTTTCGGCAAATGTCAGTATGTTACGAAAACTGGAAGACGTTTTTTTAGGATGCTTACGAAATATGAAAACAGGAGGTAAATGCTTCGTGATGGGCATTAACCTCCTGTTCGGTTTTGGGAATTATTAGACGCTTATTTCAAAATGTCAAGCAACTGTGGCAAAGAGGTGATTATATGTCCTGGGACCGCTTCGTCGTGCTTTATCTGTTTCCATTCCTGTCCCTTAAACCATATTGTTTGGCATCCTGCGGCGTCTGCAGCTTCTATATCCTTGTCAAAACTGTCTCCAATGGCTATGCAGTCTCCGGGCTCCCGTCTAGCAGCTTCAATGCCAAACCTCCAAATTGCCGGGTCGGGTTTCTTGACTCTTACAACTGCACTTTCTATCACATTTTCAAAGAACTTGTCCAGACCATAGGTGCGAAGAACGGAATGAATGTTACCATAGAAGTTGGTTACAAGTATCATATGATAGCCTCTGTCCGTAAGTTTTTCCAGCACATCCGTAGACGTTTGGAGGCATTGCCGTACTTTTTTATCACAATATTCCGCGATTTCTGCCGCAAGTTGCTTGGCTTCATTGCTTAGTTTGGGTAATGTCTCCGTGTAACAAGTCTCCGTGAGGTTACAGTCCGAATAATCTTCACCTTCTCCTAATGGGAGGTCTATTGTGCGGTGTGTGACAAGATAGTTTATTTCGAAATGAATCTTCTTCAGAAGTAGTGTGTGAAAGTTATCTTCGGGCCGCACAATGGGGTACTTTGCCAAAGCCCTTTCCCCATAGACATAGGCATCGCGCCATGCTTCTCCTCCTAGTTGGGGGAATCCACAATGGCGAAACCCGTCAAGGAGCACAAAGTTCCAATGTGTAGCTCCTGTATCAAGTGTGCCTCCATAGTCAAAAAGCAACATAGGTTTTATTGATGCATCTTTCATTATACGCTTGTTTCCAATTTTTACCAATGAGACTCCGATAAGTATCCAGAATATTTCGCGAATACGCGTAAAGATTGAGGTGTAAATTCCTACTGCGGGAGCAGCGCCATAAAGTATGGTAAGGATTATCGCGAGTGATCCTTCGCGTGCACCAATTTGCATGGGAAGGAAAAATAGCAGGTTTCCCATTAGTGAACTGAATGCTAGGATTACCAAAGCATCGGCAAATGAAGCATTCGTAATCCCAAAGGCAAGAAGGATAAAGAAGAATTCAAATGCATTGATGACGCGTCCGGCATACTCACAAAGCAGGCTTCCCCATAATTGTCGCGGATGTTCGTAGAGAAAGCGAATGTTTGCGTCCGTTTTTTGAAACGCCTCATAATTTTTTTCGTAGAAACGCCGTGCAGCAGGGATAAAGAAGAGCAGGTGGAAAAGCCTGCAGAGGATTCCATACTTGTAGCAATAGTTGAAAAAGGCAGCGGCAGCAAAGAAAATGGTGAGATATATTCCCATGAGTGTCCAAAGCCATGGGGTCATCTTGTGAAAATAGACCACCATAAAGACAATGCAACCGGTTGTCCAAAGGAAGAAATGGCTGAAGATATGCATCATGGAATATAACGCCACGGAAGAAATGGCACGTGGCGTACCAATATATTTGGAAAGTTCCATGACGCGGTAAGGTCCTCCGCCGAATCCGAAGGGAGTTATGTAACTGAAGCTGAAGCCGCTTATCGTCAGTTTCAACGCATTCCGGAAAACCAGATGTTTGTCGTGATCAGAGGTGTTGACCAACATTTGGAATGCTTTTGCGTTGAGCAAATACACGAAAAGCCATATCCCTACCACCCCTGGTAAGTAGAGAACAACGTTCAGCCGGTTCTTCTGTACGGTCTCCCATCCGTCAGGGAAGGAAACTATCATGACAACAAGACCTATGATGCCAAAAATCAGAAAAATGTTGCGATATAAGGGTTTCAATGTCTTTTCTATTATTGTTGATGAGCATTGCGCTTTTTCACCATGATTCAGAGTCTGTAATGAGTTAGGGCCTAAAGGAATCAAATGCAGGCTTTCAGTCTTCTGCAGAGTCTTTCATGGCGTATGTGCATCTGCCAGCTGATGGGGGTAAACAAGAAAATTTCAATAATGAAATACAACCAGGGCATCATGAGTAGCAGACTGAAATACAGTGAGAATGCACGACAGTTGAAAGTCAGTATGTTTGTATATTTCATTAAAGGCAAGCTGCCTTTTCTGAATTCTTTTCTGATTTCTTCTGGAATGTCGGCAGAGGAAGGGCCAAAATTTTGCTCGAGATGGGCTTTGAACTCCTGAAATGCAGGTGTTCTGCTTTCTTGTGCATGAGTATATCTTATGTAGAAGAACATGTAGAGTTTCATAATGAACCCGTCTTTCCACTTCATGTTTCTGTAGTCCTCATGTAAGGCAGGATAGTTGTCGAGTTCGCTTCCTTCTTCTCCTTTGATGAACCAAAGATGTATGTTTCGGTAGTAGTCTGCCAATTGGCACTGGCGGCTGTGTCCTCCGAATCCACTGATGGCCGCCAGTATCCATATCCATATTCCGAATGTACCGTCTGATACGTGAGGAATAGGATTGTTGCTACGCATCACTTCGTCCATTCCAAATGGTAGATTTTGCGGAGAAAGGCGTAAAGATATGAAGAAATAGACGGCAAAAAAAATGATGTCGGCCGAAGCTCCGTCAAGTGCTCTTCCCAAAGCTGATTTCTGTCCTGTCATGCGTGCCAGCTGTCCATCGGCAGAATCATAAAGGTTAGCCCATACAAGGAGGAAAATTCCAAGTAGAGTCATAGAGTAATTGCCCTCGAAATAATAGCAGAAAGCAGCCATCACGCCAAGAACAATGCCTAAAATGGTTACCACATTGGGGTGTACTCCTAAGCGGGCGAAAAGATTTGCCCACATTTGTCCCAAAGGACGTGTAAAAACCAAGTCAAACCACTCTTCAGTGTCTTGAGATTTTCCGTTTAGTGTAGATATTTTATCAGACATGTGTGAAATATAACGAAATTTTTACGACCATCTTCAGAAGCCGTTTCTCTTTCTGTTTTTTGCATTAAGGTCTCCCCCTCCCCTCTCATGCATTCAATACCCTTGTCACGATGGCTTCTGCAGCCGTACGACAACATGAGGCAAACGATGGGAAATCGTTGAAATCTACGACTACTATGCTACCGTCGGGACGTACTACGGCATCACCGCCATAAATATACATTCCCAGAGCTTCTGCAGCTTCGTCAAGCGATTCCTTAAGGTTTTCTTCCGAGAATCCGTATCCTCGGGGTTTCCCGTTATGCTTTTCTTTTCCATATTTTGAAAAGTCCGATTTCTGTGTCGGATACATCCAAAAAAAGAAATCTGTTCCTTCTACTCCATAGAATTTTATCAAATCACCCACAATGTGTTCACAAAGAATCCACTCGTTCCCCGACTTGCTGTCAAATTCAGAAAGAGCTTTCTGTAGCGTCTCTTTGTTATTTATAAATCTCACATCGTCAATGTTTTTTGTAGAGGTTTCTGCAGTCTTTATCCATAGCGGATATCCAATTTCTTTTTCGATTTTTTCCACATCGGTGGTAGTGCCGAGCGATTTCATTCCCAATCCCAATTCGTCCATTACGGCGTCAATTTGGATGCGATTGTCGGCAAGCAGTGCGGAGGGTGCATTGTAGACCGTGAAGCCCATCGCCTCGCTACGTTCGAGAATTCTCAGAGTACGCACGTCACGTCCCATTGAAATGACTTTTGGAGCCCCATAGGAATCTGCCTCCAAAAGGATAGAGGGATCTGCTATCAATTCGTCTTCTGAGATGCAGCAGAAATCCTCCCCCTGCTCCTTAAGTTCGCGGAGAACAGCCTTGAATATTGCTTCGTCGCGTTGTACAGAATTTGGAGAGAAAACGTGCGATCGTGAAACAAGGAATACCATATTCTAAATAATTATGAGGGCGATGTTCTTCAAAATACTGTAGAAGGAAGCTTTTTATGCTCCCAGAAATTTTTCTGCTTTTGCAATGTCTGCGACATGATCGACATCCAGTATTTTTGGAAACAGGTGAGCTTTCAGGTGTAGTCCGTCTGCAATCAGTGCTCTCTGGAAGTTTCGCATACGGCTTTTGCCCTCTTTTATGCAATTGTCAAGTGTAGAAAGGGCTTTTGGTGTCAAGGCATAGATACCTCCGGAAATGTATTTCAGTCGGGGGGCGAAATCATCGTAAAATCCGGTGATGTTCATTTCCTGGTCAGTTCCAACGTATAGGGGTTTTTCATCGTCGATGAAATCAGTGACAGCCATACATCCGTCGTATCCCTTTTGCAACGCATTTTGGAAGGACATAATATATGCTTTGAAATCTTCTTCCCGGAAAATGGTGTCGACCGTTGTCAGGCAGAATGGTGCATCGTTGAGATGTGGTGCAAGTACAGCAAAACTGTGCATGGACGACGGCGTAGTGCAGACTTCAAGGGTAATGTGCCAATCGGGGTGTGCGGCAATAAGTGCGTTTACAAAGGCTTCTGTTTCGGGGTGAAGACGGTTAACGATTATGACGATTTCTTCAGCCTCAACCTGGTGGAAGATGCGTATGAGTCGTCCAACCATGGGCTCACCGTGAAGTTTAATGAGTGGTTTAGGGTGTGTCAACCCTTCCTGTGCCAAACGGCTACCTTCACCAGCGGCAATTATCGCGTATTTCATAACCTTTTCAAATGTGGGAAGAATATTTGGATTAAGTCGTGTGCAAGTACTTTGTTTACTGCGCTTCAGCGGGGAAGCGCTTTCTTTCTCCTGCAGGTTTCTCGTGCTGTATGTTGTGATGTGGCAGGGGGGTTGCATGCGCGGTGTCATAGCATGCGCGGTGACGGGTTATGTCGACAGCTGTAAAAATTGCTTGCATGAAGGATGTTTCGTCGGCTGTTCCCTTTCCTGCCCTATCAAATGCCGGTCCGTGTGAGGGTGCTGTACATACGACATCAAGCCCTGCAGTATAACTTACCCCCTCTGTCATGTCAAGGGCCTTGAAGGGGACGACTCCTTGGTCGTGATACATGGCAAGTGTACAGTCGAAATGCCTGTACATGGCTGCTCCAAAAAAGCCATCTGCCGCATATGGTCCAAAGACGCGAATGTTTTCTTTTTCTGCAATGTCTTTAATGACAGGGGCAAAGATTTCCATTTCTTCACTTCCAAGGAGTCCCGACGCTCCAGCATGGGGGTTCAGACCGAGAACTGCCAATCTTGGAGCACTGCATAGGAAATCACGTTCTATGGTGTGGTAAACTTGTCGTATGCGGTTTTCGACAAGTTCCTGTGTGATGCTTTCAACCACTTTTTTCATAGGAAGGTGGTCGGTAGCCATGGCAATTTTCATGTGGGGATTGCACAGTATCGTTATGCCGTTTCCTTCTATTTTGGAGGTGAGGTACTCTGTTAGACTTGCATAGGGGAATTCTCCCTCAGGCATTGACGGCAGGTTTATTGGAGCATTGACGATGGTTGTCACTCTCCCTGCAGAAGCGTCTTCGATTGCAGCTTCCATTGCTGCCAGTGCCATGCGTCCGGCAGCTTCTTCTGTCTTGCCAAAAGTAACGGTGGATTCCACACCTTCAACTGTCACTGGTACAAGGTTTATGCATCCATGTTCTGCATGTTCCGGTGAGTTTATCAGTCTGTACTGTACGCCCGACATCCCGAGCGTCTTACGGTGCTGATGCAGTACCTTTTCATTGGCATAAAGTACTGGGGTACAAAGTTCAAACATCTCTGGGTTTGAGAAGGCTTTCAGCACCAGTTCCAGTCCGATGCCGTTTGTGTCGCCTTGTGTGATTGCTATCTTCATAGGGGGATGTGCTGGTGTTCTTTGTTTTTCAATGCTTCTTCTTGTTTCTTGGTAGAAAGCAGTCCGCGGGATGCACGTATGGTGGTGGTTATCCCATGTGCATTCAGATAATCGCAAAATTGCTTCAGTGTATCTTCTTCAGTTTTTCTGAAAGGAGTGTCCGGAATGTCGTGAAATCGGATGAGGTTTATCCTGCAGTCAAGTGGTTCCAGCAGTTTCAGCAGGGCGTTGGCGTGTGTGATGGAGTCGTTGAGTCCGCCGAAGAGTATGTATTCGAAAGTCAGCCTGCGCTGTTTTGTCCCTTCATCGTAGTCATCGTCTGTTTTCCGGCAAAAGTCATAGCGTTTGAGTACGTTCACCACGTCCTGTATGCTGAAAACCCGTTCTGCGGGCATCATGTTGGCTCGTTCGGTAGGTATGGGATGGTGCAGCGAAATGGCAAGGTTACACTTGCTGTTGTCTAGGAAGCGTATCAGTCCTTTTTCCAGTCCAACGCTGCTGACAGTTATGCGTTTGGGACTCCATGCATAGGCGTATTCTGCAGTAAGGATCTCAGTAGTACGCAACACTGCATCGAGATTGTCAAAGGGTTCACCCTGTCCCATGAAGACGATGTTGGTCAACAAATTGCATTCAGGGAGGGAATATATTTGGTTCAAAATGTCCGTTGCCTTCAGCTGCGCTACAAATCCCTGGCGTCCAGTCATGCAGAATTTGCAGTGCATTTTGCATCCCACCTGACTTGACACGCAGAGTGTGGCCCGTCTGGGAAGGCCATGGCTGTTGTGTGTGTCGGGATTTCCGAAATCAGGAATGTAGACAGTTTCGATGAAATGTCCTTCTGCTGTCTTGAAAAGGTATTTGACAGTTCCGTCAATGCTTTTCATGCTGTCCACAGGCTTTGAAGCCCCGATATCGTATGCTGACTTGATCTTTTCGCGCGCAGTTTTGGAAATGTTCGTCATCTCGTCAATGGATGTTTTCCATAAATCCACTCGCACATCTGACGTCCTACGAAGCGGGGTAATCCAAGGTTCAAGGCTATCTGTGTCAGTTCGTTAAGTGTGAGCGCAAGGAGATGTTGTTTGGGAGAGGACATAGCCGATTTCAAATTAAATGGGGAGGCGTTTGCATCCTTGTTTGAGGAGAACTTTCTTGTTCCCTGCAAAATTACGAAAAAAAATAGAGACGTAGTGAAGTCTTATGAAAAAGATTGCAAGGATCGCATTTCAAATTTGGTCCGTCTGCTGCCCTACCCTACGGAAAGCTTCGTGTTTCTTTTCCAATGCTCTCCATAGACTTTGACGTATTTCAGGATTTAGTGTTTCCAAGAGCTTTAGAATCTGTGCTGTCTTCTGCCTCTGTGTCACGTCCTCATAGGGGCAGTGCACCTTAATTCCATTATAGCTGTGGTATTTTGCCAAAGCTACTGTTTCAGTCTCGTAGACAAGGGCCAGAGGACGTATCAAGGCGAGGGAGTAATGCTTCATGTTGAGTCGAGGTGCCATGGTGTCGAAACTTCCCTCAAAAGTCAGGTTCATGAGCAGTGTAGTCAGTATGTCGTCTTGATGATGTCCTAATGCCAGTTTGTTGAAGCCGTTTTCCTGTGCGAATCTGAACAGAGCCTTACGCCTATACCAGGCACAAAGAAAGCATTTGGTCTTCCTTCGGTCTGTCGTTTCATCGAATTCCGTATGGAGCAAATGTAGTTTTACCCCTTCATTCCTGCAGAATGTTTCAAGGTTTTTGCGGTTTGTTTCGTATGGGATGTTGTCCATGAAGACGTGTGCCGCTTCCACTTTAATCTTTGGCTTATAAAGTCTGGCGCGTTGTGCCATCAGATGAAGGAGCAGCATAGAATCCTTTCCGCCAGAGAGTGCAATAAGCACTTTGTCGTCATCTTCGAGTAGCGCGTAGTCTGCACAAGCTTTGTTAAAGCGTTTGACTACCTTTTTTTCCATCCGGCTTATTTCATCTTCGCTCATGGTTGCGGTATATGATAGGTGATGTAGTTTTTAGAGGTGTCCCTAAATTTTTTTGCTCTCGCTTAACTTTGGGTATTTTCAAAACAAACAGATATCATCATCCTTCGCGACAGAGGAAGAGAAAGTCGGGGAGTAAGACCTGTACGCAAATTAAGAACACACCTTTAGGGCTTATCTTTGACTGCTATCATGCTTTGCCAAAAGTCGATGTGTTGGCGCGCTACCTTCCGGTAGTCATGATGCTTTCGTACAAACTCGCGACTTTGGCTTCGCAATATGTTGATAGTCTGCCGTTTGAGTACGAGTTTCTCAAGCTCTTTGTAAACAGAATCCTCTTGTGGAAGCACGTTGATTATAGGCCGCAGGTGTGTGGTGTTTAGATCCTGCTGTTCAGTCAGCGTGTAGTATTCTGGTTCTGCCCCCCCTACCACTACCAGTCCTTCGGCCATGGCCTGCAGGGCGTTCATGGCTGGTGTGTAGGAATAGAGCTGGTCGAGAATGACGTCCGAATCTTTGAGCATCCTTACGTACTTTGCATATGGGACGCTCTCCACCTTTATGGTTTCTATTTCTTGTGGATAGGCTTTTTCCAATCGTTCCAGGGCGCGCATCATAATGTCAGTTCCCTTGTATTCCGAGCGTTCGCGCTGTATACCTATAAAGCATCGCAGACGGTCGGCAGAATGCGGAGTGACATTGCCTTCGGGCACCTCTATAGGGAAAGGAATATACGTGAGTTTTCTTTGGGCTTCGGGGCAATATTTGCGGTAACTTTCCCAGTATTCATAGAGTCCGGCTATAATGCCGTCGCAGTCTGCTGCAATGTAGCGGTTGAGCCGGCCTTTCTCTCCTTCCAGCCAGTCAGTGATGAAGTGCTCGTTCGCTCCTCCTCTGCGCTGCAGGCTTCCGAAATTGAAGTCAGAATAGCGGAAAGTCTTGCCGTCGAGTCCAGCCTTTACCCAGTAATGATCCATCCCGAAGGCCCCCAAGAAAACACTGTGGTTGTGTTTCCTTAGAAACCTGTAGAAAGGCCACATCCTCTTCCCGGAGAGTTGCAGGAATAGAGGATTTATAATCTGTACGACATCGTATCCTTTGAAAAGCCTGAATTTCCAGACAGTATCCAAGAGCCATTTTATGCTATACATCCCCGTGAGGCTTTTGCGCTGGATGTCAATGTCGCGAGGATAGTTTTTCCATCCGTCACCGTCCGACGCAAGTATGACGTCCACACCCTCTTCGCGCAGACCTTTTGCCAGAGTGGCATGAACGTTCGAATAATCGCCTAAGAGTAGTACGCGCATAGTCTTGTGCTTGTTGAGCATGGAGTATTGGCATCTCGTTCTTTCCCCAACGGCAATTGCACCGTCCGGGGATTCTTGTACCCGAAAATAATGGGTGGCTGCCATAATTTGTCTGCCGGCAAATTGATAGCAACCACCCCTCATTTATTGCTGACTATATGCTTCCGGCCGTATAAGTGGGCAATAAAATTAGTTGTTTATATTTGAATGCTCTGTTTGGATGCAGGTTTCTGTCTTGAAAAAATAAAACATTCCATGTTTTGGGGGACATATGACAGTTTTAGATTTAAAAGTGGCACCAAAGAGAGGGTTTAAACATAAATG
>OBLI01004395.1_pt1 | contig 10086 bp, 10 predicted proteins | sample 1519701 | NCBI WGS metagenome assembly OBLI01 (sample SAMEA3663005, study PRJEB22513) | pig gut metagenome | biome: pig gut; feature: pig-associated habitat; material: faeces | place: France | collected 2012 | reverse complement strand
CAAAAGCAAACCGCAAAGGGATGCTACTATATCAAATAATCTTTTGAAAAACATAGTATAAACTTGAAGTACAATATACTGGGAGAAATAATCATCTATTATTACTAATAGTTATTTGTTATCTTTTAAAATAATACGAGGCTTTGAAAGGACACATGTTGCATTATCAGGAACATCCTCAATAACTACAGCATTTGCTCCAATTTTTGCATTATTCCCGATTTTAACTCCAGGAAGTATTTTTGCACCTGCACCAATAAAAACATTATCTCCTATTCGAACACCACCTTGAGCAATTGTTACCTGCTGTAATATTGTGCAGTTTCTTCCTATTACAGCATCATGACCTATAATGATTCCACAAGGTCCATGTTCCAATATTGGTGGCATTAAAAATCTGGCTCCTGAATTATACCCAGTACCAAAGGAGCACATATTATTAGCTTCTATTTTTTTTACATAACAAAAATAATATGTTTTTAATATAAAGTTTTTATAATTTGGATCAATAACATAAGATCTTCTCTTAAAGTATTTCTGGTAATTAAAACCTTGAATAAAACTTAGAATATAATCTAAAAAAGAACTCATTTTTGATTCAAAAGCATATGGTTTATTGTGCTTTTTTAAAACTTCTTTATATACGAAAGACAAATTCATTTTCTTGCAATTTTTTGAAAAACCCATCCACGCATTTTATTAGACAATACGACTTGAACAATCCATCGAATTATGACGTTGTAAAGAAAAAGACTGAAAGAAATGATATTTTTATCAAACATCAGTTTTTGGATACGCACTTCACTCTTAAAATATTTAAGACCTCCTCTTCTTTGATACATTTCTTCACCTACTCGCACATTAACCAGATTTTCCTGTATGTTATAAAATTTATAATCAGCCAACATCATACGTATCCACAAATAATAGTCTTCTTCACAAAACCAATCAAGAAATCCTCCGACATTGAGGATATCACTTTTTTTCAACATAACAGTAACAAGATTCATTGGGCACCTGCTCTTAAGATACCTTTTAATTTCCGAATCAGTTTCTGGTACAATACGAGATCCGACTATATTATCTGTATCGTGTACAAATTCATTTATAAGCCCTCCAACGACACTGACATCAGCGTCATGAGCAAATACCTGTAATTGTTTTTCAAAGCGTTTAGGAACCGATATATCATCAGAATCCATAATTGCACATAACTCATTCTTAGCTTCTAAAAGGGCTCTTTGACGAGCGATAGCATGCCCCATATTACACTCTAGGCGAATAACGCGTAAAGCACTAATACTCTTATTCAACTCATCAATAGTACTTTCAAGCATTTCAGATATAGGACCATCAATTACTAGTACTATCTCATTAGGAGGACATGTTTGATGCCAAATACTATAAACAGCAGTAACCAAATCACAAGGCTTGTCCATTTTATAAACAGACATGCAGACTGAAAAATCATAATTATTCATACCAAAAATTTTAATTTACATTTTATTAGAACAAATCAGCAATGGATCCCGAGAATAAATTAAATCAAAGATAATTGCTTTAATCTAAAAGCTTTGGACCTTTACCTCATACTTAAGCCATATACTATATTTCAATAACTAGCACAAGCTATCACAAAAGTTCATTTACATATCTTAAAGTATCATTACTTATTTATAATACTTTCAAATAACTGTTTATGAAGAGACTTTGCTATAAGCTTCCAATCATATTTACTTGATAAAGTTATAGCGTTATTAGACTTATTCTGAAGTCGATCAACATCATTTAGCATTTGAATAATACCATCTTTAATACTATTACACGAAATCTCGCATACCCAACCAGCATTTGCATCTTGAACTTCCTCGAGCATATTTGTACCACGAGTAATCAAACACGGAAGTCCATATGACAAAGCCTCTATCAAAGCCATAGGATGACCTTCAAATCTAGAAGTTAAAATAAAAACATCCGAATTTAACAAAATTGTCTGCTTTTGTTTACCAGTAACTCCTTTATGAACATATATAATATCATCAAGATGAGATTTTGAAATTAATTGTTTCATTTTTAAACTATCATCATTTTGAGGACCATAAATATCTAATCTAAATGAATTATGTAATTTATCATGCAAAGAAGCACACGCATCAATCAGTAAATCTAAACCTTTATGATAAATATCAATTCGCCCGATATAAACCGCATTAATTATTTTTTTAGAAAATTCTTTTTTTGTGCATAAAGGTTTATTAATACCATTGGGCAGTACAAAACAAGGAAGATCGAACATTTTTAACGAATCTTCATACTCTTTACTCGTTAAGTATTGAATCTTTAACGCATGCTTTAAAAACGAATCATAGAATAGGAAATGCGCTATTTTTTTCTTGAAACGGCTAGAATTATTCATAGCACTCGCCGTTAAAGAACCTCTTGGAATAACAATATAAGGTATACCTTTTTTTCTCAATTCATAAGCAAAAAAAATTTCATTTATATTATCATAAATACAATTGAATATTACGACATCAGGATTATTAAATGGAAAGGGCATATTTTTTAAACGCACCTTTCGAGGATTTTTGAACGCTTTAAAAACACCTGTATCCATCCAATGTGGTAAGGCCTTTTTATAACCATTTATCCACAAAACATTATCAAAATCATTTTGTGCTCTAACACTAGCAGGAACACTCCACGAAGGTCCAGCCGACAAATTATCTTTCAAGAAAGAAACAAAAAGAATATTCATAACTAACTAAATAAATTACTCAAAAAAAGATTCAAATCATCCTCATAAGCATCCATACAAAACAGTTCAAAACCTAATTCATAAGCATTGCGTTGTAAAGATTCCCTATCATAACCCCCAGAATCAATATTATTAAATACCTCGACAAAACTTTCAACACAAAAAGAATTAGCAATAATTGCGTTTTCACCATCTTTAAAATAATACGAAATTTCTCCTATATTTGTGGAAACAAAAACACCATTAGAAGCTATATATTCGCAAATTTTATTAGGAAAACGAGCAATTTCACTTAACGTATCCCTTAATGGAATTAGTAAATATTGAGCACCTTTGAAATAAGATATTAACTTTCCATATTCGAGATTAGTTAAAACTATACAATCACTATTATCATTTTTTATCTGATCAACAACTTTTTCATCACCCGAAAGAATCAAGATTAGCTTCATATGATTATGTATTTTTGAGTAATGATAAGAATTAATCAAGAGTTTGATAACATCAAGATAATTTACAGAACCACAATAAAGCAAATAATCCTCTAAAACTTCTGTTTGTATAGGATACTTTTTAAAACCATTAAAATCACAAATCGGCGGAATCTTTAAAGAATGAAGATTTGGATTCATATTTAAAGCCTTGTTCTCTAAATAATGACTGATAGGAATAACACCATCAGAAAATAGCGCAGCTAATTTATCACCAATACTTTGAAAAAACTTCTGAAATAAGTTATAAGATTCAAATGTGCTTCTATCTTCTACGTATTGATAAATTAATTTAGCACCAATTAAAAATGCAACTAACTTATATACAACATAAATAAAAGGAACTTCTGTATAAATATGAATAATATCAATATGTTGAGTTTTATTTAAGCCAAATAAAACAAAAGGTTCTTTTAGCAAAGACCAAATATAATATATTTTATATTTCAAGCCTGAAACTTGCTTTGGTTCAACAACCTCAACAATATTGACAGATTGATCCAATTCTCCACTTTTATTATTTATCATAGACTTTGGAGAAAACCAGTTTACAATAGAAACATTATGTTTCTTTGCTAGAAGATTTGCAAAATAAGTCAATCTAGCATCACAGGCACGACCTCGATAAGGTACACCTGGTAATCCAACAAAAACGATATTCATTATTTGTATTTTTTTATAGGTTTACATGGGGTACCTACTGCTATGACGTTAGAAGGAACATCTCTTGTCACTACACTATTGGCCCCAATAATAACATTATCTCCAATTGTTACCCCTTTCATTATAACAACATTCATACCTAGCCAAACATTATTCCCTATCGTTATTGGAGCAGGTTTGAATTGAGGATATAAATCTTCATGATCATTTCTATCACCGATAATTACATTTGTTCCACACATAACATTATCACCTATAAAAACACCTGTGTTTGAGACAATACTTACCCCAGAAAATCCACAATTATTACCTATGATAATTTTCCCATCATAAGTGGTTTGAAGTATACATCTATGATTAATGCCTCGGAAATTAAAACGGCTAGATGAATTAAAAGAACAATTGCTGCCAATTTCAATAACAGAATGCGGATCTCTATAAAAGAGCATATTACCTCTAAATGAGATATTTTTACCATACTGTATTCCCCAGAGATCCATTTTAAAACGACAATATAATGTAGTTATCATATAGATTAACTTATTTATTAAAAAATAAACGACTTTACAAAATCCAGACATAATTTAATTAAAAATAGCACTAAATGGTAAAATAACAACCTCTTTAACAATTGCTAAAAAATAGATAGCCCTAATAAACAACACAAAAAGAATTATTTTAAAAAATTTAATATTTATAGGATTCTTATTCTTAAATAAGCACTGAAACATAAGAGGAACAACTATCACGATAAGTGGAACAAAATAATATGACAATCTGTAAAAAATGGGCATTGCGACCTTCAGATTATCGAAAATCATACCTAATACAAACAAGTTAAATATCAAAATATACTTGCGATCTTTTATTCTTGGCAAAACTATAAATGCTCCTAATACTATAATGTTGTATAGCCAACGAGGTTCGTATGCCATTGTTTCAATCTTTGTTGTAAAATAGTTTGAATAATATGAAAGATACAATCTATTCATAATATCTAAAAGAATATTAGCAGGTATCAAACGTATTGCGAAACACAAAGATATTCCCCAACAAATTAAAAGCAATTTATATTTTGACTTTTTGGGATTCAAAAAATAAAATATAAATAGTAACAAAGAAGTTAAATGGAAAGTACCTGCAATAATAATGCTTATTGAATATTTTTTTAATTCTCTATTTTTCAAATATTTTAAGGAATAAAAGAATATTGACACTGCTATCATTTGCCTTGTGATATTAGCCTGTTGAACATAAAAAGCTGTAGAAAGAAACATCAATAAAGACAGAGCTCCATACTTTGTTTGTGAAAAGAAGCTTAACAATAACATATTAGTTGGAATTAGCAACAGAAACAAGAAACCAGTATATGACAAGCCAACTTTACTAGACAATATTGCTAAAAGCAAATATCCAGGTTCTGTAATACTAAAGCCACTACGATCAAGTATCGTATTAAGACCAATCGTTATGGTATCAATATAATGATAAAATGTCGTATAATGCTCATAATCTGTAAAATTAGAACAACAAAAGGCACAATAATAGGATAAAACTACTGAAATAACACAACGAAGAATATATTTACAGCCTAATTGAATATGAAAAAAATCTATTATATAGAAAAGAGAAACACTAAATAGTGATATTAAGAGTAACATAATATTTTTTTTAGCTTATTTAGAGACTTACCCGAAGTAAATATAACTTTTAACCTTTACTAACAACAAAGCTTAAAGTAAAAAACAATAAATCGTTTTTTAGCTTTTTTAATTAATCGAGGCGATGACTATTGATAATATCATTATAGATATACATCTGATTTGCAACCAATTTTTCTTTATTATTTCTTTCATTACAAACATTTATTGAATTTAAAGATAATTTTACCGCCAACTCTTTATTCGCAATAATTCGCTCCATTTGACTGGCACAACTTACATAGTCCCAAGGTGTATAAAACAATGCGGAAAAATTATGTTCAGCCAATTCTGGCATAGCTCCAGCATAAGAAACTACACAAGGAACTCCCATTGTCATCCCCTCAGCCAACACCATAGAATATGTCTCCACAAAAGAAGGATTTACTAGAATAGCAGAATTAAGCAACTCTTCACGTAAAGTGCTAGTATCAATTGCCCCAGTAAAAACAACTTTATCAGAAAGATCATATTGTTTAATCATATTTATCAAAAGCTTAGTATAACCTGACTTTCTATAAAATGGCTTATTATGTCCTATATTGCCAGCAATTTTTAGTTTAAAATCTGGGAACTTTACTGAAAAAAGAGCAAAAGCTTTAATCAAAATATGTAATCCTTTATAAGGAATACTATTATTACTTATAGCGAAAATTTGTTTATGTGAAGAAACTACGCTCCATTTATCACTTTCTGAAATTTGCTCCCTAACAGCAATTCTAGAAGAATAAAATTTAGTGTGAATACTAGTATATAATGAAATATGTTCCTTACACCAATCAGATTGCGTAGAAACATAAAGTGCATCTTTAAGCATCTTCTTTTCATAAAAACCCCACATATAATGTTTTCTTCTTAAAGAGAAAAGAGAAGAATTATATCCAATTATCTCTCGAATAGAAAAACACTTTCTAATTTCTTTAGGTGATAAATTTCCCCAAAAAACTTGTGCACACGTATAACGAATTCCTTGCATTTCTATTAATATAGGAATGCAACAATTTTTTCTGGTAATATTGTATGCCCATGCTCTTTCAATCCCCCATATATGTATCAAATCTGGTGAAGCAACTTCAATGAGTTTTAAAATTTGATCTGTAATGTGTACAGGGAAATGACCATGTTTCTGCTTAATTGAAGGGAAAACCCATTGTGTCCAATTATTATTCTCTATTTTTGTTAAGCTTTTCACATCCTCGCTATCAGTAATGATAATCAACTCTACATTCTTTTTCTGTGATAATCCTACTGCCATAGAAGTAAGCCAAGAACCTGTTGAAGATATATTATTTTCGGTTAAAGGCTGATTTACAAACCATAATATTTTCATAAGAATTTGAATTTTAAAAATCTAAATACAGCGCCTAAACATTCTCGAAGCGGCATTTTAAAATACTTTCTAAGCTCTCGACTATAAGTATCAACTACAGGAATTTTTTCTAACAGAAAAATATCATCTGAAGAAATTTCCTGATTTTCATAAAGACTATTTGCTATAGCTTGGCAATTTATCCCCGACCCATCATGTCCATGATTTCTACTTAGAGACAACTTGGGATACAAAACAAGTTTATCAAATAATATATTGAAAACATCATATTGTAAATCTCCGTATGTCCTAGAAAGTGCAATCATATTCAACAATTTAAACAAAACCCTAGAATCCGTTTTTAATAATTTTAAGACAAACCTAGGTCTTTGCAAAACTTTAATTGCAAAATCCGAATCAATTTTATTATTTTTACTTTTCCATCGTCCCACACCCCAAGCAGAATATCCATGAAAAAAAAATGTACTATATTTTATCGAACTATTTAAACAAGGAAAGTTATAAGCAGAGACAGATACTACTTTACTATTGTCTTTATAAAAAGACAAGGCTTTATTAAAATAATCTAGAGCACAAGGAGCAAACTCATTATCGTCCTCTGTTGAGATACATGCATCATATTTTTTAAAAGCATAATCTCGCAAAAAAACAATATTTTTACTTGCTCCCAAATTATGTTGATGCTCAATAACAGTTACCTTACTAAAGCCTCTAATCGTTGGAATATATTTTTTTATTTTCAAATAACCTTCCATATATTTATCAGATGGAGGGTAATCTAACCCAACAATCAATTCTGTTTTATCAGCATGAGTATTTCTTGCTAGAGATTCTACACATTTTTTAAAATGCTCATACCTATTGAGCGTTGGAATAACTATTGGATAGTAATTAAAATCATCCATTTCAAATCTATTTTTTTAATAATTTTCGAATTATTTTTTTTTCGCTGTTATCTATGCCTAAAACAAAGATATCAATTAACAGATATATCTCTAAGTAGAACAATGCTACCATATGCTCAATTGTAGAGAATTTTGTAGAATCATAAAACTGAAATAAAACTATTAAAGGTATAGATATCAATATTATTCTAAAATATGATGTCATAAAAAACACTCTCACACTTATATTAAGAATATATTTTAACAATACCAATCGAATAAACGCAACTATAAAGGAAATAACACAATACACAATCAATATAGAATATGAAACAGCATTCTGGCTATAGCAAACATATGATATCGGTAAGCCCAATAAGGCTATAGAACTCAATATAAGTTGAAAATATTTAATTTTACCAGAAGCTTGTGTAAGGGCCGGAATACCCTCACCCATACAACCAATTAAACATCCTAGTATCATCAATTGACAGAAGGGTACAGTCCCCTCAGGAAATTCTTTTAGCCATAATCGTAGAATAAAGTCCATTTCCATAATTATAGGAAACGCCACTAAACTCATAAGTATAAATGTATATTTTGATATGTAACTTGCCAGTTTTACTGATCTTGCTTCATCACCACTACTAAAACTTTTTGTTATCTGAGGAACAGCGGCTTGATTGAGCATTCTTGCAAACATCAAGACAAAAGCTTCAATCTGATTGGCTATCGCAAAGGCTGCATTAATAACGGTACCAAAAAAGTAATTGATTATCATTGCACTACCTTGTGTTTTACCTACAGAGGAACAAGCACCAAACAATATCCATACTGTAAAAGAAAACATTTCCTTATATAATTTAAAGTTTTTACAAAACTTCAACTTACAAATTTTTGGATAATGGGAATAGCAATATACTAAGCTCATTGACGAAGATAATATTGTATATATTAACATTATTAATGCATATATTTTTATTCCATTTCCTATAGCTTTCAAGAAAAACAAAATAGCAACCAGTTTTAATATTTGGGTAAGAATATCAATAACTGCTGAAACATTAAATTTTTCAAAAGCAATTAAAAGACCCTGATAAGGAACTAAAATTGTAGATATCATAGTCGTTAATATAGAAATGCGTAATACGAAATGAGCATTTGCTAAACTTTCGGAACAAACATTTAAATAATTACTAACATACAATTCTCCTAGAGGTAATCCTATAATCAAGATCATCAATCCAAACAATGTATGAATTGCTAAACTTGCATTAAAAACCATAGTACAATGTCCCTTATCGCCTTTACCCAATTCATATGCGATATAACGATATGTAGTAGTAAGCATTGCTGTATTCACAACATTTAATAATGCAACGACGCCGCCAACAACATTATATAGGCCGTAATCTGCAGCTCCTAAAGCCTGCAAAACATATCTTGCAGAAAGAAGACCTATTACGCTTACTACACATAACCGAACAAACAGAATTACACTATTTAATGCTATTTTTTTATTCTCATTCATAGATAATATATTCTGAAGTAGAAATAACTACAATAAAATTTTCCACTAAAGTTTTAGACCATATACTTAGTACTATTATATAGGTGCATACAGATCCAATCATCCTCATCAAATAGCTTCACAAATCCTAGTTGCATATATAAATTATAGGCTTTAATATTCTTTTTGTTCACCCTTAAATATATTTCATTCAATCTTAAAGTTCGAAAACCATATTTCAAAATTAAATATGAAGCATGTTTCGCAACACCCTTTCCCCAATAGTTTTTGTTACCAATAAAAATATGATAATGAGCTTTACCTTCCTGAATATCAGTTAAGTAAATATTACCAACATAAACTTCATCTACCAATATTGCACAACGGTAGTCATTAGTATTAGCTATGACTTTACGAATCCATTCCAATTCATTATCTATTGTGATTTCGTGTTTATATGTATTACCTGTAAACTTAAACACTTCTGGATCATTACGCCACTTAACAGATGTATATGCATCCTCTTCTACCAATGGTCTAATTGTTACGTTCATATTTTTAAAATTTGTATTATTCTTTCCATATCTTCCTTTCCATATCTTTGGTCTATAGGTAAAGGAAGAATGTGATTTGCCATCCAAGTTTCTAAAGCATCCTCACCAGCCCATTCATCTACATTTGGCCAGTATTTTGCTACAAAGACCTTGTTCTCTATCAGTTTCTTACGAAGTTCCTGACCTTGCTCCGACT
>OBLI01004394.1_pt1 | contig 10089 bp, 7 predicted proteins | sample 1519701 | NCBI WGS metagenome assembly OBLI01 (sample SAMEA3663005, study PRJEB22513) | pig gut metagenome | biome: pig gut; feature: pig-associated habitat; material: faeces | place: France | collected 2012 | reverse complement strand
GAATTTTCAAGCAACACAAAAGAGCCCCCGTCGTGCAAAGGGCAGTCGGAGGGCTTTTGTGAACACAATTATTCGGTTTCCGCGTAATACGGCTCCATACGGACGGGTTCTTTTTCCTGTACGGGGCTGTATTTGTCCTGATAATAGTTTTCGTGCCAACAGTCAAAACCGCCGTCGGGCGAAACGGTAATCACAGTACAGCCGCGCTGTGCGCCGTAGTTTTTAATGCCGCTATATGCCAAATAGTCGATTGTGTAGCCATAGGTTAAGCGCACACCCTTATATGTAAGCGAGATATTGTTCAAATGGTCATGTCCGAAGAAGATGCCCTGTGTCGAACCGAGCGCCAACACACGGTCAAAGAAGCTGTAATTCTTTTCACTTGGGTACACCACAATATCCCGTTCCCCTGCTTCACCGAATTTGTACCGTACGGTTTCGGTATCTCGAAACCCGTTGTCGCGGTATTCGTAATACGCCGTCTGCATTTCTTGGGGCGGCATATGAAAAAACGCAAGGGATTTCGGCTGTATGCCGCCGTTTTGTTCCGTGATACGGTGCAGTTCTTCTTCGTACCAATCCACTTGATTTTCGTGAATACAGTCATACTCCCAGGTCAACCCGGACAGCATCCCGCCGATATAGGCATTCGAGTCCAAAAAGAACAGACGTTGGGTGATTTCGCCTTTGGAATTTTGGACATGGATGCAATAGTTTCCGACGCCGTCCACCGTGTCGTCGCCCGCCGCAAACAAACAGTGCGGATAAGCCTCGCTTTCGTACAATTCCCCGATTGTTTCGCGTGAAAAATACGAATAGTCTTCCGAGTCGTGATTGCCCAAAACCGGCGCCCAATACACACCGAGTTATTCCATCAAATCCGCAAGCAATTTGGCGTTTTCTTTATTGTTAAATGTACCCGCCTGCACCGGTACGGGATAGGTCAAATCGCCCGTAAATACCACCAAATCGGGCTGTTCGGCGGTAATCATCGCCGCCACGGCATTGAGGCAAGATTATCCTTGCGAATGCTCATAAAGCCTCCGCCGATATGAATGTCGGACAACTGTAAAATTTTGAAGTCGCCGTCCGCCGTAAACATCCAGCGCCCCGCCGCGTCTTTTTCGGGGTGCAACTGCGTTTCGTAGGAAAGCGGTGCAATACGGTTTATAAATCTGCGATTTGCGGCAATGCCCGCCGCCGTAATACCTGCCAGCGCAAGCAATACCGCAAGCGTCACAGCGAAAACTTTACACGCGGTCTTCCCTCGATTTTTCTTTTTCGTATCGGTATTTTGCCGCGTAAAAATCACCTTCTCTTTTTCTTTATTCTACCATATGTATACCCTGCGCCCAATACACATTCCGCCCGAAATTTGCTGTTCGGTTTTTCCGATTTTGCACAAAGAAACAGCCGAGGCGCAAATACACCTCGGCTGTAAATTGTGGATTGGATTAAATGCCTTTCAGTTTGCCGATATTACGAAGCGTATGCGGCACACCTTTGAGGATTTTGCCCATACCCTTGCCGAACTTGTCTTCGTTGAGAATAATCAAAAGTCCGTCCGCCATTTGGGGGCTGAACAGCCCGAAGCTCATCGAGATGAAATTCTTCACAGGGGTTTGCACTGCCACAGCACCCGCCATGGTGTCCTCACCGAGCATTTTCACAAGCATGCGGTGCAGTCTGCCGCCCCATTTGCCGTCCGCGGCGTCCTCGATGGTATTGCCATAATCCAGCGGCAAGCTCTTGTCGCGCTGTGACGGGGGAATTTCATGCCCGAGCACCGCCGTAAAGGACGCATCCGCCACATGCAGAATATCACCGGTGTAATACTCGGGCGCGGTTTCTCTGTAATCGGGGATTTCGGCTTCAACGGTCGAGGTGACTTCTACCGCGGTTTCCAAACGAATATCGCGGCTTGATGCGCCAACCAAAATTTTAAATGCGCCGCTTTCCACATGCCAATCGTGAATATGGACATTGTAATAAGCAAATGCGCGCTTGTCGAGCGTGATTTCGACCGTCTTTGCCTCGCCCGCTTTCAAGAATACCTTTTTAAAGCCTTTGAGTTCCTTTTCGGGGCGGAAAATCGTGCTTTCCACATCGGAAACATACAATTCGGCAACCTCGGCGCCGTCTCTGTCGCCCGTGTTTTTCACGGTGAAAGAAACGGTGAGTGTATCGGTATCTTGGAGTTTATCTGCGCTGACTTTCAAGTCGCTGTACTCGAAGGTGGTGTAGGAAAGCCCGTGCCCGAACGGGAAACGCACTGCCTTTTGTGCCTTGTCATAATAGCGATACCCGACATACACGCTTTCTCTGTATTCGACGGAAACGGGCGTGCCGGGGAAATAGTTGGCACTGGAATTGTCGGAAAGTGCATAGGGGTAGGTTTCCGCCAATTTGCCGCAGGGGTTGACATCGCCGAACAGCACATCACAAACGGCACTGCCGCACGCCTGCCCGGTTAAGAATTCGTTGAGAATGGCCGGCACTTCGTCTGCCCACGGCATTTCGACCGTAGAGCCGCCCGAAAGCACCACAATCACATTTTTATTGACCTTCAACACTTCATTGACCAAACGGTCGTGCAGCGGCGGCAAATGCATATGCTTGCGGTCGTTGCCCTCGGTTTCAAATTCATCGGTCAGCCCGATAAACAACAGCACCGCCTCGGCGCCCTTTGCCTTGCTGACGGCTTCGGCAACAAAGGTATCGTCGGAAGTCTTGTTTTTCTTCGCGGTCGAATAGCCGGGTGCATATTGGAATTCTACGCCCATTTGCACCAAGGTTTCAAAGGCAGAGTCCAACTGAATGGGGTTAATCAATGACGAGCCTGCGCCTTGATAGCGCGGTTTTTTCGCCATTTCACCGATCACGGTGATTTTCGCTTTTTTGTCAAGCGGCAAAAGATTGCCGTCGTTTTTCATCAGCACCATACACTGCCCCGCGATTTCGCGCGCAAGTTTGTGGTGGGTTTCGGCGTCATAGGTATAGTTGCCGAGCACCTTTTCCCCTTTGAGCGCCATATCAATCAAACGATCCACGAGTTCGTCTAAATAACTTTCTTCCACTAACCCCTGTTTGACGGCGGCAATGATTTGTTTGTTCCCCGCGCCGTCCGAAGAGGGCATTTCGAGTTCCTGCCCGGCAAGAAGCCCCGTGACGCGGTCATTTTCCGCGCCCCAGTCGGTGACCACAATGCCCTTGTAGCCCCATTCCTTGCGAAGCACATCGGTAAGCAGCCATTTGTTTTCCGCACAGTATGTACCGTTTAAGCGGTTATACGCCGCCATAATCGTCCACGGCTGTGCCTTTTTCACGGCTGTTTCAAAAGGCGCTAAATAAATCTCGCGCAAGGCGCGCTCATCGACCACCGTGTTCACAGTCATACGGCGGGTTTCTTGGTTGTTCGCCGCAAAGTGCTTGACGGAAGTGCCAATACCCTTGCTTTGCACGCCGTTGATAAACGATGCCGCCATTTCGCCTGCCAAATACGGGTCTTCCGAGAAATACTCGAAGTTTCTGCCGCACAGGGGCGAACGCTTGATGTTCGTGCCCGGCCCCAACAGGACGGAAACGCGCTCTTTCAGGCATTCATCGCCGAGGGCTTCGCCCATTTTGTAAATCAAATCCGGATCCCACGAGCAAGCAGTCGCACACGCGGTCGGATAACAAATCGCGGGAACGCCCTTTAAGGACATCTTTTCGTCCTTGCTTTTTTCCTCGACGCGTTTGCGGATGCCGTGCGGGCCGTCGGTGAGCATAATCGACGGAACACCGACATGATTGACTGCGGCGGTGTGCCAATAGTCAAAGCCGGAGCAGAGTGACGCTTTTTCTTCCAGCGTCATTTTCTCTAAAATTTCGGGATGCTGCATAATAGACCTCCAATATATGTATTTTTTCTTTTTAAACGGTTTTCAGGGCGGCGTATTTCGCCTCAATTTCACTCCATGCCGCATAGGCATCGCGCTGTGCAAGCAACCGTACAGCATCGGTATAGGGCTTGGCGGCGGCTTCAAACAGTTTCATTTTGCGTTCCGCCGCGCGTACCGCCTGTTTCCTTGTTCGTTTTTCAGCGGCAGTGGTTTCCGGCAGAGCAAGTGCCTCTGCCACGCAGGATTCATCGGGCACTTCTATTCCCTCAGGGAAATATTTTGAGATCAGCAACGCGCTTCGTTTGCGCTGCTTGGCATCTGCAATCGCCTCGCGGCGCGCGATGCGCTGTTCTTTGGTTTGTTTCGGCATCTTTTTGGCGGTGTGCAGAATTTCCGCGTCAAACCGACTAAGCGCTGTAACGCTGTCCGCGACAATGCGTTCTGCCGTTTTTACTTTCTCTTTGTATTCGGCACTTTCAAATTTATGTAATTCCGCCACGGTAATCTGCGCCGCCGCAAATTGCGACTGCGCAGCTTTGTCGTTTTCGGCAACCGGCTGTGCCAAAATGGCTTGCGCCTCATAGATTTCCTCGACGGTATCTTTCAGAGCGTCGTCGGAAAGTTCGTCGTGGCTGTAATCGGTAAACAGCGCGCGGATTTTCAGCACTTTAATCATGTTGGCGCGCTTTTGCTCAGACAAATCATAGAACAGGAACGGGAACATAGACAACAGCGTGCCGACAGCAGAGGAAATAACGATGGCATACACAAGCGGATTGCGGAAATTTGCGTCAAACAGTTGGTCATAATTATCGGTAAGCCCGTACTGCTTCAAAATCAGCGGAATCGCGTACCCGGTAGCAAGTCCGAGTAAATTGCCCCATAACTGTCCGATTTGGTCAATAAAGCCCTCTAAGCGGTCGCCGGTTTTGTATTGCTGATAATCCATCATATCCGCTTTCATAGCGGGCAAATAAATAATCGACAGCGCCGAGAACATATCCTTTAAGAAAATCATCAAAAATACAAGGATATAATTTTTGTATCCGGCGAGCATCAGAAGCAAGCAGAGCACCTGCACAGACATGGAAATCAAACAAATCCGTTTTTTGCCGAGTTTGTTTGCAAGCGGTGCGCCCAACAGCATACCCGGCGTTGCCGCTTCGCCGCGAATGACCACCATCAACGCGTACAGCACGGCGTTATTCATTCCGTAATAAAATACCCATTGGAAAATGTAGCCGTAGCCGCCCGCCAAAAAGCCGAGCCATGACGAGCCGTAAATAATCCAAAAGTATTTGTTATGAGCAACTTTTTTTAAGCCCTCCCAAAAACTTACCTTCGGCACATAGCGCTTGGGCACGATAATCCGCTCTCTCGTGCCAAACACGCAAAGCATACTGACAATCAGCCCGAGAATGCAGAAAATCGGAAATGCGATACGGTAGGTGCGCAAATCGTCGAGGGGACCTAAGAGCGGCAACACAGGATTGACCACCGTCGGCGCAAAGGAATAAATGACGGAACTGATTTCTATAATCCACGCGCGCTCCGAAGAATTCGGCGACATCACCTGCACAAGCCCCGCATACGCCGCGGAATAGAACGGCGAAAAGAACTGTAACGCCGTATACACCAAAAACAGCCAAACGGCTTTTTCGGTATAGGTCATAGTTTCATACGGCAGCCAAACCAACAGCGTACCGAAAAACGCCGTCGGAAAGCCCATGGTTAAAATATAGGGACGAAACTTACCCATTTTGCTGCGGGTATTGTCAAAAAGCATCGCACGCGTCGGTGCGGTGATAAGCCCGATAAGCGTTGCCACCACATTCATCGTCTGCAAATCGAGCGCGGCAATGCCGATGGACGCGCCGACAATCATACTGCCGACATTGAGTCCAATCATACCGACCACGGAAATGATGAAATAGACGCCCGCCCCGCCGACGGAGTATGCGGCAATTTCGCGGTACGGCACATATTTCTTTTTGGGCGGCGTTCGCCAATTTGACTTGATTTCTCCCCATTTGTCTTGGACAAATGCGCGTAAAGACGCGGCGTTTTTCATCTTTTCCACCCCAAAGCATATGGTTCGGTGTTATTCCGTAAACTCCCCGTCCGAAAGCCCTAAAAGTTCTGCGGCGTCGGCTTGTTCCAAATCCTCCACCGTTTTCAGTTTTTTACGGATAATTGTGTTACGATGCTGGGCGTCATCAAGTGTTCTGCCCGCTTCGTCGATTTTCTTTTTCGCTTTTTCTAAAATCGTACCGAAGTTTTCATACTGCGCTTTTGCCGCGCCGAGCAACAAACGCACCTCATTGGCTTTTTCGTTGATGGCAACTGTCTTAAAGCCCATGGAAAGCGAATTGAGCAGCGCCGTAATCGTAGACGGCCCTGCCACCATCACATTACAGTCATTTTGGATTTTTTCAAGCACCCCCGACTGCGACGAAACGATTTCGGCATACAAGCCTTCCGTGGCAAGATACATAATCGCAAACGGCGTAGTTTTGGGGACATTGATATATTTTTTAATCAGCTTTGCTTCGCTGTATACGCGTGCTTCCAACTCTTTACGCGCTTGCTTTACGGCGTCCGCGTCCGCATGCTCGGCGGCGGTGCACAGCCGCACATAATCCTCCAACGGGAATTTGGAGTCCACCGGCAAATAGGTAATTTTCGATTTGTCGTCGCTTGCGGGAATACGAATGGCAAATTCCACGCGCTCGGTGTCTTTTTCACCCGTGGCGACATTTTTGTCATACATATTGGGAATGGTTTGGTCTAAAATGGTTTCGAGTTGCACCTCTGCCCAAGTGCCGCGCGCTTTGACATTGGTCAGCACGCGGTTCAGCGCACCGACATTGTCCGTCACCCCGACGGAAAGTTCTTTCATTTCGCCCAACGAGGTATACAGTTTTTCGAGTTGCTCGGACACCGTTTTAAACGAAGAATTCAAGCGCGTGGTTAAGGTCGAGGTCAGTTTTTCATCCACCGTGGTGCGCATTTCATCGAGTTTTTTCTCGTTGCTTTCCTGCATTTTGCCGATGGCGCTTTCAATCGATTTTGTTTGTTTTTCACTCTGCTCTGCCATACGGTCACGAATATCATTCAACGATTTTGTAACCGTTTCGCTCAATGAAATTTGATGTTCGTAATTCGCCTTGGTCATCGCGTCGAGTTTTTTGCCCAAAGCATCCAAACTGTTCGCCAATTCCATACGGTTGCGGGCAAATTCGTCCGCTGTATTTTTTTGCACCGCGTCCGTTTTTTCCGAAAGGCGGGCGATTTCCGATTTTGTGCCGTTGTCCGTCTTGCGCAGCAGCAGCACAACCGCCGCCAAACTGCCGCAGGCGGCAAACGCCGCAAAAACCGCGGATACAATTTCCAAAATATTCATAAAACGCACCTCATTTAAAATATTTACCCGCAGTATAACACAGCGGCTGTCCGCTTTTCGGGACGCTTCGGCGCTTTACACATTTTTTGTTCTTATTGTAACGAAGAAAAGCAAAAAAGCATATCAAAATACCGAAGAAAAAACAAAATTCCCGTGATTTATTTTTCCAAATCCGTGCCGAGCGCCCGCCCGGACACATACGCGCGCGGGGTAACGCCGAAGGCGCGCTTAAAGCAGGCAATAAAATAGGACTCCGAGCAAAACGAGAGCGTATAGGCGACAAAATCGCTGTCACAGCCGTTTTCGAGCAAGCGCTTTGCCTCCTCTAACTTGCGGCGGAGAATATAGCGGCTCAACGGCTCGCCCGTTTCTTTTTTGAAGACAGCGGAAAGGTAATCTGCCGTGATGCCGATTTCCTGCGCCAGCCCCGCAATGGTGATTTTTTCGTGTAGGCGGCGCTCCACGCACGCCATACAGCGGCGCACATACGGCGAATACCGCAGTTGCCCGTGCACGCCCGAAACAAGCGCAGTAAGCTCCCCCGCCTTTTCAATCAAAAAGGACAAAATCTCATCGGGCGACTGCATTTTGTCGATGCTTTGAATGTAACTGTCGCTCAAATTATAGGCGGTCATTTCAGGGAGCCCGCCCTGTATGGCGGCGCGCACCGCAAGCGTCACACCGCTTACACCCCAATATTGCATTTGGCGAAGCGGATTGTCAGACAGTTTGCCGACGACCACGCCGGATTTAAAATACTGCTCCATTTTTTCTTCCAGCAAATGCACATCGCCCTGCCGAATACAAGCGTAAAATGCACATTCCGCCTGGTAGGGTGTGTGCGCAATGCCGCTTTCACGTTGGGCAAATGCCGCGTCATAGACAGAAGTCGGCGCAATTTGGATTTGTTTTGCATCTGCCCGCATCCTATCGCCTCCGCGTTTCCATATTGTATATAGCATAGCTTTTTTCGGACTGCAAGTCAAGAAATTTGATATAAAATCGGGATTTTCTGCATTTTACACAATTTCCAACTGCCTTTTTTGTACGCCAAACACACCGCCTTCCAAAAAAACGACCGGTGCCGGGAAGTCCCTCTGCACGGTCGTTTGTTGTATTGTCCGTTTATATTGTTAATCGCCGCCATCGCCGCCACCGGCAGGGAAATCACGCACGGCGCCGCATATTTGCGCATCAATGTACCGAGTTTTTCCGTGCCTAAAAAGGTATTTTCCGTTTTTTCTGCCATAAAAACCTCCGAGACAAAAAAACAGCGTGCGCGCAACCGGATTTACGCAGTTACGCTACACGCTGTATTTACAGTATAGCAAATTTCAGATTTTTGCAAAGGCGGTTTTGCACAAATCGGAGCCGTTTTTTCGAGAAATTTCAAGGCCATCCGACAGGAACGGAAGTTACATGCCAATCATCGCTTGAAGCGGCGTCATAAACTTGGAATTGGACGGCGCCATCATATAGTTTAACAGCAAAACATTCTGTATGCCGTTGTCGCGCAAAAACTGCGGCAAATTCATACCCTGCACGCCCTCCTGCCGCGGGTCGAGCACATAGACCTCGCTGTAATTTTCCAACAAAAACGGCGCAAAGGCGTTGCCGTAACTTTCTTTGATTAACAGGATTTTCTGCCCGTTGCCGACATTGGTTGTCATTTTAATGAGCGCCTTGTCCCCTTGAATAAACGCCATATATTTGCTGGCGGGGTCGGTAATGCTGGTGGAAATGATGCGCAAATTCTTGCCGTCGTCCATCGCGGGACCCGAAAAAAACTGCCCGCTCGCCTCCACGGTCGGGTAAAAGACCTCGACAAAATCGGGATTGTTTTTGAGCGCCTCGCTTTGGGTGTATCGGTACATACTGCCGACAAAGCCGTCCAATCGCGCGGTTTCGTGCACATCGAGCGGCTTGCACTCCAATTTTGCCGCTTCGCAAAACGCCGTATATGCCTGATATGCCCCGCGCGCCGTCCAATGGTGGTCGGTACGGAAATAAATGTACTCGTCGGTATGGCGCGACAGTTTGTCATACGCGTCAACCTTTACAATGTTGTCGCCCATTGCACCGTAGGCGATTTCTATCCCTTGCTTTTGGCTGTGGGAGCCCGTGCGGTATTCCTCCGGGCCGTAAAACTCCATACGCGTCGGCGCAAGCAAAGAAAACACCTTGACTTCGGGGACGGCGGCGGCAAGTGCGTTCACCGCCTCGCCGTAATCGAGCAATTTTTGCTTGTTGACGGAATACATTTCCATCGCCGCGTCTTTCGTCACGACAATATAATTGGGCGATACCGTATATTCCCCGACCTCGGGCGGGGCGGTGGTCGGCTCGGTGGTGGTTTCGGCGGGCTCGGGCTGTGCTTCACTGCCCGTTTCGGACGGCGCTTCGGTCTGCGCCTGCGTTTCGGGCTCGGGTTCGACCGCTGCTGTATAGGCAGGCGCAAACGCCACCGCAATCACTAACACTGCGGCGGCGGCAATTAACTCTATCGTACCGAGGACTTTTTTGGATTTGGTCATTTCCATAAATTGCTTATACCTTCTCCCCCGTCTCGGCGTTCAAAATGGCTTTGAACACCGCAATATGGGTGTTTGAAATATATTTGTCCATATGCATACTGCCGAAATACCATTTGTCAAAGGTGCACGAATCGGACAGTTCTTCAAAATAGGCGTTTAAGGCGGTTACGCGCAGGGAATCATAATCTTTGAGTTGCAAAAAGCCTTTAATACGCAACGGCGGCTCGTGTGTGATGACCATATCGACATGGTAGTCCGCCGCCTCCAA
>OBLI01004393.1_pt1 | contig 10089 bp, 8 predicted proteins | sample 1519701 | NCBI WGS metagenome assembly OBLI01 (sample SAMEA3663005, study PRJEB22513) | pig gut metagenome | biome: pig gut; feature: pig-associated habitat; material: faeces | place: France | collected 2012 | reverse complement strand
AGCCTCCGGCGGATTGCAGAGGTGCGCAGAAGAAGAATGTCATGCAGAGCATGACGCGCACCTCGCAGCAAGTACGCCAAGGCGTACTTGAATTACATTATTTAATTGGAGGGTACGATGACGCAATTTGAGGAACGAAAACAAAAAATATACGGTCTGATCTGTGATGATCTCTATGTACCGATGAAGATCAAAGAAATCGCGATATTACTGGATATCCCGAAAAGCGAACGGGCAGAACTGGAAGCGATCCTGGAGGCGTTGGTCGGCGAAGGAAAAGTTGAGGTATCCAAAAAAGGAAAGTATTCCAAGGCGTCAGCGCGGCTGATGACCGGAATTTTTGAGAGCAATGCCAGAGGCTTTGGATTTGTACGCATGGAAGACGGCGAAGATATTTTCATTGGCAAAGATGATCGTGGCGGTGCGATCCATCATGATAAGGTGCAGGTGAAGATTACTGCAGCACCGGACGGCAGACGAAAAGAAGGAACGATCGTAAAGGTGCTGGAGCATGGCAAGACGACAATCGTCGGAACCTATGAGGCCAGCAAAACCTTTGGCTTTGTTGTGCCGGACAATGCGCGGTTTACACAGGATATTTTTGTGCCGCTGGAGCATTCGATGGGCGCAGTTGCGGGTCACAAGGTTTTGGTTGAAATCACCGAGTTTGGCGGAAACGGCAAGAAACCGGAAGGAAAGATCGTTGAGATCCTGGGGCATATCAACGATCCGGGAACCGATATTCTTGCGATTGCCAAGGATTATGAGCTGCCGATGGAGTTTTCGGAAAAGGTGTTGAATCAGGCCATGCGTGTCGCAAAGCCGGTCAGCGAAGCGGATATGGCAGGGAGACTGGATCTGCGTGGTTGGCAGATGGTGACCATTGACGGAGAAGATGCCAAGGATCTGGACGATGCGGTCAGTCTTGTGATGGAAGGGGAAAATTACAGGCTTGGTGTGCATATCGCGGATGTCACCAATTATGTACAGGAACATTCGGCGCTGGATGTGGAAGCTTTGGAACGCGGAACCTCGGTCTATCTGGTAGACCGTGTCATTCCGATGCTGCCGCATACATTGTCCAACGGAATCTGCTCGCTCAATGCGGGCGAAGACCGGCTGGCATTGAGCTGTATCATGCTGATAAGTCCGAAAGGAGAGGTCATTGATCATCAGATCGCGGAAACTGTCATCAATGTAGATGAGCGTATGAGTTATACGAGTGTCAATAAAATTTTGGCTCTCCACGATGAGGAAGAAACAAAAAAATATGAGACATTTGTACCGATGTTTCGGCAGATGGAAAAGCTGGCAGCGATCCTTCGGAAAAAACGTATGAAGCGTGGCTCGATTGATTTTGATTTCCCGGAGACGAAAGTGATTTTAAATGAGAAGGGATGGCCGGTTGAAATAAAGCCATATGAACGCAATGTGGCAACCAGACTGATCGAGGATTTTATGCTGATCGCCAATGAGACAGTGGCGGAAGACAATTTCTGGCAGGAACTTCCGTTTGTTTATCGTACGCATGAAAACCCGGACCCGGATAAGATCAAAAAGCTGTGCGCTTTTATTCAGAATTTTGGATACAATCTGCATCTTTCCGGCGAGGAACTGCATCCAAAGGAGCTGCAGAAGCTGCTTGATAAGATCGAAGGGTCGCCGGAAGAGGCTCTGCTCAGTCGTCTGACACTTCGCTCGATGAAACAGGCGAAATATACGGTTGACTGCACGGGACATTTTGGATTAGCGGCAAAATATTATTGTCATTTTACTTCGCCCATCAGACGTTATCCGGATCTGCAGATTCACAGGATCATCAAAGACCGGCTGCGGAATCGCATGACGGAAAAACGAAAGGAACACTACGAAAAAATACTGCCGGAGGTGGCAAAACAAAGCAGCGAGAGAGAACGGCGTGCCGAAGAGGCAGAGCGCGAGACGATCAAGCTGAAAAAAGCCCAGCTGATGTCCGAGCATATCGGAGAGACCTTTACCGGGGTGATCTCGTCTGTGACAGGCTGGGGAATGTATGTGGAGCTTCCGAATACCGTTGAGGGAATGGTGCATATCACGTCACTGACAGATGATTATTACCGGTTTGTGGAAGAAACGTATGAGCTGGTGGGAGAAGCTACCGGAAAACAATATAAATTGGGACAGACGGTGGATATCGTGGTGCAGTCTGTGGATGAATTGATGCGCACGATCGATTTTGTACTGGCGTAAAAAAGGTGTCAGGCACTGCGAAAAACAGTGAACACTAAATAATCCCACAGTATATCATTACTCCGATTGTGCTTCCCCTCGTCAAGCTCGGACGCACAAAAGTCGTAAGATATACTGTGGAATTACTACGTGTCATCTGCCTTGTCTGAATTCGGTTGTAAATTGTGGATCATACAGCTTCGAGCGGTCATAATCTGCCTGTGCCACTGCATGCCCCACAAGGATCAGTGCCGTCTTTGTAATCCCGTTGGTCTTTGCCGTCTCTGCCAGCGAGTCCACGGTGCATCGGCAGATCTTTTCATCCTCCCAGGATGCCTTATATACAATTGCTGCCGGCGTATCCGCAGGATATCCGCCTGCCACGAGACGCTGCTGCAGCTCTTCCAACAAACCGGTGCTTAAAAAGATCGCCATGGTCGCCTGATGTGCGGCAAAGCTCTCGATAGACTCTTTTGGCGGAACCGGAGTGCGTCCTGCCATCCGTGTGATGATCAGGCTCTGAGATACTCCCGGCAGTGTATATTCTAAGTTCATGGACGAAGCTGCTGCCAAAAAGGAGCTGACTCCCGGCGTTGAATCATACGGGATGCCAAGCCTATCCAGTTCGTCCATCTGCTCACGCACCGCACCGTAGAGGCTCTGATCTCCGGTATGAAGCCGCACCACATCCAGACCCTTTTCCCACGCAATTTGCATCTGTTCAATCACTTCTTCCAGCGTCATCACCGCGCTGTTGAAAATCTGTGTCCCGCCTTTTGCCAGCTCCAGTAACTGCGGATTCACAAGTGATCCCGCATAGATAATGACATCCGCATTCTGAAGTAACCGCTGTCCCCTGACCGTGATCAGATCCGGTGCGCCACTGCCCGCTCCTACAAAATGAACCATCTATTTTCTCTCCTTCAACACAACGATCGTATAATATCCCGCATCCTCCGGAAGCTGATCCACACCTTCCAGAATCCGCTGGGATGCCATGCCACAGTTTTCCACCAAAAAGACCTGCTGATCACTTTTCTGTAATCGCTCTTTGATCATTTTGATCTTTTTTCCCACCTTCATCAGGACTTTTGTCCCCGAAAGTGCCAACACATCCTCCATACCATAAGTCGCCGGAATGATATGCAGCTGTTCATCCATCTCCACCAATCCGGTATTCAACAGTGCTGCCGCTGCAAGCGGGGAAGCGATTCCACTCACAATTTCAGTCTCATAGCCGGCTGCCTTCACACGCTCATGAATATACAGATATGTGGAATAGACCGTCGGATCGCCAAGGATCAGAAAACCGATCGTATGACCCTGATCCAACGTATGCCTCACAAGCTTCGCGCCTTCGTCATGACTTTTTTCCAACACGTCTTTCTTCTTGGTCATCGGCATATCCACGTGTAAAATTTCTTTATCCGCGATCTCCGGCACTGCCGCGAAGGCGATCTGATATGCCACGCAGTGATCCGTGTCTTTTGCGGGGATCGCAATGACGTCACACTCCTGCAACACTTCCACTGCCTTTAACGTCAGAAGCTTCGGGTCACCCGGACCCACTCCGATTCCATATAATTTTCCAACCATGTGATCTCTCCTTGTCCTTGTTTCAAGTATGTCTTGACTTACTTGCTGTGCCGATGCAATTTATACCGAAAAACGCCCACAGATCCCGTATACATTGGAAAAAGTCAGCACACCGACTTCCATATTCCCGGCCCGGTGCTGCAGGTATTGTTTGATTTTTTTCATCATCTCATTCATCACCGCTTCCAATACGCCCGCTTCCCGGAAAATGCGAAGTGCCTCATCCACGGTCAAAGCTTCCAGCACTGACCCTATCACATCACTTTCCACACCGGCTCTCAGGGCATGCACAGCCAGAAGCTCCATGCGGCAATCTGCCATCCGTGAATGGGTATTCATGATCCCGCCGGACAGCTTCACCAGCTTTCCGATATGACCGATCAGAACCATTTTTTCAAACCCAAAAGTCACTGCCATATCAATCGTGTCACCGATATAATTGGAACATTTGATCACATCGGATTCCGTCAGTGAAAATTCTTCTTTGACAAAATCCAGTCCATAGTTGCCCGGCACGACATAAATGATCCTCTCGCCCGCCGCACGGTGGATGGACAGCTCGGCGCGGATACTTTCCCGGATCGCATCTTCACTCATCGGTTCCACGATCCCGCTTGTCCCAAGCACCGAGATTCCCCCTTCGATGCCCAGTCTCGGATTAAAAGTGGATGCTGCCAGTTCCACGCCCCGGGGAATCTCGATCACAATGGAGATTCCAAAATCAGCCTGCGGCGATTCGCTTAAGCACCTTTCAACCTCCGCTTTGATCATCTGCCTCGGGACATGATTGATCGCGGCTGCTCCCACCGGCTGATCCAGCCCCGGCTTTGTCACTCTGCCGACACCGATCCCGCCGTCGATCACAATGCCGGGTTCCGTGGTCTTTCTTGCAACGGCATACACAACCACCCCGTCTGTCACATCCGGATCATCACCTGCATCCTTTTTCACCCCGCATCTGACATAGTCCGGCGTTTTGACCGTGTCTATGATTTCAAGATTTAACACGATCCCTTTGGGCGTACCCAGCGTCACTTCCTCTACCTGCGTATCACCTAACAGCATTCTCGCTGCCGCCGCTGCGGCTGCCGCTGCACAGCTGCCCGTTGTATATCCCATACGCATTTTTTTCTGATCTTTGTATACATACTGTTCCATCTTAACTTTCCCGTCTGAAATTCATCGCATTCATAAAGCGCTCCTGAAAACCTTCATCATCAGCCAGCACTACCTCGGTTGCATGAGCAATCATCTGCTCCATACGCGTCTTTGCCTGTTTCTCGGCAAGCAGACATCTGACTCCAAGCAATGAGACGTTGCCGACCGCCTGTATTTTTTCTTCTGCCTCACTTGGAAACAAGCCCAGGGAAACCGCTGCGGATGTTGACAAGTGTGTGCCGAAACCACCCGCCAGATAAACAGTCTCGATATCCGAATAGCTCAGACCGGCCGTATGAAGCAGGGTATCGACTCCTGCCCGGATCGCAGCCAGGGCCAGCTGAAGTTGCCGCACATCTGACTGGCTCATACCGATCTCCTCTCCATGCCTGCCCTTGCAGATGCAAAAGCCTAATTCCTGATATTCCTCTGCCATCTCACCGGTCTCATCCACGATTCCGATCCGAAGCAGTTCGCTTAAAAGCTCGATCGCTCCGCTTCCGCACAGGCCAACCGGACTTCCATTGCCGATGGTGGAATACTGCCGTTTTTTTTCAGACAGCTTCACTGACTCGATGGCTCCGTCTATGCTTCCGCATCCACAGCTCAAGCCTCCACCCTCAAAAGCCGGACCTGCAGCCGCCGAAGAGACATAATACTGGCCATGGTCGGCAATCACCAGCTCGGCATTGGTTCCAAAATCAATCATCAACACAGCCTTTTCTTTTTTATCAAAATCCAGTGCGAGCATGCCCGCTACGATATCTCCTCCGACAAAAGCACTGATTGCCGGACAGATCGTAACCGTGCAATCTTTGGAAAGTCCAAGAATTTCTCCGGTTTCCGTGATCAGCCCTGCGTTGACCGGTTGAAAGGGTGCCCGACCCAGAGTCTCGCAGGAATAACCCATGAACAGGTGAACCATTGTCATATTTCCGGCAATCGCAATCTCTTTGACGCGTGACTTGTCCTGTTGCACCTGTCTAAGCAGATCGTCGATAGCCTGTCGCAGATCCTGCTTCATCAATTGCTGCAATTCCTCACGCCGGTTTTCCCGACAGGATGCTTCCATACGAGCCAAGACATCCCCACCGTATTTCCTTCCGGAATTGATGACAGAACTCGTCGCGTACACAGTATCTGACACCGTACCAAACAGGCTTGCCGCAATTGTCGTCGTACCGATATCGATCGCAACACGGCAACCTGTTTGGATATCTGCCTGATCCATCTGCTTTGGTACACGGCTCGCAGTATCCACTACCGCCTTCATCACCTTTGCCGGCTTTTCCACAATACGGATGCGAATGTTTTCCTGAAGGATGGCGGTACAGGCCAGACGAATTCCGTCATCCAACTCCCTGCTTGTCAGATACTTCCGGTCACTTTCCGTCACCGCAAGATTTCCTGACAATACCTGCACCTTGCACTTTCCGCATTTGCCGATTCCGCCACAGCTTGTATTGATCAGACAATCATGTGCCAGCAACAAAGAAAGCAGATTATCGCCGGATGCTCCGCTGATCTTTTTGCCCTGATCCTGAACCAATACATTCACCGGACGTATCTCCCCTGCGGCACGATTCGCACAATCCCGGTTCCTACATCTCCTGCAGTCATGCTGCGCGCGAAACACGGTTTTATCATCCGTCAGCACACACAGATAAGTCAGACTTTTTGCCGGATACAGCTGATAGGAAGAGTTGCAGCTGATCCCCATTTCGGGCGGCATCGCTTTGGCGATCCACTGCTGCATCTCGATCGGCATTTGTTCCGGTGCCTCTAAGCGATCTACGATTCCTCTGTGCAACTGTCCGCAGATCGTGCGCAGTCTCTCCTGCACAGACAGATCCATTGAAAACAGCCACGCATTCAAAAGCGCGTCAAATTCCAGTGCATGCACATGCTCACCAAGCTGAAAAAACTCTTCTTTTCGCTCTTCACATCCATCTCCCATTGTCAGGCATACCAGCATCACTTCCGCACCCTCCGGGAGACTGCAAAGCAAAGAAAAATGTACATCCAGTTTTTTCAAGGTCACGCATGCCTTCGGACTCAGCTTCTCCCTGATCCATTTCAGATCATCCCTGTAATACGAAGAGATTTTTTCCTGTAAAATCGGATCCTCCAATGGTCGTTTTCCCAGCTGCTTCCAGACATCGTCCACCGACGGAATGTCCTCAAATTGGTCTATGATATATTCTGTTTCATATAAGTCAGTTATCTTTTTCATTCAACGTCATCCCTGTTACTATCAGAAATCCTTCGCAAGCCTTGCATGGGACACATAGATATCCCGGATCGCCTGTAATTCTCCCAATCCCGCAATTTTTGCGACAACCTCGAAGCCTTCTTTTTCAAGAACACTTTTCCAGCTGTCGCTGCCGGATCCCGCCATATCGTTGTACGCATGATCACCCGCAACTAACATGAAAGGTTCCATGATGATCCGCTTGTAATGATATGGCCGGATTCGATCAACCAGTTCTTCCAGATCAGGAAGTGCCTCCACAGTACCCACATACACATTGGAATATCCCTGTTCCTGAAATGCGCAGTTCAATCTCTCATAACAACTGTTTTTTTCATGAGAAGTACCATGCCCCATAAAAAATATTGCAGTGTCCTTTTCAGGCTCCGGCGTCCATTGCCCCATCACCGCCTTGACACATGCTTTGTAATCACTGTCTTCGGTCAAAAGCGGCTCACCGATCCGGATATGGGCAATTTTGTCCTGAAATCTGCATATGTCCTGCTTCATCTGATGATTTTCAATTCCGTCTATGACATGTGTCGGCTGAACCAATAGATCCTCATAGCCGGATCCTGCGATATCCCGCATCACTGCTTCCACCGATGGAATATGGATCTGTTCGTTTTTTTCGATCAGCTTCCGAATCACACTGCTTGTATATGCGTGAAAAAAATCACGCTCCGGAAACTGTTGTCTCAAATCTTCTTCCAATCGGTCGATTGCTTTTCTTCTGCTGTCCGGAAAGCTAGTTCCAAAGCTGACCACTAACAATGCCTGTTTTTTCTTCATTCTCTTCTCCTGCATCTCTCATAAAACAAAATGGTAACATATATAAAACCGGTTTGCAATGTGAAGGTGTCTGACACCTTCACAATTGTTCTTTTTTGATGTATAATCAGAAGCGTATATTTACACCAAAGAAAGGAGGATTCAAATGAAAACGCTTCAGGACTACGTCCTCACGATACCAGATTTCCCGGAACCGGGCATCATGTTTCGGGATATTACCAGTATTTTACAGGACGCTGACGGATTTCAGCTTGCCATCGATTCTCTGCTGGCACTCATAGGGGATACCCCTTGTGACGTCATCGCAGGAGCAGAATCAAGAGGTTTCATCTTCGGTGCGCCACTCGCTTATGCGCTGAAAAAACCGTTTGTACTGATCCGCAAAAAGGGAAAGCTGCCGCGTGAAACGGTGAGCGCATCTTATGAGCTGGAATACGGCTCTGCTGAGATCGAGATGCATGCGGATTCGATCCAGCCCGGTCAGAAGGTCATTCTCGTGGATGATCTGATCGCCACAGGCGGAACCATCGCCGCAAGCGCCGAGCTGATCGAGCGTATGGGCGGAGAAGTCACAAAAATTGTTTTTCTCATGGAGCTTGCCGGTTTAGAGGGCCGCAAGAAACTGGAGAAATATGATGTTGCTTCTGTCATCACCTACGAGGGAAAATAGAACCCTCCTCAAAAAATTTCTCAAAAGAAAGGAATGTAACACAATGGAACGTTTTTTTAAGTTGAAAGAAAACAACACGACTGTACGTACCGAAGTCCTTGCAGGTATCACTACCTTTATGACAATGGCGTACATCCTTGCAGTCAATCCGAGTATGCTTGCCGCTGCCGGTATCGACCCGACTGCCGGACTGATCGCAACCTGTCTGGCATCCTTTGTGGGTACCATGTGTATGGCACTTATGGCAAACTATCCGTTTGCTCTGGCTCCCGGTATGGGACTGAATGCATACTTCGCTTATACCGTATGTATCGGTATGGGCTATGACTGGAGAGTCGCACTTGCTGCCGTAGCCGTAGAAGGTGTGATCTTTATCATCCTGTCCTTAACCAACGTGCGTGAGGCAATCTTCAATGCAATCCCAAGCACCTTAAAGAAAGGTGTCAGCGCCGGTATCGGTCTGTTCATCGCCTTTATCGGTCTGCAGGGTGCAAAGATCGTTGTCAACAACGACTCCACACTGGTTTCTTATGTCAATTTCCGCGCAAACTTCCACACCGAAGGAATCTGTGCGATCCTCGCACTGATCGGTCTGTTCATCACGATCATCCTGTATGCAAAAGGAATCAAGGCATCCATCCTCATCGGTATCGTTGCAACATGGGTACTCGGTATGCTGGCACAGGCTACCGGTCTGTATGTAGTGACACCGGACGCCGGATTTTATTCTCTGTATCCTTCCTTTGGCATCACGGATTTCTCAAAATTCGGTGAGACCTTCGGTCAGGTATTTAAGGCTGATTTCTCCGGAGTCAGCATTGCAAACTTCATCGTTGTATTGTTTGCTTTCCTGTTTGTTGATATGTTCGACACCATCGGCACACTGGTCGGTGTCGCAACCAAAGCTAAGATGCTGGATGAAAATGAAAAGCTTCCACGCATCAAACAGGCTTTACTTGCAGATGCAATTGCAACACTCGTCGGTGCCATCTTTGGTACTTCTACAACAACCACTTATGTTGAGAGTTCTGCAGGCGTCGGTGCAGGCGCAAAAACCGGTCTTGCTTCCGTTGTAACCGGATTTTTATTCCTGCTTGCGATCTTCTTTGCTCCGGTATTTACCGCAATTCCGGGATTTGCAACTGCTCCTGCATTGATCTTTGTAGGCTTTTTAATGGTAACCGCAGTTGCCGATATCAAGTTTGATGATCTGACAGAGGCAGTTCCTGCTTATCTGTGCCTGATCGCTATGCCACTGATGTACAGTATCTCAGAGGGTATCGCCATCGGTGTGATCTCTTATGTGATCATCAACTTATGCTGTGGAAAAGCGAAAAAGATTACTCCGCTGATGTATATTTTGACCATCCTCTTTATTGCGAAATATATTTTCCTGTAATATAAAAACAAACTA
>OBLI01004392.1_pt1 | contig 10094 bp, 8 predicted proteins | sample 1519701 | NCBI WGS metagenome assembly OBLI01 (sample SAMEA3663005, study PRJEB22513) | pig gut metagenome | biome: pig gut; feature: pig-associated habitat; material: faeces | place: France | collected 2012 | reverse complement strand
AGAAATGTCATAGTCCCACAACCCCCTGAAGAGAGCATTTAACCATGCTCTCATTTTTTATGCCCATTTTATAAGGGTTTGTAAGGTTTCAGTATTGACAAAATAATTTTAGGTACAATTTAGGTACAAAAAAATTGAGTTTTAAAATGGTTCATTGAAGAAAAGTGCCGAAAGTGTCAAAAATCTTCAATGAATTTTTATATTTTAACAATGATACGGATAAAATATAAATGATCCGTATGAATGAAAAATACAATATTATTCCGCAAATGGTATAAAATATATTGACATATTATTCCAGAAACGGTATAATCTATATATAGAGGTGATTATTATGCAAATCAGAGAAGCAAGTGAAAAGTGGAATATTAGTGAAAGAAGAATAAGACAACTTATTCAAGATGGAAGAATTGAAGGTGCTGAAAAAATAGGCACAACATGGAATATTCCAGATGATGCTAATAAGCCAATTGATAAAAGGATAAAAGATGAAATAGAATTCAAAATAGATCTACCTGAAGATTATTTTAAAGAAGTTGATGAAAAGCTTACTAAATTAAATAATAAAAGACCATTATCTAAAGAAGCTACTGAGTCATTACAAAATGCAATTAATCTAGAATGGACATATAACAGTAACGGTATTGAAGGTAATACATTAACATTAAAAGAAACAAAAGTAGTATTAGAAGGTATTACTATAGGCGGTAAGTCTGTAAGAGAACACTTAGAAGCTATAAACCATGAAAATGCTATTGAGTATTTAGAGGAATTAATTGGTGCTAAAAGTGAAATATCTGAGTGGAATATTAAAGAATTACATCAATTAGTTTTAAAAGGTATTGATGATGAAAATGCCGGAAGATATAGAAATCATGATGTAATTATTAGTGGCGCACAACATAGACCACCACAATATATAAAGGTTCCAGAATTAATGGAAAAATTAATAATGAATTATGATGAATGGGACAAATATCATCCAATAGTAAAATCATCATTATTACATGGAGAATTAGTTAAAATCCATCCATTTATTGATGGAAATGGTAGAACATCTAGATTAATAATGAATATGGAATTAATGAGATGTGGATATGTACCAGTTATTATTAAAAAAGATAATAGACTAAAATATTATGAAGCACTTGATAAAGCACACACAACAGGAGATTATACTGATTTTATTAAATTAGTAACGGAAGCTGAAAATGAAATGCTAGATAGATATTTAGCCGTTGTGTAATAGATGCTATTAATTAGGGAGGTTTGCGGTATGGAAAAAATATTATTAGACACTAATATGTTTATATATTTGGAAGACTATGCAGTGACAGAGGATAAAGTTGCAACTTTAACCAAAAGACTTTTTGATTCTGATCAGTATAAAATTGTGATACATCCGAAAACAAAAGAGGAAATATTAAAAATATCTGATAGCGAAAAAAGAGCTATTTTCTCTTCCAAAATATCTGTGTATAGAGAAATAAAATCAGCTCCTAAGGTTACTAAAGAATTTAATGATGCGGTTGGTTGCAACAACAGTCATGATGCAATTGATAATGAGTTACTATTTTCAATATATAGAAATTGTGCGCAATATTTAATTACTAATGATAAAGATTTAATTAAAAAATCACAAAAAATTGGACTTAGTAATCGCGTTTTGTCTATTGATCAAGCACTTGAGAAATTTCAAGAAAAGGTATCGGAAGATATTAGAAAGCCAGTTTTTATAAACTACAAATATTTACATGAATTAGATATAAATGACGCTTTCTTTGATTCGTTAAAATTGGATTACGCAGGATTTGAAGAATGGTTTAAAAAGAAACAATCAAAGGAAGCTCAGGCATATGTTACTGAATTTGATGGAAAATTAACTTCGTTTTTAATGCTAAAAGTTGAAAATGAAGATGAAGACTATAAAGATTTTTTAAAACCGTTTAAGCCTGCGAGAAGATTGAAAATATCAACTTTAAAAGTTGCTGATACAGGTAAAAGAATAGGAGAAACATTTATTAAAATTATTGTGGAAAAAGCAATAAAAGAAAATGTTGAGGAAATATATGTTACAGTATTTGATAAGCAAGAATTTTTAATCGATATGCTTGAAAGCTATGGCTTTAAAAAGTATACCAAGAAAAAAACTCCAAGATCAGATGGTGGGGTTGAATTAGAAAATGTTCTCGTAAAAAGTATGAAAAATAAAGAAAACTTTTATCCTTTTTTTGAAATTGATGATAATAGAATATTCCTTGTTCCTATTCGTGATAAATATCATCATCTGCTATTTCAAGAATCAGAAAAGCAATTTCAATTAAGTTTGGAAGATTTTCAAGGAAAAAACGTTGCTTCTAATTCATTAAAAAAAGCCTATTTATGTGATTCAAAAATAAAGCAAATACAAAAAGGATCTATACTGTTGTTTTATTCATCGGGAACAAAAAAGTCTATAACATCATTAGGTATTGTTGATGCAGTATTTAATAAGTTTGACAATTTTGATGAAATGTTTAATTTGGTGAAAAAAAGAACTGCATATGATGAACATGAGCTTAGAGAAAACTTTAAAAATGATAAGTTAGTAATACTATTTAAACTATATTATTCTTTTGATAATTATGTTGACTTTGAATTTCTTAAAAGTAATAGAATAGTTAATGGAGCAATTCAAACTATACAACATATCAACAAAGAACAGTTATTACAAATACTTGAAAAGTGTAAAATGAAGAAAGAAATTTATTTAATAGATAAAAATACATAAAAATTATGATATAATATTATATATAATAGGAGGAAGGTAAAATGTGTAAGATTTTAATGCCAATAAATCCTGAATATGTAGATGAAATTCTTTCTGGAAACAAAAAATATGAATATAGAAAAATAAAAGCTAAAAGAAAAAACATAGATAAAATGGTTATCTATTCTACATCACCAATTATGAGAGTAGTCGCTGAAGTAGATGTTGAAGGAATAATTGAAGCTTCTCCTGAAAAGTTATGGGAGCAAACAAAAGAATATTCTGGTATTACAAAAGATTTTTATTCTAAATACTATAAGAATAAAGATAATGCGATAGCCTATAAATTAGGAAATATTAAAGTATATGATAAGCCAAAAAAACTTTGTGATATTGGGATAAATTATGTTCCACAATCATTTATTTATTTAGATTAAAAAGCCGATGTGAATTAATCATCGGTTTTATCATCTTCTAAGCTATCTATAACAGAAACAACAGAGTCGAGGGCAGTACTAAACATATGTGAATATGTATTTAGTGTTTCCTCGATTTTTGTATGTCCTAAATATTTAGCAACTAATGTAACATTAGCACCATTATTAATAAGTAATGATGCACATGAATGTCTAAAATCATGGATCCTAATAACTTTTAATCCAGCAAGTGTAGCTAGTTTAGTTCTTCTAAGATATATATTAGAATCAGCTATTGGTTTAGCATCAGATACAACAAAGAAATTTGATAAATTAAAGAGATAAGCATCTATGTCAGTTATGTTTAAAAGATGATATATGTATGGTAACTTATAAGTACATCACAACATGCTAATGGTAAAAAAATATAATAAAAAACAGACAGTAATAATTTAATTTTGTTATGAATAAGCACAAGAAATAGTAATGTCAAAACAAGAATTCCATGAATTATTAAAGGTTCTCTGAAGGGTAGGCAATTTAAAAATATTGTATTTTTGCACTCACATTCATCCACATGGTATTCCTGTAAAAATAGTCATATAAAGTGCAACCACTTTGGACATAACATAAAACATAAGTGATAATTATCACAAAAAGAATTTATTACTTTCTCTAATTCTTCATTGGAAATATCTTTATTAATACATTTTCTAATCATACTATTCCTCCAATTCTTTGTATTAATCACTTAAAATTAAAAATTAGTCAAGAATATTGATGCAATTCGGTAATTTCTGATACGAATTGGTTGCAAATTATCAATTTTTGTCAAATAATATGTTATAATTTTATGTAGGAGAAATACTTTGGAGGTAGCTATGAATAACAATAAACCAGAAATAAGAGATAAAAATTTTATATCGACAGGTAATTCAATAACGAGTGGAAAAATCTATGAAAAACCAATGACATGTCCTAATTGTGGATATGGCACAGATTCTGTAGTTATAAATCATTGGACAAGTAATACATCAGATGGAATACTATTAGTTGTAATTCATAAATGTACATCGTGTGATTATATATTTCACGCTAATTATCTCTGGAATAAAGAAGAAAATAAATATAAGTTTATTTCAATATATCCTTCATTTAAAGATAGAAAATTTGATGAATATATTGAAGAGGTATCACCAAGATTTATAAAATTATACCATGAAGCCAGTAAGGCAGAATTTGATGGTAATTTAGATTTAGCTGGGTGTGGTTATAGAAATGCAATGGAGATACTAATTAAAGATTATGCAATTAATTGCTTAGGTGAAGAAAAAAAGAAAGTTGTAAAAAAGCATTTGGATGAAGCCATAGAGGAATTCTTGCCAAATTATAAATATAAAAACGTTGCAGATGTTGTAAGAATATTAGGAAATGATACAACTCATTACGAAAAAAAATATGAAGAAATAGATTTCTCAGTATTAAAACAATATTTAGATATTTTTATTGAAGTTATTGATGTGGAGATAAAAATGAAAAATCCTCCTGTCAAAAGAAAATCGTCTGTTAAAAAGGAGGAACTTGTAAATGAATAATAGAAAAGAAAGAGAAAGAGAAGAACTTCATAAAACTATTTGGAAAATAGCAAATGAATTAAGAGGCTCAGTAGATGGATGGGATTTTAAACAATATGTATTAGGATTATTGTTTTATAGATTCATATCTGAAAATATAGAAAACTATGTTAATGAAAATCAAAGAAAAGCAGGAATAAAAGATTTTAAATATAGAGATATTTCTGATGAAGAAGCTTCATTAGGTAAAACACAAATACTTGAAGAAAAAGGTTTCTTTATATTACCAAGTGAATTATTTTGTAATATTAAAAAAGGTGCAGATAAAAATGAAAATTTAAATGTTGTTATATCAAATGTGTTTAATAATATAGAAGCATCCGCCAGAGGAACTGCTTCTGAAAATGATGTAAAAGGTTTATTTGATGATTTTACTATTGACAATAAATTGGGTAATACAGTAGATGAAAGAAATGAAAAACTTGTTAAATTATTAAATGCAATTGGAGATTTAAATTTTGGCGAATATGAAGAAAATAATATAGATTTATTTGGTGATGCTTATGAGTTTCTGATGACTATGTATGCATCATCAGCAGGTAAATCAGGAGGAGAATTCTTTACTCCTCAAGAAGTTGGAGAATTACTTGCAAGAATAGTTATTATGGATAAATCTTCTGTTAATAAAGTATACGATCCAGCATGCGGATCTGGTGGATTACTTTTGAAATTTGCTAAGATACTTGGTAAAGAAAATGTAAGAGAGGGATTCTTCGGTCAAGAGATAAATCTTACAACTTACAACTTAGCTAGAATTAATATGTTCTTACATAATATTAATTACAATAACTTTAGTATTGAAAGAGGAGATACATTAATACATCCGGTTCATTGGAACGATGAACCATTTGATGCAATAGTATCTAATCCTCCATATTCAATTAAATGGGCAGGGAAATCTAATCCTATTTTAATTAACGATGAAAGATTTGCTCCCGCTGGAATATTAGCGCCAGAATCAAAAGCTGATTTAGCGTTTACTATGCACATGTTATCGTGGTTATCACCTAAAGGTACTGCAGCTATAGTTGAGTTCCCAGGGGTACTTTATAGAGGTGGAGCAGAACAAAAGATTAGACAATATATGATTGATAATAATTTTGTTGATGCAATTATTCAATTACCTTCAGATTTATTCTTTGGTACATCAATAGCAACTTGTGTTTTGGTACTTAAAAAGAATAAAACTGATAATAATATTTTATTTGTTGATGCGTCAGAAGAATGTGTTAGAAATACTAATAAGAACAAATTATCAGATGATAATATCAACAATATAGTTAATTTATTAAAAGACAGAAATTCAGTTGAGAACAGATCGTATTTAGCCACATATGATGAAGTTAAAGATAATGATTATAATATTTCAGTTAATTCATATTTGAAAACAAATACTGATGATAACAATATTGATATAGAAGAAGTTAATAAAATGCTTGCTGAAGTTGTACCAAGACAACAACAAATTAGAAAAGAACTTGAAGAGATAATCAAAGAACTTGAGGTTGATTATCATGAGTAAAATTAATGAATTAATATTGGCACTATGTCCTAACGGAGTAGAGTATAAAAATATAAAAGATCTATGCTTGGAAAACTTTTGGGTAATGCCATCTACTCCAAATTATCAAAATGAAGGTATTCCTTATATAACATCCAAAAATATCAGAAATGGCATTGTTATGTTTGATGATGTGAAATACATTACGGAAGAAGATTATAAATCTATTTCTAATAATAGACCAATTACGGAAAATGATTTTTTGATTAGTATGATAGGAACTATTGGAGAAGTAGGTGTTGTTAAGGAAGAAGATCTACCTTTTTATGGTCAAAATATGTATCTTTTAAGATTAAATACAAATCTAATAAACATAAAGTACTTTTATCATTATTTTACATCCGAAATGGTCAGAAAAAAATTGTTAGAAGAAAAGAATAATGGTAATCAGGGTTATTTAAAAACTAAAAATATAGAATCGTTAAAAGTACCTGTGCCTCCATTAGAAGTACAAAATGAGATAGTACGAATTCTTGATAAATTTGGTGAGCTAGAAGCGGCGCTAGAGGCGGAGCTAGAAGCGAGAAAGAGTCAATATGAGTTTTGGCGTGGAAAACTATTAAATAAAGAGTATGGAAATAAAAAGAATATATATGAAGTTACTATATGGGATAAAAAATTCAATTCAGTTGAAAAAAATATGCAACCAAGTACAATAAAATATCCAGTTTTATTAGCTTCTGATTTATTTTTGTTAGATAAGCCAAACGGAAATGTATTTTTACTCTCAACAGGAGAACAAACGGGATGGACTACTGAAGAATTAGCAGGTGAAAATTTATGTGAGGGTGAAGTGGTAACAATTCCATGGGGAAAATCACGACCAGTTTCTGAAGTTATGAAATACTATAATGGTAAATTTGTTACGGGAGATAACCGTATTGCTACATCAAATGATAAAGATTTATTACTAAATAAATATTTGTATTATTGGTTTCAAAATAACGGTAATGAGATTGATACGTTTTATAGAGGCGCTGGGATCCAACATCCTAATATGAAAAAGATTTTAACTATGACAATAGATATTCCACCATTAGAGATACAAAAAAATATAGTAAATATACTTGATAAGTTTGAATCATTAGTTAATGACATAACTTTAGGTCTTCCTGCAGAAATTGAACTAAGAAGAAACCAATATGAATATTATAGAAATAAATTATTAAGTTTTGAGGAGTTGAGTGTTAGTGAGTAGTATAGGTTTAATTAGTGAAAATGATAACTCTACTGTATTAGCAGAATATACTGGATTAAATAGAGTCGCAACATCTTTTCAAAGCGAAGATGCTCTTGAAAAAGAATTGATAAAAACTTTAGTTGAACAGGGATATGAAAGATTAAATATTAACTCTGAAGATGAATTAATTCTTAACTTAAGAAGACAATTAGAAAAACTTAATAATTATTATTTTACTGATGGAGAATGGGATATTTTTTTCACTAAAGTAATCGCAAATAAAAATGATTATATAATTGAGAAAACAAGATTGATTCAAGAAGATTATAAACAGGAAATAACTCTTGATTCAGGAGAAAAGAAAAATATCTATTTAATTGATAAGAATAATATTCACAATAATAGTCTTCAAGTATTAAATCAATATGTTAATAATGAGGGTAACTTTGATAATAGATATGATGTAACAATTTTAGTAAATGGTCTTCCTTTAGTTCATATTGAATTAAAGAAAAGAGGAATTGATTTAAGAGAAGCGTTTAATCAAATAGAAAGGTATCAAAGAGATTCTTTCTGGGCAGGATCAGGTTTATATAACTTTGTTCAAATATTTGTTATTTCAAATGGAACTTTAACTAAATATTATTCAAATACTACAAGAGAGTTCCATATTAACAATCAAAAGAAAAAGAAATCTAACTCATTTGAATTTACTTCATATTGGGCAGATCAAAAGAATAATGGTATTACAGATCTAATTGATTTTGCTAAAACATTCTTTACTAAACATACATTACTAAATGTATTAACTAAATATTGTGTATTTACAAGCGAAGAAGATTTATTAGTAATGCGTCCATACCAAATAGTAGCTACTGAAAAGATATTAAATAGAATTACTATTGCATACAATAATAAATTCTATGGAACTCTTAGATCGGGTGGATACATTTGGCATACTACAGGATCAGGTAAAACATTAACATCATTTAAAACTTCTCAATTAGCTAGCAAGTTAGACTTCATTGATAAAGTATTATTTGTTGTAGATAGAAAAGACTTAGATTATCAAACAATGAAAGAATACGATAGATTTAAAGAGGGAGCAGCTAACTCTAATACTTCAACAAAAGTATTAGAAGAACAATTAAATGATCCTAATGCTAAGATAATAATTACTACAATACAAAAACTATCTCAATTTATTAAAAAGAATGAGAATAGTGAAGTATTTAATAAACATGTAGTATTTATATTTGATGAATGTCATAGATCTCAATTTGGTGATATGCATAAAGCTATTATTAAGAAATTTAATAAATATTATTTATTTGGATTTACAGGAACTCCAATATTCCCAGAGAATGCCAGAACAATAAAAGGCATTTCTGAAACAACAGAACAAATCTTTGGCGAAAGATTACATACTTACACAATAGTAAATGCTATAGCAGATAAGAATGTATTACCATTTAGATATGAATATGTTGGTAGAGTGGATATAGCTAATGATGTTAAAGATGAAAAAGTATATAACATAGATGAAGAAAAATTATTTGATAATCAAATACGTATTAGTTTAATTACAAACTATATAATAGATCATTTTAGTACCAAAACTAAAACATCTGAAAGTTATGTTTACTCAACATTAGATAACGTTATAGATGTAGCAAAGAAGCACAATACAGAAGAAATTAAATCTAAGAAGAGTATTAATGGTTTCAATTCAATATTCGCTGTATCAAGCATCAAAATGGCTAAAGAATACTATGCTGAATTTAAGAAAGAATTAGCTCTTAAAAATAGTAATCTTAAAGTAGCGTTAATATACTCATATGGTGTTAATGGAGAAGATGGAGTAATTGATGAAAATTCAGAATCAACTGAAGCATTAAGTACAGATGATAGAACATTCTTAGAGGGTGCTATTAAAGATTATAATAATATGTTTGGAACAAGTTATGATACTTCATCAGAAAGATTCCAAAATTATTACAAAGATGTCTCTTTAAGAATGAAGAATAGAGAAATAGATATTTTAATTGTTGCTAATATGTTCTTAACAGGATTTGATGCCAAAACATTAAATACATTATGGGTAGATAAAAACTTAAAATGGCATGGCTTAATTCAAGCATTCTCAAGAACTAATAGAATCCTTAATAGTGTTAAAACATATGGTAATATAGTTTCATTTAGGAACTTAGAAGATAGATTAAATGAAGCTTTAGCTAAGTTCGGTGATGAGAATGCACACGGTGTTGTATTATTAAAACCATATAAAGATTATTACTATGGATATGAAGATGATAATGGTAAAACATTTGAAGGCTATAAATCTTTAGTTGAAAAATTAACTTCAAAATTCGTACCAGGAGAATTAATGCAAAGTGAAGTAGAACAAAAAGAGTTTATCAAATTATATGGTGCAATATTAAAAGTAACTAATATATTATCTTCATTTGATGAATTTAAAGATGAAGAATTATTTAGTGAAAGAGATAAACAGGATTATCATAGCATTTATATTGAACTTTATAATGAATTCAGA
>OBLI01004390.1_pt1 | contig 10098 bp, 9 predicted proteins | sample 1519701 | NCBI WGS metagenome assembly OBLI01 (sample SAMEA3663005, study PRJEB22513) | pig gut metagenome | biome: pig gut; feature: pig-associated habitat; material: faeces | place: France | collected 2012 | reverse complement strand
CACGACACCTCACCATCTCAACACCACGACACCTCACCATCTCAACACCACAACATCTCAACATTCACAATGTACTTCTTCAACCGCCGCCCCCGCGGCTTCCACCATACATTCCGCTTCAGCAACGAGCAACGCGACCTTCTCAACAATCTGCGCCGTGGCGTACCGCCCGAAGAACTCGCAGAGCGTTCGATAAGAGAAGCCGAACCGCCGTCGCGTCGCCGTCAGAACGGACAAGTGCGGCTACTGGGACTGCTTGTGATGATAGGTTTCCTGCTCATAGCCATCATACTACTGATAGCGATGTAGCCGAGCCACATATATTAAAAGACACACCCTAAGAGAACAACTAACGACATGAACGATATTATACAACTTCTGCCCGATTCAGTGGCAAACCAGATAGCCGCAGGCGAGGTGATACAGCGCCCCGCAAGTGTGATAAAGGAGCTGGTGGAGAACTCCATCGACGCCGGCGCCACACTCATCAACGTTGTATGCGTCGACTCCGGCCGCACGTCGATACAAGTGACCGACAACGGCAAGGGCATGTCGGAGACCGACGCACGCCTGTCGTTCGAACGTCACGCCACGTCGAAGATACGCCAAGCCGACGACCTCTTCAATCTGCACACGATGGGCTTCCGCGGCGAGGCGCTCGCGTCTATCGCTGCTGTAGCTCAAGTGGAACTGCGCACACGCCGACCCGACGACGACCTCGGCACGGCACTCACCATCGCCGGTTCGCGCTTCGTGTCGCAAGAACCCGTGCAGTGCCCCGTAGGTTGCAACTTCACCATCAGCAACCTTTTCTACAACGTCCCCGTACGCCGCAAGTTCCTCAAGTCGAACACCACCGAACTCAACAATATCGTCACCGCATTCGAGCGCATCGCACTCGTCTACCCCGATGTTGCCTTCACGCTCTACAACAACCAGACCGAGCTTTACAACCTGAAGGCTGGCGGATTGCGCCAGCGCATCGTCGACGTGATTGGAAAGAAGATAAACCAGCACCTGCTGCCGATAGACATCGACACCACGATGTGCAAGATAAGCGGATTCGTAGGCAAGCCCGAGTCGGCAAGAAAGAAGGGCGCACGCCAGTTCTTCTTCGTCAACGGACGCTACATGAAGCACCCCTACTTCCACAAAGCCATCATGACCGCCTACGAACGACTCGTGCCCGAAGGCGAACAGATACCTTATTTCATATACTTCACAGTCAACCCGACGGACATCGACGTGAACATCCACCCCACGAAGACCGAGATTAAGTTCGAGAACGAGCAGACGGTGTGGCAGATTCTCACAGCAGCCGTGCGCGACGCCGTAGGCATGTTCAACGATGTGACGGCGATAGAGTTCGACACCGAAGGACAGCCCGACATTCCGGCACTCGGTGCAATGCCGCAGGCTGACATCAGCGCACCGAAAGTGCAGTACAACCCTGCGTATAACCCGTTCAACGAGCCGTCTGCGCAACGCTCTTCCGCAGCACCCGACAATTGGGAGCAACTCTACGAAGGCCTCAGCTCGGCACACTCGCGCCAGCAGTCAGCGCCGTCGCTCTTCGGCAACAATACGGGTGGCGTAATACAGTCGCGTTCTAACGTCGCAAACAAACCATTCGCCGACAACGGCATCGTTCTCTCGACAGGTTTTTCAAAGCCGGACGGCTCCATATCGCAATCAGCAGGATTCGATGCCGATTCGCTTGATTTCAACACAGACACGAATGCGCAACCGAGCGGCACAGACGTGCAGTCGGCAGGATTCAACGCACTTTCGGCAGACACAGACATGCTGTCAGCCTCAACCGAGCCGTCGCCGCTCGAAGAGAAGTCGCCCACTCACTATCAGTACAAGGGTCGCTACATCATGACATCCGTAAAGTCGGGTCTGATGATTATCGACCAGTACCGTGCCCACACTCGCATTCTCTACGAAGGCTATATCGAACAGATGCAGAAGCGCCGTTCAAGTTCGCAGAAACCGCTTTTCCCCGACACCATTCACTTCTCGGCGTCTGACAAGGTTGTAGTGGAGGCAGTGATGCCCGAGCTGCAGAACATCGGCTTCGAACTCACTCCGAACGAAGAAGGAGACTACACGATAACGGCTGTGCCGAGCGGACTCGACGGACTCGACTACGTGGCTCTTGTGCAAGACCTCGTGGCGTCGGCTCGCGAAAAGACCACATCCGCCATCGACGACATCAACCACTCCATCGCTCTCGAACTGGCACGCAACGCAGCCGTCACATACGGTCAGGTGCTCACCAACGCAGAGATGGAAAATATCGTCAATAGTCTATTCGCTTGCTCCAATTTTAGCTACACTCCAGACGGCAAAAAGATACTCACAATGCTACGCCAGACCGACTTGGAACAGCTTTTCGGAGTATAATGCATACATAAATCAATAAAAATTAAGGTATTAGAACGTTTTTTTCAAAAAAAACAGTATTACTAATTGTTTTTTTATTAACTTTGCACAACTAATATAGGCAAAAAGTACTTACAATTACAACGAATATTAATTGATTGTTAAATATAAAAGCTATGAAAAAGTTATTAATTGCTTTGGCAATGTGTGGCTTATCAATGGGTGCAATGGCTCAGGAGACAACTGCTGATCCTACACTCAAGCACAGCGTTGCTACAAATTCATTCTGGAGTAATTGGTTTATTCAGGCAGGTGCAGACTGGAACGCATTCTATTCAAACCAGGAGCATGGTCAGGGCCTCGATCGCAGCCCGTTCAAGAAGTTCCGTGCAACTCCGGGCTTCTCAGTTGCTATCGGTAAGTGGTTCACACCGGGTCTTGGTCTTCGCACTAAGTTCTCTGGCGTTTGGGGCCGCAATGTAATTGACGAGCACAAGCACGACAACAACCACTGGACACTCAACGAGAACGTTCTCTTCAACCTTAGCAACATGATCTATGGTTACAACGAGACACGCGTTTGGAACTTCGTTCCTTTCGTAGGTGCTGGTATCAACCGTACTTGCGACTACAACCGCTACGCAATGAACCTCTCTGCAGGTATCCTCAATACATTCCGTCTGAGCAAGCACGTAGGTCTCTACTTCGAGCTTGGTTGGAACTGGGCAGAGCCTGACTTCGACGGCAACGTAAACGGCAATCCGAACTCAGACAGCCGCGTATGGGATTCACACGACAACAAGCTCTACGCAGAACTCGGTCTTCAGTTCAACCTCGGCAAGTCTACATGGAACAAGACTCCGGACGTAGACGCTATCAAGGCACTCTCTCAGTCACAGATCGACGCACTCAACGCACAGCTCAACGATGCTAACGCTGAGAACGCACGTCTGAAGAGTCTCCTCGCTGCAAAGAAGGATGAGCCGGTTGCTAACGACGTTAAGGCTTACTACAACGCTCCGTTGTCTGTATTCTTCAACCTCAACAAGTACAACATCGCTTCTCGCAAGGATCTCGTAAATGTTAAGAACCTCGCTGAGTACGCTAAGGAGAACAACTCTAACCTCGTAGTTACTGGCTATGCAGACAGTGCTACTGGTTCTGCTCCTTACAACCAGAAGCTTTCTGAGCGTCGTGCTGAGACAGTTGCTAACGAGCTCGTTAAGATGGGTGTTAGCCGCGACCAGATCACAACAGAGGGCAAGGGTGGTGTTAACGACCTCTCACCGGTTTCTTACAACCGCCGCGCTACTGTTAAGCTCGCTGACTAATCAGACGGCTTAATAAGCAACTGATACTATGCTATGAAGCAGAGAATTGATTGCAAAATAAAGCAATGACTTAATTGCAAGATATAGGGCATTCCCGAATGGGAGTGCCCTTTTTTCGTATATCTGTGTGGGTTAGTTTTAACGTACACCGATATTTTTTAAAGACAATCAATTAATATATCAGAAAAGATGTGTAAATTTGCGTTATATTACTTTAATAGGTTGAAAAACTATACATAAAAGGTTGAAAACTATACAACAGAAGATATAGATGAAATATTTGAAAACTATTGGTAAGGTGCTCGCTGCTGTGGCTGAGCCGCTGCGCCTCAATTGTGCGTTCGCCGTGTTCATGTATATGCTCGGCTGCATAACGGCGTGGGCAACGCTGCCCGACGCACGCGGAGCACACCTCTACGACAACCTCTACCTCGAACTGTTCCTCGACGTGTACGTGCTCACGCTGATTCTCACCGTGCTGCCACGCAAGGTGATGATATGGGTGCGCGGCTTCTTCTACTTCGCACTCTACGCCACGGCAGTGGTTGACGTCTACTGCTTCGTGAAGTTCCAGTCGACGCTCACGCCTACCATGCTGCAGCTTGTAGGCGAGACCGACTCGCGCGAGTCGGGCGAGTTCCTGCGCTCATGCGTGTCGCCGGATGTATTGCTGAGTAACGTGGGATGGGTGTTGCTGCTCATGTTCGTGCATATCATCAGCGCACTGCAACTGCGCTTCCCCCACTTCATTCCACGCCGCTGGCGCGAACTAATCAAGTCGATATGGCTGCGTACCTGCGAACTGCTGCGCCGTGCACGCCCTGTGATAGGCACCGCCGTGCTTGCGCTACTCGTATGGTCGGTTTGCGCGAGTGCGCATAACAAGGTTGCCACGCACAAACTGATGTCGGGCACCACAATCGGCGAAGTTGAGCACACCCTCACCGAGAAAGACCACGCCGTGCTCTACCAACCGATATACCGACTCGTGTTCAGCATATACGCCAACACGCTCACGGCGAAGCAGATCGACCGACTTGTACGCACGGCAAGCAAAGTGCAGGTAGACTCCTGCTCGTTCCGCTCGCCTAACATCGTGCTCATCATAGGCGAGAGCTACAACCGCCACCACTCTTCGCAGTACGGCTACACGATGCCCACCACACCGCGTCAGCAGAAGCTCGAGCGTCAGGGCCGACTGGTGAAGTACACCGACGTAGTGTCACCGTGGAACCTCACGAGCTTCGTCTTCAAGCTGCTCTTCTCGATGTACAGTGTGGGCGACAAGGGCGAATGGTGCGACTATCCGCTCTTCCCCGAACTGTTCCGCAAGGCGGGCTACCACGTAACGTTCATCACCAACCAGTTTCTGCCGAAGGCTAAAGAGGCAGTGTACGACTTCAGTGGCGGCTTCTTCCTGAACAACCCGAAGCTGAGCGCGGCGCAGTTCGACACGCGCAACACGCAGCTGCACCGCTACGACGAGGACCTGCTGAAGGACTACGACGAGTTGCAGGGACAGAACACCGACCACAACCTCATAATATTCCATCTGCTGGGCCAGCATGTGCAGTATCGCCAGCGTTCGCCGAAGGAGCGCAAGCTCTTCCGCGGCGACGACTATAAGGAACTGAAGCCCAATCTGAACGCCCGCGAGCGTCAGACGCTTGCCGACTACGACAACGCTATTCTGTACAACGACTCGGTGGTGACAGAGATAGTGAAGAAGTTCGAGAACGAGGACGCTATAGTTATCTACGTGCCCGACCATGGCGAGGAGTGCTACGAGGGCGACATGCACTTCTTCTGCCGAATGCACTCAGCGAAGATTGATGCTCGACTGGCGCACGCCGAGTTCGACATTCCGATGTGGATATGGTGCTCGCGCAAGTATATAAAGAAGCGTCCTGAGGTGTTCCGCCAGGTGGTGAACGCGCGCAACCGACGCTTCATGACCGACGCTCTTGCGCACATGCTGCTCTATCTCGGCGGCATCCACGCCCGCGACTACAACGAACAGCTCAACCTGCTGTCGCCCGAGTACAACGAGAACCGCCCGAGAATATTAAAGAATACTACGGATTACGACAAGCTTTGAATTTTGAGTTTTGAATTTTGAATTTTGAATTGTCGGCTGCGCCGATTTTGAATTATTCAATTTTGAATTCAGAACTCAAAACTCAAAACTCAAAATTCAAAACTCATAAACTCAAAATGCGCGAAGCGCACAATTCAAAACTCAAAATTCAAAATTCAAAACTCAATAATGCTTACCCGCACAGAATGTTCCGCCATGCGCGGACTCGCCATAATAGGCATCTTCCTGCACAACTACTGTCACTGGCTCGGTTTCGCCGTAAAGGAAAACGAGTATACCTTCACCATGTCGAAGGCAAGCAATCTGATGCAGGCGCTCGCACAGCCCGATCTCAACCTGCCCATCCATCTTCTGTCGTTCTTCGGCCATTATGGTGTGCCGGTGTTCCTCTTCCTCTCCGCCTACGGACTCGTCATGAAGTACGAGAAGCGCGGCGCGCTCTCGCCGAAGCAGACCAACGTGGTGCCGTTCCTGAAGCATCACTACGTTAAGCTGTTCAAGATGATGATAGTGGGCTTCGTGGCGTTCACGATGGTTGACGCCATCACACCCGGATCGCACAAGTATCACGTCATGGACATACTCGGACAGATGTTCATGTTCAACAACATGATGCCCGACCCCGACCATGTGATATGGCCCGGACCCTACTGGTTCTTCGGACTGATGATGCAGCTCTATATAGTCTACCGCCTGCTGCTTTGGCGCAAGGGCGACGTCTACGCCCTGCTGCTCATTGCGGTGTGCTGGGCGATGCAGGCGTTCTGCGACCCAGAGGGCGACACGCTCAACCGCGTACGCTACAACTTCATGGGCGGCGTGCTGCCGTTCTGCGCCGGACTGCTCTATGCTCGCCACGGCAAAAAACTGACACACGGCGTGCGCATGACGCTCATGGTGATATCCGTCGTAGCAGTGTTCTTCTTCAGCTTCAACTTCCAGACATGGCTGTGGGCGCCGCTCTTCGTGTGCACCGCCTCAATCGGCATCGTAAAGCTGCTGCCGAAGACCGTGAACGAGTGGATAGCGTGGGTAGGCACCATCTCTGCCGCACTCTTCGTGCTGCATCCGCTCACAAGAAAAATATTCATACCAATCTCTCGCCACGGCGACGTGTACACGGGTCTGCTGCTGTACATCGTGGCGTCGATAGCATTGGCATGGTTCTACCATAATTTCAAGCTACGCAATGAAGATACCAAGCATTGAGTTAGGAAACATATCGCGATTCCGCGCCGAACAGATGGGAGCCGCAATGCTCTTCGTCATTCTGTTCCATGTGGCGCTCGACCGCGGCGACCCGTTCTACGGACTGCGCCGCTGCGGCAACGTGGGGGTAGACATCTTCCTCTTCCTTAGTGGTGTGGGCCTGTGGTTCGCATGGACAAAGACGCCGTCGGTGAGCCATTTCTACCGCCGCCGACTCATCCGCATCCTGCCTACATGGCTCATCTGCTCCACGGCGTTCTACCTGCGCGACTATCTCGGAGCGCGCCGTTTCTCGAAGGACATCGTCGACCTCATCGGCGACATCACCATCAACTGGGACTTCTGGCTGCACGACGAGCTAACGTTCTGGTACGTGCCCGCCATCATGGCGCTCTATCTCGTTGCGCCGTGGTATATGCGCCTCATCGAGCGCTACCCTACCTATCGTTGGCTGCCGATGCTGATGGTGGTATGGTGCGTGATGGTGCAGTGGGTGCTACCGATACATGCCGCCGTGGGTCACCTGGAGATATTCTGGAGTCGCGTGCCTATCTTCTTCATCGGCATCAACATGGGCGAGATGGTTCGCTCGCGCAAGCAGTTGCCGCCCGATGCGGTGTGGCTGCTGCTCGTTACATTCCTCATGACGTTCGGCACGTGCCTATATCTTGAGCAGGTGCGCCACGGACGCTTTCCGCTCTTCGTTGAGCGAATGCTCTACATACCGTTCACGGTGTGCTCCATACTGGTGATGAACCGCATCTTCCGCCGCACGCCCGAGTGGGTGAACCGCGCGTTCCGTCTTGTCGGAATGCTCAGTCTGGAGGCTTACCTCATACACATCCACTTCGTGCTCGTATACATACAGCCGATGGGCTTGGGCTATTGGGGAACGTTCGCCGCCACCGTAGCCATCACGCTGCCCGTAGCGTGGGTGCTGCATCAGACAACGAGCTTCGCGCTGAATATCTTCAGCAAAAAGTAATGTCAACATCTCAACCCCTCACCCCCACCACCTCAACAACATATCTCAACATCTCAACATCTCAACACCTCAACATCTCAACACCTCAACAACATTTCTCACCATCTCAACCCCTCAACACATTATGATAAAGAATATTCTGCGCCTTACGCGCCCCAAGCAGTGGATAAAGAACTTCTTCGTCTTCATCCCGATGTTTTTCGGTGGCGAGCTCTTCAACCTCCACTCGATAGAACTCGTGACGCTCACATTCTTCGCCTACAGTTTCGTAGCGTCGTCCATTTACTGCTACAACGACATCGTGGACGTAGACGCCGACCGCAACCATCCCGTGAAGTGTCAGCGCCCGATAGCCTCAGGCGCGCTGTCCATACGCATGGGCTACACGCTTATGATAGTGATGTTCGTGCTCGGCATCGGCGTGGCACTGACGCTGCCGCCCGAAGTGATGAGCAACGTTATGGCTGTCATCGTGTTCTACTACGTGCTCAACCTCGCCTACTGCTCTAAGCTGAAGCAGTATGCCATACTCGACGTGTGCATCGTGGCGTTCGGCTTCGTGCTGCGCATCCTCGCCGGAGGCTTCGCCTGCGAGCTGCCGCTGAGCAACTGGATAGTCATCATGACCTTCCTGCTCACGCTCTTCATGTCGTTCGCCAAGCGTCGCGACGACGTGCTGCGCATGAACGAGACGGGCGAGGCGCCGCGCAAGAACACCGTGCGCTACAACCTCACGTTCATCAACCAAGCCATCACCATCACCGCCTCCGTCACGCTCGTCTGCTACATCATGTACTGCGTCTCGCCGGAGGTTGTGGAGCGTTTCCAGACGCCTTACCTCTACCTCACGTTCGTCTTCGTGCTCATCGGTCTGCTGCGCTACATACAGATTGCGGTGGTCGACCAGAAGAGCGGCGACCCTACAAAGATCATCCTGCGCGACCACTTCTCGCAGATTGTCGTGGTGGCGTGGCTGCTCACGTTCCTGCTTATGATATACGTGATATAATATGAAACGACTCTACGCATTCGACTTCGACGGCACGCTGACGACGGCGGACACGCTGTTAGCGTTCATACGCTACGCCTGCGGCACGTGGCGGTTCGTCTGGGGTTTCCTCGTGCACAGTCCGCTGCTGGTGCTGATGAAGCTGAAGCTCTACCCCAACTACCGCGCCAAGCAGCGCATCTTCGCGTGGTTCTTCCGCGGTATGAAGGCGGAAACATTCGACGCGCTGTGCCGACGCTTCGCCGACGACAACGCCTGCCTGATAAGACCGAAGGCGAAGGCGCTGCTCTCGAAGCTCTTCGCCCAGGGCGAGAGCGTGTGCGTGGTGAGCGCAAGCATCGACAACTGGGTGCGCCCGTTCTTTACGGAGATGGCGCGCGCGAGCCGGTCGGCGTTCTGTGTGCTCGGCACGCAGGTGGAGACTGACAAAGACGGACGCCTCACGGGGCGCTTCCTCTCCAACAACTGCTACGGAGCGGAGAAGGTGGAACGACTCTGCAAGCAGCTGCCCGAACTCACGACGCACCGCTGCGACTACCACATCGAGGCGTTCGGCGACAGCAGGGGCGACCGTGAACTGCTCGCCTTCGCAGACAAAGCCCATTACAAGCCGTTCAGATAGAACGTTTTTTTTGACTTTTTCGGCGGACGGCGGACGGAATCCGATCGGACGGCGGACGGAATCTGATCGGGCGGCGGACGGAATCCGATCGGGCGGCGGACGGAGAACGATGACAAATACATAGAGGGTGCATCAAAACTACAGAAATGCGATTTATCCGTAGCGGAGGTCTCCGGCCTCCGCAGCACCAAGTTTGTAGAGTAAAAACCGTAAATGCTCATAACACATGAAATCATTATAATATATAATTAGTGTTATTGATTGTGGCGGAGGCCGGAGACCTCCGCTACGGATAATCAACAGCCCAGCCTGCGCAATATTTAACCACGGATTAAGCGGATTAAACGGAAGTTTGTGTGCGCAGAGAATCTGTTAACACCCATCCATATAAAAAAAGAAAAATATGATAGACAGACAAAAACTCGGCGAAGTGATACGCTTTGGCATAGTAGGCGT
>OBLI01004389.1_pt1 | contig 10100 bp, 4 predicted proteins | sample 1519701 | NCBI WGS metagenome assembly OBLI01 (sample SAMEA3663005, study PRJEB22513) | pig gut metagenome | biome: pig gut; feature: pig-associated habitat; material: faeces | place: France | collected 2012 | reverse complement strand
ACTTCGTTGACCAGAGCATCTATAACCCAACGAAGATTGCAGCAGGAACGCTGAAAGACAGCAACGGCTTCAACTACTACGTTTCTGGCTATGACTACAATTCTCCAAGTGGTGTGAACTACGGCTTCCAGGGCAACTTCCTCAACAATGGTCTTATCACTGCCGACCGCCAGTGGAGCGCAGAGCTTTCCGAGGTGAAGAACGTATATAAGAACGTGACATTCTCATCGCTGAGCAACAAGACGCTGACGATAAAGAACAAGAACAATTTCGTCAATCTGAACAAGTATGCCCTGCAATGGTTCGTGCTGAAGGACGGACGGCGCGTGGAGAGTGGTGTCGTAACCATGCCATCGATAGCAGCCGGAAGCACACGCACGGTAGACATACCTTACACCACCTCTACGACAACGGACGCAGAGTATATCCTGCATGTACAGCTCTGCCTCACCGAGGACGAGATGTGGGCATACAAGGGATATCCTGTAGCAGAGGGTGAGATTACGCTGGCATCATGGCCATCGCTGCCAACAGTAAGCACCTCGTCAGGCTCTATCTCTGTTAGCGGAACAACGGTAAGCGGAACGACCCCATCGGGTAAGTCATGGAGCATCAGTTTCAACAGCGGCAAGATGTCATCGTGGACATACGGAGGGCAGTCGCTCATGTATGCCGCTCCCGACTTCAACAGCTATCGTGACATAGACAACGACCGCAGCCTTTCTGCTACATGTGTCAACAGCAGTTCGACAAGCGCATCCGCTTTCTCAGTTAATGACAACAAGGCCACTATGACGATGAGGGGAACGGCAACCAACTGCTCGTACACAATAGCATATACCTTCTATCCCGACGCAACGGTGGATATGGTAGTGACGTTCTCCCCAACGGGTGTAACACGCCGCATAGGACTGGGCATGCAGTTCCCCAGCGGCTTCGAACAGGTGGAATACTACGGCCGTGGCCCATGGTCTAACTACGTAGACCGCAAGACAGGATCATGGCTCGGACGATATACCACTACGGTAGACGACTTCATGGAGGAATTCCCGCATCCGCAGACATTCGGCGACCATCAGGACCTCCGTGAGCTGACGCTGACGAACAGCTCTGCCAACGTGAAGCTCAATGTGAAGACAAGCGGACAGGTGGCATTCTCGCTCGGACACTTCGACGAGAAATCATGGTACGGCTCTGGCGACACCATGTGGTCTGATGGTCTCCACTGGTATGACATGACCAAGCAGTCGCAGATATATGCGCACTTCGACTACTACCAGCGTGGACTTGGCAACAATAGTTGCGGTGGCGACCAGGCTCTGTCGCAGTACCAATGTCCGACGAGCGGCAGCTACACCTATACGCTGAGGTTTAAGCCGGAATAGACTGTTTCGTAACTAATAATCGCACTAACCCAACGAATTTTATTCCCTCGGCAGAGTGGAAGCTTTCGTTGGGTTAGTGCGATTTTTTATTTTAACAGTAAACAAAAGAAAGGAAGGGATGAAGCCTCACCCCCGGCCCCTCTCCAAGGGGAGAGGGGAGATAGTAAGCTTAGAGGGTGCGATGTTGTCCCACAGATGATACGGCAATGAGCATCCATGTATAGATGCAAAATCTGTGAAATCTGTGAAATCTGTGGGACAAAATGGAGGGTAAGTGAAAAAACACGGATGACACAGAGGACACTGATAGTCAGGACAGGGGTCTTACAGACAAAATCTGTGAAATCCGTAAAATCTGTGTGACAAGCAAAATAGTAACACTACATTGTCAACTTGTTTTTTTGCAGATTTTATTCGGTTAAGAATATGTATTGTGCACAAAAGTCCCTCATAAAAATGTTGTATTGTGCACAAAGTCCCTCATAAAAATGTTGTATTATACACAAAAGTCCCTCATAAAAATGCGATGATATTTTGTAATATGGTGATTATTACGTACTTTTGCAGACAAATTGCAAAATCTGTAATGTAATGGAAAGAGAGATAATGAAAAACCTCATAAAATGGAGGGAGAGAAGCGACCGCAAACCACTTATCCTGCTTGGCGCCCGACAAGTAGGCAAGACATATATCCTCAAGGAGTTCGGAAGGAGATATTATGAACAAACGGCATACATAAACTGTGATGATAACGAAATGGTCAAGGATCTTTTTCTACCCGACTATGACATCAGACGCATCCTGCTCGCTATTAGTTCTATAACTAATGTTAGCATCAAACCGGGCAAAACCCTCATAATTCTTGACGAGATACAAGAACTGAAAAGAGGACTTAATGCCTTGAAATATTTCTGCGAGAACGCCCCCGAATATCATGTTGCAGTAGCAGGATCATTGCTCGGCATTACTCTTCATCAGGGTGAGTCATACCCTGTTGGAAAAGTAAACACCTTAAATATCCAACCAATGACATACGAGGAGTTTCTCATGGCTAAAGGACAGAAGCAAATGTATGAAATGCTGAAGAACAGACAATGGGATGTCGTTGCCAGCATGCGAAGCTTGTATATTCAATCGCTCAGGGAATATTATTTCACTGGAGGCATGCCTGAAGCTGTGAAGAAACACCTTGAAACAAATGACACCGTACAGGTGAGGGAAATACAAAAGGAGATTCTTCTTGCCTATGATAAGGACATATCCAAACATGCGCCCACGAATGAAGCCGTAAGAATAAACCAAGTGTGGAAATCCATACCTGCACAACTCGCAAAGGAAAACCGCAAATTCGTATATGGAGCTGTGAGAAAAGGTGCAAGGGCTAAGGATTTTGAGATTGCCATACAATGGCTTCTCGATGCCGGTTTGGTTTACAAGATAGACAGGGTCAGCAAACCAGGTATGCCATTAGGGTGCTATGCAGATTTTTCATCATTCAAACTGTATATGCTCGACTGCGGACTACTCGGTGCAATGAACGACATGCCGCCCTCGCTGATGCTGCTACCCAACAAGATGAAAGAAAGCAAGGGCAGTTTCACTGAGAACTTCGTATGTTCACAGCTACATAATTGCCGAAATCTATCGGTATTCTACTACAGCAAGGAAAACAGTACCCAGGAGGTGGATTTCGTGGTCCAGCACGACGCTGACATTGTTGCCGTAGAAGTTAAATCAGAGGAAAACCTTCAATCAAAATCCCTCAAGGCTTTCCACAACGAGAATCCCGAAGTAAGTTGCCTACGAACCTCAATGGCTGACTACCGTGAGGAGGATTGGGTAGTCAATGTTCCTCTATATGCTATCAAAAGCTATTGGGATGTATCGGCATCTTACTAAAAAGCACAACGGGTAAATCGTGCATATTTTAAACCACAGAGTTTAAGAGATATAGAGTATTTATACTAATGAAAGAGGGTGAATGCCAAGGCATTTAGAGCTCATAGAGAGCTGCGCATCATGTTTGCCGCATGGAAACTCTGTGTCCTCTGTCGCTTGCGACCTACTCTATAAAACCACAAATCTCTTTTTACCTTACCCTTCGGACGGTGACCGTTGGTTCTCTTTAACTCTGTGGTTTAAATATGCGTGCAAAATGATTGCAAGAGGCAAGGACATTAAGCATCCCCTCGCATGGCTGACCTAGACGCATAGCAGCCCCCTACCCATTTTTGTGGGAAGGGGGATGTTTTAATAGACAATTTTTCTGCCATCGATTATGTACACACCATGCCTTACGGCGTTGACCTTTCTTCCTGTCAGATCATATATTACATTAGATTGAGGCGTTCGTCCTGGCATATCCGAGATGGTACTTGGAATATCTCCAAGATATGTAAGTTTGAAGTCATCAACCTTGAAAAATCCGTTCGACTTGGCGCCGATGGTTAGCATACCATCGCTTACGTTAGCATATACGGTCATGACGTGACTCAGATCCCAGTCATTCTCTGCCCACGAACCCTCAAAGCTGCAATGCTCACCTTCAGGCAATGTGTTGTATGCACTGGCATCACCTGCCAGCATGCTATTTTCACCTGCAAAGATTCGAGCTAGGTTGCCATTTTCTGTGTGATTGTTCATGAGCCGTGCAGTAAGCTTCCAACGTCCATTAGGCAGACCTGTCAGTGTTTGAGAAAGCTCCATATTACCATAGGCTCCCCAGTGCCATACACCCCAGATGAAGTATCCATCTGCATTATTTGCATCGGTGTTTGCTCCACACCACGCCCACTGAGTGGCATCTGTCACCTCATTACCATCCTTTGTCATTATCCATCCAAAGGGTACGGAACTGTTTGTGTTATGCTGCGAGGAGGTATTTTCGAAACTTGGATTCACTATGCCATACGATGCTGGAACATCCTGCTCGTAGTTAGCCGTTGATGCTACGATTACATTCTTAATATCCTCTACAGACTGCAACAAATCCTCTGTTGTGTTATCAGCCCTGTTGTACACTACAATGGCATTGTCGTATGCATCTGCCGCTGCCATGATACCCCTTTCGCACATCTGCGATGCCTCAACGAGATACTGGTAGAGACAGAGCTTTGCGTCATTGTATTTCTTGACGTCTGCATTATTGATGTCTGTCGTACGCACAAAAGACCAGTGAGTAGTTTCTGATGTTTTGTCAGTAGTGCTGCCGTCAACATAGTTCACTACCCAGTCGGCACTGCCGTTCATAACCATCTCATGTCCCTCGCCAGGCTCGTCGCCGTCAAGAAGAAGCACGAAGCCGTTACCCTCTTTTGTGCTGCTTTCGACATAACTGACATTCCACAACATCTCATTTTCGGTTATCTGCACATTTGAGCCATTGCTTCGTCCCATGTACTTACCCTTACCTGGTTCTGAACTTATCTGAAAAGACCACAAAATCTTTCCATCCCTCTGATGCTCATGTGCTATGAAGGTCACATCGTCCATCTTGCCGTCGGAATGAGTACGCAGATATGTGCCCCATTCCCAATAGAAATTACGGTTGGCAAGAGTTGTGTTGCTGTTCTGTATGGCATACTCCTCGCCATCTACAAGAAGCTTTACAGGTTCGCCTGTGGTCTTAGGCGTGGGATATGAGAGTGTCTGATAATCCTCTGAATCATCGCTGATAGAATCCTGTGGAGCAAGGTCTTGTTCCTTAACCAGCTGTTTGATAGCTGCATAAGTAGATTGGAGACCAGCAGCCTGCTTGATGGTATCGGATACATTCTTGTTGTTGGTACCCCATGTGTTATGTGATCCGTTCTTGTTCTTTGAGATCTCGCCACGTTCACACCAGTTGTTCTTGACAGTATAGTAGTCTGTTCCCTCGTCCGTATATAGGTCAAACTGAGCGTGCGCCATATTCTCCCACATGATAGGGTTGAACATAGGATTGCCTACATCTTCTATTCGATTGTTTTCAATTGATGAGTTTGGCTGCGAAGATAATGTATAGATGGCACCGCCATCGCGCATCTGGTTGCAGAAGCTGTGTATGTAGTTGGCAGTGATGTGATTGTCATGCATACAGCTTGACTCCTTAGTCCATCCCCATCCCACACTGATAGCAGAATAAGGAGTGTCGTAGATCTCATTGTGACTGATGGTAACACTCGATGCATAGCCGATGCAGATGCCCAGACAGCCCCAGTCCTCTGTTGCAGGATGAGCAATGTAGTTGTTGTCAATGACTATGCTGTCGCACACAACATCTGGATTCTCGGGATTGTAGGCTTCGTGGGCTTCAAAGTTCTCGTCACCGAAGTAGCCTGCAAGGATAGCTGTTCCACCAATGTCGCTGAAGGTACAGCCACGCACTGTCATCTGCTTGTTGCCAGCAACAAAGTCTATAGCCGTAGATGCTGTCTGAGTGAAGTTGCAACCCTCAAACGTAACAGAACGTGCATTGCTCACACTGACTGCCGAAGCAGGTCGTCCTACCCATGCCACATTGCCTGCACGTGAAGCAGGATCAGTATAGGCATTATAGAGCCATTGACCTGCCTGCAATGGCACATGTCCCTGTTGTGAAGGACGCAACCATGTGCTATGTGCGAAGGTAATTCCACGGAAGGTGATGTTCTCAATCTTATTGTCATTGTCGCCTGTTAGGTTGACTAGTGTTTCAAGCATTGGCGCAACGGCTTCGGTCGTTTCAGGTGTCTCACCACAGCGAGGCCAGTAATACACCACCCCCTGCTCGCCATCGGCATACCACTCCTGAGGACGATTGAGGAGCTCTATCGCGTTGGAGAGGTAGAACATGTGATTGGTAGAGCTGCTTGCATCAGCACGAAGGATAGGCCATGGACGTTTGAACTCAATGCCACTCTCCGGACTCTTGAAGGTGAAGATGCTGTGCTCGCCTGCCGAGGTGATGCCATCTACACGCATAACATTCGTAACCCAGTCCTGAATGATAGTCATCTCCAGTCCGTCGGCATTGGCAAATTTCTGTGTAGGGCGTGGAACAATGAGCTCACCCTTCGACTTGTTCACAGAGAAAATACGAGGAAGCGACTGCTTGTCGAATGTGCTTGCGCGTCGCATCTTGTTCTTGCCTATCCACATTTGGCGGAAAGGAACTGCAGCCCCTTCACACTGTGGAATGGTAGCTTTCCATACATGTCCCTGAGCAATGGTTGGCAGACCTTCTATGCTTTCAGCTATCTCCCAGTTGCGGATGACAGCTCCGCCACTCAGCATGACGCTTTGTCCTTCTTCTGCCTCAATGGTGGTTGGCGACTCTGGCGTACCACTATCTTCGGCAGTCAGTGCCAGTGTGCTATTCAGATAATACGTTCCACCCTTGAGCACTACGTGAACCTCTCCAAGCGGTTTTCCTGCCTTTCGCAATTCCCTCACCATCTGCAACGCCTTTTGTGGCGTTGCCAAAGGGGTGTCTTGCGCTCCGCTGTTTGCATCATTACCGTTGGGCGAAACCCAAACGGTTGTGACAGGCAGTTGTTCGTCTGCTCTGGCTTCCGTTGCCGGTAGTGCCAGAAGTAATGACATCAGGCAAGCTCCAGCTTGCAATGCCATGAATAGATTGTGTCTTGTTGCCATTTTGATTAAACTTTTGATTAATTGAAATGATGGCGCAAAAGTATCCCTTTTGTAGCAGAAAAGGGTTCAAAATAGGCTTATTGTGGGGTAAAAAGGGTTTCATGACACGTTTATACCCCCGTTTGACACGTTTTTTACCCCTGATCGTCGAATATCTCCGTTGACTTTTGATAGCTTCGGACATAATCCGTAGGCGTCTTGCCAAACATGTCCTTGAAGCAGCGAGTGAAGTATTTTGGTGTTGAGAAACCGGTGGCATACGCAACTTCAGACACGGTCATCGTACGACCCTGCAACATCTCACAGGCACGTTTCATACGGATGTTACGGATAAAGTCAGATGGTGTCATATCGGTCTCGGTCTTCAGCTGACGATAGAGAGTACTCTTGCTCATACCTATCTCTGCCAACAATTGTTCCAACCCAAAGTCTGAGTCGTCAAGGTGCTGGTCGATGATGGCAACCATCTTGTCCGTGAGGTGGTGATCGGCAGTTATGACTGCCACCTTAGCTTGCATTACCTCAGTTTCCAATCTTCGTTGATGGCGACGCCGAACGTGCCATACTGTTACCGCCAATACCGCTATTGCTATTAATATATATATAATGTAAGCTACGGTCGTCTCATACCATGCTGGGAGTCGCTCCAATGTTGCTACTCCAAAAGGTTTACTCCACTTTCCATCAGGTTGCTCAATGCGAACTTCGAGATTGAAGGTTCCACACGGGAGTGATGGAATAGTGATTTGATGGTATGTAGATTCAAGTTCAGACCACATGTCCTCAAATCCCCTAAGACGATACTGCATGCGCTGCCTCATGCCTGTATAGTATGCTAACTGAGACAACCGCAACTCTATGTTGTGGGCATCAGATGGCAGGATGGCATGACTGAATGAACTCTCTGATGCGTTATTGTTGTTGAAAAAAATACTAGTACCATCCAGCAGGACGTCTGTCAGTACAGGGAGTGAAACTCTGGAAGACTTCGTATTACGCTGTTCAGGCAAGTGAGTGAAGCCACCATATCCACCAGCAAGGACACCGTCTCCATCAGTACATATAGCGCGATGACGGAAACTGAGGATATTGACAATTTCGTCTGTGACCGGATAGATAGTAGCACTTTTGCGTTGCAGGTTATAGCACACAACCTTCTTGTTATTCATCAGCCACACAGAGGTCCGTGTAGAGACGATATCCTCGCAAAGTCCGTCACGTAGCAATGTATCTACAGGCGATGGGTGGAACTTCTTCATATGCCGGTCGCTGCTGAAGGTCCTGCCCATGGATGTCGCCAACCAGAGGCCGTCGTTGCTGTCAAGGCTCATGGCTATAACCCTCTCGTTGTCCGACAGCATATCGAGTGCGGCGGCAGTACTGCATGTCAAATACCTTTCTTCAGCCTTGCAGCGGTAAAGACTGTGGCCTGCCGCACATAGCATGGTGCCCGTCTTAGTTGATTGAGTGATGGCAGTTGGAGATTTGATGTCTGCAACGGCTATGGTCTTGCCTACATCTGTTAGTCGTGCAGCCAGATGCCGAGGCGTAAGCATCCAAACAATGCCACCGTTGTCCTCACAGATGTCTAAGATGGGACATGAATCTTTCAGCACTGCTTCCAAATCCAGTTTGTCCTCCACGGACACACGCCCCTGGTCACGAGTAAGGCGATAGGCCGTCGAATAGTATTTCTGTGCTACCCACACGGATTTATTTTTACGTGAAGGACGAATAACCGACATTTCTGGTAGGTTCAGGTTTCGAAGGCTGGTCATCTCATTGCGGGCACGATCATACAACTGCAAGCCATTGCGTTGCCAGTTCAGCCAGATATAGTTGCCATCGGCATGCACGTTGTACAGGTCTTCATCAGTCTGCCACGAAGTCTGAAGAGGCTGATAGCTGAGGATGCCCGAAGAGTCAAAGCTTACAATGGAACTCTCATCGTTAGCCGCCAGCCAGATATTACCCACGTTATCACATATCATATTGGTGTACTCGTGGCGTGGTGACAAGTAGGCTGTCAGGTCTATTGGTTTCAACCTTCCGCCTGCATATTCGAGCACATAGAGTTTCTTGTACGACAACATCCACAGCCAGCGCTTTGTCCTATCTTGCTGTATGCAGAAGAATATATCCTCCTCGCCTCCTTCGTCATTGTCCTGCACATGATGCTGCAACCAACAGTCGCCTTTAGCTTTCGCCTTTTCGGGCAGATACTGCCACAATCCTTGCCCCCAGGTTCCAAACCAATAGCGTCCATCCGCATCCTCAAACATAGTGCATGCCACACCATCAGGTATGGGTTTGACGGCATCGAACCGTTTTCCACGCCCTCTCATCAGAGTGCCATCGCTACACAGCAGCCAGAGCATGCCCTTGCTGTCCATGTATAGAGCATTGATATTGTGCTTCCCATTCTTGTTGCCAAACGGGTTGACCTGTTCAATCTGAGTACAGGTGGCATCGCAATGGTACAACTCTGTGCCAATAGCCAGCCACATGCCACCGTCACTATCGTTGCACATGCTGTTTGTCCATTTGCCACGGATGCGCTTGTCTGTAGGTTGAAAGAAATGTCCCTTTGCTTTGTCATAAAGGGTCAAGCCACCACTGGTACATATCCACAGCAGCTGGTCGGTGTCAACAATATTCGAAATATTGTTGTCGGCTAGAAGGTGTGTGCGCGAGTCGGTGTTACGGAAGTTCGTCAGCCAATGTCCATCCCAGCGCTGCAGACTTGACGCAGTGCCAATCCAGATGTAGCCCTCACGGTCCTGAAAGATTTCATAGATATTATTAGTGTATAACTGACGGACGAAGGGAAATGGTCGTACCACTATGTTTTGTGCGGCGATATTGAGACAATATGCCACTGTACAAATAAATGTAACAAGCCACTTTGGGTAATTGAGTGTTCTGAAAAGGCAGAAATCATCACCGCCGTTAGTTTTATCTATTGCACTACTCATTGTCGTAAAGATTATTTTCTCTTAATCTGTGTCCTCCGTGGATTATTTACTTTCCCTCCATTCTTGTCCCATAGATTTCACAGATTTTGCATCTATACATGGATGCTCATTGCCGTATCATCTGTGG
>OBLI01004388.1_pt1 | contig 10102 bp, 10 predicted proteins | sample 1519701 | NCBI WGS metagenome assembly OBLI01 (sample SAMEA3663005, study PRJEB22513) | pig gut metagenome | biome: pig gut; feature: pig-associated habitat; material: faeces | place: France | collected 2012 | reverse complement strand
TGGACGGGAATGTGCTACTTCGTCAAAAACGTGATGAAGTTCCTGAGGGAACTTTGTCTTGCCCTGACCGAAATCTGGCGGTTTTTCATCATTATCGTCACTATGAGGGTTTACGTCTGCTACCCTCTGTCTGTGAACAGGTAATAATTCAGCAGGCCCTAATTAAATGTATCAATTAAAAAAAATCTCGCAACCTTTGGCGAGCCGTCAAGCGTGCCGTCAGGATTACGAGAGCAAAGGTAGAAGAAAGAAACAGAGGTGCCTTAGGTGGATAATCAATACCCACCTGCAAAAACGGCTTTCCACAAACACGGAAAGCCTTATAATAAACAAGTTACGAAGGAGAAAAAAAAAGGCTGGTGGACAAAAGAAATGTCTGATTGTCCACCAGCCTTGCCGTTAAATGCTGTTTCTCAAATTTTGATATGTCGCTACGTCATAATTGTTCCCGCGCAGCCATTCCTTGATCTTGTTGCTGTAAGACGCTTCCGTAACGTCCGTTTTCAGACCGCAGTCGTCGGTAAGAAACCGGAACACGGCACCGCCCGACGGGTTCTCGGCAACAAGCCCCTTCTCGCGCCACAGCTTCAAGAAACACACCACCGCCTTGTTCAGCCCGTCATCTTTACGGGCAACAAGCTGCCGCTCGCTCATCTTGTGGTCGCTCAGCCAGCGCAGGAATTTCTCCTTCTCCCGGTTCTTCACGCCAGCGTTCTCCTCTGTCGGCTTTCCGCCAATAAAGAGAAATTGCTTACGGGCGCCAGGCGAAGGTTTGTCCACGGTTGTGACGTTATCGGAAGCCTTGCTCTGATGCTCATCATCGCCCCCTGCACCGGAAGTGTAGATTTCCACCTTTTGGTTATCATGAATGTCAAACATTCTTTCGATGTTTACCTCACCCCAAAAATCAATTTTTATATTGCCCGAATCCATCATTTGCCAATTTTTACTTCTTGATTGTCGTGAATGTCGTTAAGGCTTTTAAAGTTATAAACCACTTGGGTCTTCTTTAAATACACATCATACAGATCATTATATTCAGAATCATACATATTGCCATGATCAACGTTGGCTTTGCCAAGCATAGACAGAAAACCCTTTATGCTCTCGACATCCATTTCCTTGGCATAAGCCACCATTTCCCTCACAGACACCTCGCTCTCGGCAGCAGCCTGTTCCAGCTCATACCTCAGCAGGTTGTTGCGCTTGTCCTCGGCAAAACGCCGTTCCTCCTTGCGAGCAGCACCCTGCAACATAGGGAAAAACAGCGCATGGTCGTTCCAGCGCATCAAGATAGCCATCACCACCTCGTCGCAGGCAGGCAGGGCGTGAGCCTTGGCATAGGCCTTGATTATGGCACACGCCACAATGCCTATTATCATAGCGTCGTTCTCGCCCTCGGCATCGTCCTCGAGGTCGTCAAGCTCGTCTTCAAGCGCCTCCATCACCTCGCCCATCGACAGCAGGGTCTGGGCAAACCGCCTTGCTGAGAGAAAGGCCTCCACAGCCGACAGCCGCGTCTTGCCCTCGCTTTGTAGCTGTTTGAGCGTGTCGTGAAAGAGCACAAACACAATGTCGCTGCCGCTTGCCAGCAGCTTGCGCCTCATCTGGCGCGTCTGCTCCTTGTCCAGATGCACTATCATGCCGCGCTCTCCCCCTCTTCAACGTCTTCCGAAAGATGCTTCATGTCGTTGAGCATCCCCACAAGCTTGCCTTCAGCCTTGTCAATGTCTTCCGGTTCGGCCTTCTGTCCGTCGGCACGCTTGCCGTTGAAGAGCATCTCAAGCAAGTGGTCGTCAAACGAGTGGTGCACAATCTTGTCCGTGTTGTCCTCGTCCGACTCTACAAAGCAGCGGAATGTCGTGCCGTCAGAGGTGACAATCTCCACAGGTTCGTTCGTGGCACGCGCCAGAGTCAGGAGGTTGCGCATATACACCGTTGTCTTGTCAACATACAGAGCTGTCTTTTTGTCTTCGGGCATCACCCTGTACTTCGGCTCGTATTTCGCCTTCTTGGCTTCTATAGCCATGGCAAGAATCGAAGGAATCAGGCTGTCGTCAAAATAGTCCTTGCCTTCCGTCTTCAAATTCTGCACCTTGCGCATTATCTCGTCGTCCGGCATCTCAAACGTAGAGGGAAACTGCAAGGCCTGTGCGTTGCGCTGTTGTTCCTCCCACGCCTTGAAGAGATCCTTGGGATAATAATCGGGCAGGATCTGCAACGAGTAGCAATATCGGGAGAACAGCACCTTATGAATCTTCTCCGCCATTATGTCGGCCACACGCTTTGGTGCACTAAACGCCTTGCGGCGGTTCTGTATGGCTAAGGTTCGCACACCCTCACGGTTGTCGATGACGACGAAGAGCGACGGTTCGTTCTTCACCACCTTATGCTCAAAATTGTTCTCCAGAGACACGTCTATAGAGTTGGCAATCTGCATCAAGATAATGTCGGGGTTGCACTTAAGATGGTAGACGCGATGGTCGAACACCCTGTTGTAAGGCAAGCCCTGCGCCTGCTGCTCCTCCGTAGGCGTGCCCTCGCCGAAGACAATGCTGCTGTCCTCGGCAAAGAGCGCCGCCAGATGTTTCTGTCTGTCCTCCCATTCGTGTGGGGCCAGTTCTCGGTTATATTTAAAATAATAAGAAGCAAATTTTGCCATTGTCAGATATTATTTTTATTTTAGGTTGAGTAAATGTTTTTCGTTAATTTATATTGTTAGCATAACAGCATTCCAAGAACAACAGCATCTCAAGAATAACAGCATCTCAAGAACAACAGAATCTCAAGAACAACAGCATTCAAAGAATTACATTCATTATGTTTCACCGAGTTTTGTGCCATAGACACAAAGCCACACACAAAGGTACAATTTTTCCGTTAAAGAGCCTCAAGAACCCATCGTTTTCTTCATCCTTCGTTTCTTCCTTTTCTTCCCTTTCTTCATCCTTCGTTTCTTTCCTTTCTTCATCCCTCCTTTCTTCGTCCCTCGTTTCTTCCTTTCTTCATCCCTCCTTTCCACCTTCCAAAGGCGTCAGTCCTTTTTACCTTTTTTACCCTTTTACATTTTTACCTTTAAAAAGCCTTTAAAAGCCCTTCCACCATCCATCATCCACGCAGCAGATAGTTCTCACCAGTTGGTTCATAACCAGACACATCTCCCGTGTAATAGAGTTGTTGCGGTTAAAGGCGTAGGTCCAAGGAGTTATCTGCACAAGTCGGTTTTCGGCACAAGCATAAAAGCTCTGTCCCGCAGGTTTGTAGCGTTCAGCGAACCCGTTGTCCATAACCTCAACAACAGGCAGTTGTTCCATAAGCAGCAGTTTTTTTATCTCACGCTCACGCGCGCTGATAAACGCCGACACAATGACAGCCCCATCACGGGCAGCACACAGCACAGCCTCGCGCTGATGTTCAAAGAACGGAGCATCCGACCGATGACACACAAGAGGCAACTTTCGGGAAGAACACAGCAGAGCAGCACAGCCAACATAAGAAAGAACGGGACGAGAGAAAAGATGACCAGAAAGGACAGAACAAGCGGAAGGTTCAACAGCGGCAGGAGCAGCGGCAGCAGGAGCAGGAGCAGCAGGAGGAGCAGCAGGAGGAGCGGCAGGAGCAGCGTCGTGTTTCATGAGAATGCGAGGCAGGAGCCTCTTTAGAGCAGCCTCGAGCCGTGGTTCATCGTTAGCGAGGAAGCGGTCAGCACACAGACCGCGGCGCAGGGCATTGAGCGTCCAGCCGCGAGCCGTGCACGAGCGGTGTATAGAGAAGCGGTCGCGCAGCGTCCCCTTGATCAGCGCACGTCGTGCCTGCTCCTTTATGTAGCGCAGCTTTATCTGCACCTGCTCAGGCGTTATGGCCTCCATGTCGTTGTAGCCACGCACAAAGAGGGAGGGTCCGCGGTAAGAGCGGGTGTGGTCGCGGTCGAACCACTCGCGCGATGCATCGCGCTCACTCTTGTTAGGGTCTTTCTTCATGGCCCTCCAGTTTATGCCCAGCGTGTCCCAATAATCGTGCGTACACGCTATCATGAAGCCGTTGACCATACGCCCCAGGTGCTTCCTGTTGCTGGGCTTCAGGCACAGCAAGCCATGAAAATGGTCAGGCATGGCCTCGGCGGCAATGATCTCCACGTCGGGGTGAAAACGAGGGATGGTCTGCCACACCTCCATCACGCGCCGCCCCAGGTCGGTGTACTCGCAGCGTGGGGCGTCGGGGGTGTCGTCGGGCGCATCAGGGTTACCGGCGACAGAGCTAAGGATGGGTGCATAATCGCGGATGTTGAGGGTTATGAAGAAGTGGCCTTCAAAATAGTTGGTGGAGGCGTTGCGCTTCATGGCGTCTGGTGTGGCGTTGTCTTTCAGCGCCATCTTGGCTAACTGTTCTGGTGTAAGTGGCATGGGTCAAATGGTTTGTTTTTAAATGATCTTTCACATGGACCAAACGAATTGTCTTGTGGCTCTGAAACAGATTGTCGCAAAGATAGGTCTTTTTGTCGAATAAGCAAAAGCCCATACGAATCATGTTGCCATGAAAGGTATGGGGCTTTGTCTAATTGGAACAATTTGTCATTTCACGATTATTTTCTTGCCATTATGGATGTATACGCCATGCTACGGACGATGGACGCGCTGTCAACAAAGCCTACTATAGCAGGTTTTAATGTTTCGCAAAGTGAAACGCTAAAAGTCTATGTCGTTGTCAAATAACGGATAGCTCAACAAACCGAAGACGGGGCTTTGTTTGCTCTGCTTATTCAATTTCGACCTTGTGGCCTTTTACCATAACGGCTGTATAGGCAAAAATTTGGACTATGTCTCCCAGAATTTGTTCGTCGCTGTCGCCTTGTTTCTTGCAATTGTAATAGATAGTCTTTTCGTAATCGAGGAGATTGCCTTCTTTAAACCGCTTTACAATCTGCCCGATGGAGGCCTCTTTTCTCTTGCTGTCAAGTTCGTTAAGAAATTCGGAGTATTCGTTCTTTTCCTTGTCGGAGCGCAAAAAGACATACTCGTAATCGGACGTGCTGGTAACGCCGAAGCCGTTCTCGCCTGTACCTTTGAAATCGATGACACAGATTGAGTCGTTGGAATAGACAATCTTCTCGTCAGAGACAGAAAAAGACTCTGGTTTTTTCGCAGTTTCCTTTATCAATTCCCACATCTGCCTTTGGCCCTACGCTCCATAGAATTGCATGACACCATGAGGACGGCGAACATGGCAAAGGCGAAAAATTGTGCATATTTTCTCATGGACTATTCCTCCTCTTCGGTGTTTTTGTTCTTTTGGATGTAGATAGAAGCAGCCTCGACAAGAACGGCAAAGCCGTTGAAAATAAAGGCGTTGAGGGCGATGCCGACACCTACTAGTAAGAAAGGTACTGCTGTTGCTGCCGGTCGATCCCATGGATCAATAAATGCCCACATGAAGAACGACACAACGACCAGAATGATAGATACGGCCAGTTGTGTGATAGCGAGGTAACGAAGGATGCGGGCGGTGAGAGAGCTGCGCATAAACAGAATGTTTTTGATGTTCATGATTTTTGATATTTTAAGAGTTTTTGAAAGTTTTAAGGCCACAAGTTTACAGAATAATCCATTACCCTGCAAGTGTTTTGGCGGTTTTAACACAGATTTAACAGATTCCTGCTGTGTGATGTGCGTAAGCACAACTGTGTGTATGTACATAGGCGCATACATGCTCACCCGCATGAGCTAGAAGGAAAAGACAAATTCACATGAGTGACATGGGCAGCATGGGCAGCGGTGTCAAAATGGGTCAAGGTCAAAATGGGTCAAAATGAAAAATGAAAGTGCGGTCAAGGGCCTATATAATATATATATTAAAAATATATATTTTATATAGAAGCTTCCGGGACATCCGAAAACGAAAATGACACATTTTGACCTTGACACATTTTGACACCGCAGTTTTTGAGTTTGGAATTTTGAGTTTTGAGCTTTGAATTTTTTACGAAAAACTATTCAAAATTCAAAAATTCAAAATGCGCGAAGCGCACAATTCTTGCTTAGGCAAGCGTCTCTACGAGCCGAGCACAAAAATCACAATTCAAAAAACAAAAATCACAAAACCTGTATTTGTCTGTAAATAAACCTCTTACAAAGACGAACACTAAAGCTTGCACCACTACTGGCCGACAACTATTGCAAACGCGCCGCATTATTCGTAACTTTGCATCGTGACAACTAAACGCCGCATATCGACAATAACGGTGAAACGCTCTCTTTCACACCTCTGCAACAACTTTTTTTGCCCCTGAAACGTAGATTTTCATCTATAACGGCTCTAAGGCACAAAAATGACGGATACGGGCTACAATGAAGGCAAACGCCCCATATGGAGGACTTATATAAATAAATCAATCAATCAACACGCCATGAAAGACGGACGACTGATAGATGAAAGATGAAAAGAGAAAGATGAAAAGAAGAAGATGAAAAGAAGAAGATGAAAGAAAAGCTGAAAGAAGAAGATGAAAAGAGAAAGCTGAAAGAAGAAGCTAAAAGAAGGAGATGAAAGAAGAAGAGGAAAGAAGAAGCTAAAAGAAGGAGATGAAAGAAGAAGAAGAAGAGGAAAGAAGAAGAGGATGAAAGAGGAAGCGGCAGAGACACGGCATCAACATGTTTAACTAAATATTTACAACCATCATGATTTATTATGCACTTTACAAAGCCAATCGAAAGGACCAGTTTAACGGCAAGATCTATGCACGGACCGTGCACACGGAGACGGTAGACACAGAGGGGCTGGCTGAACACATGAGCAAGCACAACTGCTCTTACAGCAAGGGACAGATCCTTGGCCTGATCAACGACATGGCGACCTGCATCAAGGAGATTACGCTCGACGGCAACGCCGTGAAGCTGCCTAACCTCGGCATCTTCAAACCCTCCATCTCTTGCCTGCCCGCTGAGAGCGTGAAAGAGTTTTCTGTGAGCAGCAACGTAAGAAGAAAACGCATGATCTGCGTGCCTACGGGAAGCATGAGGCTGGGAAAGACGGGACGAAACAAGACGTCGGGCGTGGAGCTGAAACGCGTGGAGAAATATGACAAGGACGCGCTCGAACCTGAGGTCAACACCGGCACGGAAGAGGGTGAGCCATAAGCCCCTGACCTTTGGGCCCTCCACCACCCTGCTCCCGACATAGCTCCAAAGGAGAGAGAGGGGGAACCATAAGCCTCTGACCTTGGGCCCCTCCACCACCCTGCTTTAGGCTCGGCGCCAAGGGGAGAGGCTAAGCCACAAGGCTCTGACCTTGGGCCCCTCGCCGCCAAGCTCTCCCAAGGTCCACCCCAAGGCGGCTCTGCTCTCCATCGGAAACGTCTTCGAAACAGACCTTTTGAAAGGTCTGAAAAATTAATCTAAAATCGTCTGTATCATCGTTACGTTTATCTTTAAATTAATCTTCAGAAACGTCTTCAAGAGCATCTATAGATTCTTCTTCAGAAACGTCTTCAAGAATTTCTTCAAGAACATCTTCAAGAACATCTTAAGAGCTCTGTTTAAGAAGCGTCATTGACGAGGTTGTCAAAAACAATTTGAGAAATCGTCAAAACAAAAAAAATTGAGAAATCGTCAAAACAAAAAAAATTGAGAGATTGTCGAAACAAAAATTTTTAATCACTAAAAACGAAACATTATGGCTATCAATTATCAGTTGTACAAAATGAAACGCACGGGCAGCGCCTTTGACGGCAAGATCTACGCACGGGCAAAATATAACGAGATGTATGACCTCAACAAGCTGGCACAGCACATGGCTGCCCACAACACCAACTTCTCGCGCGGACAGATCCTTGCCGTGCTTACCGACATGGTGGCGTGCACACGCGAGCTGTGCCTGCAAAGCAAGAAGGTTAAGATCGAGAACCTCGGCATCTTCTACCCGTCGCTCACATCGCTCCCTGCCGAAGACACAAAGATGTTTAACGCACGTCTGCACATCCGTGCCGCCCACATCAGATTCCTGCCAAGCGGCGAAAACGCCACGAAGCTCTACCGAAAAGAGGCTACGCTGAGAGAGGCGGGCAACTATGAGAACGGGCTCGAGTAGAAAAGAAGGAGGAAAGAAGAAAGAAGGAGGAAATGAAGAATGAGGAATGAGAAATAAAGAATGAAGAAGGAGAAATGAAGAAAGAAGGAAGGAAATAAGAAAAAGGGAAGAAAGTGGTTTTTGCAAATATAGGTTCTTTGTTTTTAAATCTTACTGATTTTCTTTTTCATTATCAGTATTGTTTTTAATTAAGTGTGTGTGCCGTCCATCGCCGTGAGGCGGTGGGCGGTTTTTGGTTTAACTCGAAAAAAACTTCATGACATGAAAAAAGAAACACGCAACAACATTCAGGTGGTCTCGGCGCTGCTCATGCTGCTGGGAGGCTATGTGCTGGCGGTAGTGGGATTCTTCACTCCGCCGCGGGGCGAAATTCACAGCAGCGTGCTGAGCTTGTTTGCCGAGTGTCTGGTCTACGCCGGCTCCATTTTCGGCGTCACAATCTACATCCAAGGCAAATATAGCGAGCTGCGCTCGTTTGTGGAAGAAAAAATGGGAAACACAAAAAAGGAATTTTGAATTTTGAGTTTTGAATTTTGAATAGTCGGCTTTCAGCCGATTTTGAGTTTTCGATTTTTGATTTTTTGCGCAAGCCAATTAAAATTGAACAATTCAAAATGCGCGAAGCGCACAATTCAAAACTCAAAATGCAAAGATAAAAAATCGAGAATGAGAAAGATAGATCTTATCGTGATTCATTGCTCTGCCACACGCGCAGGGAAAAACTATACGGCGGCCGACATTGACCGCTGGCACAGAGAACGGGGGTTCAGCATGATCGGCTACCACTTTGTGGTGCTGCGCAACGGAACGGTTGAGACAGGACGGCCGCTAACTCAGCCTGGCGCCCACTGTAAAGGACACAACAGCACGTCTATAGGCGTGTGCTACATTGGCGGACTGTCTGCCGACGGCACCCAACCGCAAGACACACGCACACCTGAGCAGAAAACGGCGCTCACAAACCTGCTCACAAAGCTTAAGGAGAGGTTTCCTGACGCCACCATACGCTCTCACCGCGACTTCGCAAAGAAAGACTGCCCGTGCTTCGATGCCACCCGAGAATATTCAAAAGTGAAAAACGAAAAGTGAAAAGTGAAAAATCCAATGGTCTGCCTTTAAGGGAAGAGGACAAATAATCTCAAGCAAGCGTCGCCGCGCTCGACTTTGTCGCTTGCCAGAGCAAGAAGGCGTCGACGCTCGCTAAGATGGAGCTTTTTAAAGGGAAAGAGGGAAGAATTAAGGGATGAGGGAAGAATTAGGGAAAAAGATTGCGCGATATAATAATTATTTGTAAATTTGCACCTTATTATATTATGGACGGAAAAAGAGGCTTCGCTGCTTTTAACAAGAAACAACAACGCTAACGCTAAAAACGGCAGAAACGATAACGCCCAAAAACAAACCCAAAACGGGGGAAACCAAAAATATGGGAACCAAAACGGGGGAACCAAAACAGGGGAACCAAAACAGGGGAACCAAAACGGGAAAAACAAGAACAAGAAAACAAGAAAAACAAGATAGATGAAAGAATTTGTAATATCGGAGGTGAAGGCCGAAACCGCGGTGCTGGTGGGCCTCATAACCAAAGACCAGGACGAGGCAAAGACAAAGGAATATCTCGACGAGCTCGAGTTTCTTGCCGACACGGCAGGAGCCGTGACCGTGAAGCGCTTCACACAGCGCGTGGGCGGACCCAGCTCCGTGACCTATGTGGGGTCGGGCAAGCTTGAGGAGATAAGACAATATATCAAGGACGAGGAAGACGCCGAACGCCCCGTGGGCATGGTGATCTTCGACGACGAGCTGTCGGCAAAGCAGATACGCAACATAGAGAAGGAGCTGGAGGTGAAGATCCTTGACCGCACATCGCTCATTCTCGACATCTTCGCCATGCGCGCACAGACGGCAGAGGCAAAGACACAGGTGGAGCTGGCACAGTATCGCTACATGCTGCCACGCCTGCAGCGTCTCTGGACGCACCTTGAGCGCCAGGGCGGCGGCTCGGGCTCGGGCGGCGGCA
>OBLI01004387.1_pt1 | contig 10103 bp, 9 predicted proteins | sample 1519701 | NCBI WGS metagenome assembly OBLI01 (sample SAMEA3663005, study PRJEB22513) | pig gut metagenome | biome: pig gut; feature: pig-associated habitat; material: faeces | place: France | collected 2012 | reverse complement strand
AGCTTCTTTTTGAAATGAGTCTTTTCTATCTTGCATATTTGGAGCAATAATGAAATTCACCGCTCCACTAATTAATTTCGCTCTTTCTAAATCCGTACCGGTTATAAATTTTGAAAAATCATAGCCATGGAATAAATCACAACATACTTCCAATTTTTCAATAAATTTAGGGTATGCAATTTTAGAAATATCAGGATTTCCATATTTCTTTTGGTCACGTTTTGTATAATCATTCATTGCTTGTTTTAAGGCAGATGCAATACCTACATAATCAACAACCAATCCGCCTTCTTTATCTTTGAACACACGATTTACTCTTGCAATCGCTTGCATTAAGTTATGACCATTCATTGGTTTATAAACATACATTGTTGCTAATGACGGAACATCAAAGCCTGTAAGCCACATGTCAACAACAATTGCTATCTTTAAAGTATCTTTATTGTCTTTAAATCTTTTTGCAAGTTCGGCTTTATAAGATTTATTGCCAATAATATCACGCCATTCTTCAGGGTCATTATTTCCCGAAGTCATAACAACAGCAACTTTTTCTTTATCCTTTTCTCCCCAATGTGGTCTTAATTTTAGAATTCTATCATATATTTTCATTGCAATAGGTCTTGAATAAGCAACAATCATTGCTTTACCGGTTAACAGATGTTCTCTATTGTTTTCATAGTGATTCAAAATATCATCAACCAAAGAATTAATTGTACTTTCATCTCCTAATATAGATTCCATCTTGCTTAATTCTCGTTTACTTTGCTCAACCACTTCCTCATCTGCATTAAGAGCCATTAAATCATATTCTTTATCAATTAATTGCAAGATTGCAGGATCTAATTGAAGTTTAACAACTCTGCTTTCATAATAAACAGGTCTGGTTGCACCATCTTCAACGGCTTGAGTCATATCATAAATATCGATATAATTACCAAAAACTTCTTGTGTATCTTTATCTTTTGACGAAATTGGAGTTCCTGTAAAACCGATATATGTTGCATTTGGTAAACTATTTCTTATTATTCTTGCTGCACCGATTTTAATTTTACCTGTTTTAGAATCAACTTTTTCACTTAATCCATATTGTCCTCTATGAGCCTCATCTGCCATAACTATTATATTTCTTCTTGTTGATAGCGGTTCGTCAGATTCTTCAAATTTTTGCATTGTGGTAAATATAATACCGTTTGCTTCTCTTCCATTTAGCCAATCTTTTAATCCAATATCATTTTGAGATGAAGTTTCGGTAATTTTTCGGCAAGTTGCTTGAACGGGAGTTTGCCTTAGAAATTCTTGACACTTTGAAAACTGAGAATATAACTGATTATCTAAATCATTTCTATCTGTTAAAACAACAATAGTAGGACTATTTAATGCTTCTTGCAATAAGTGAGCATAAAATACCATTGATAAAGATTTTCCGCTACCTTGCGTATGCCAGAATACTCCGCCTTTTCCGTCAGTTTCGGTTGCATGCTTTGTAGATTCTATCGCTTTTTTTACTGCAAAGTATTGATGATATCCTGCTAAAATTTTAAAAGTATTTAATCCGTCATTATTAAAGCAAATAAAATTCTTTAATATATCTAACAAACGTTCTTTAGTAAAAATGCCTTCTATAAATGTGTCAAATTGTGCATGTTGATTGTTTTCATAGTTGCCGTCTTTTGTTTTCCATTCCATATATCGAGTTTCATCAGAGGTAATTGTACCTGCTTTTGAAGTTAGCATATCGGACATTACGCAAATTGCGTTATAAATAAACATAGACGGAATTTCTTTCATATAATTTCTAATTTGTCTATATGCTTGTGATGAATCAGTTTCTTCTCTGGAAGGTGATTTTAATTCAAAAAGAACAAGAGGTAATCCATTTATAAATAATAAAACATCAGGTCTTTTTTCGGAATTTTCAATAAATGTCCATTGGTTAGCAACTATGAATGAATTATTATCAATATTTTTATAATCAATCAAATAAACAATGGTTGATCTTTGTTCTCCATTTTCTTGATATTTTACAGTTATGCCGTTTTGTAAATAGTCCATGAATATATTGTTTTGCTGTAATAACTCTCCATTATCAAAATTTTTTATTTTAAATAATGCTTCTTGAATAGCAGCCTTTGGAACACTTGGATTAATTCGATAAATATAGTCTTCTAAAACATCAACATACAAAGGACAATAAAAATCACGATTTTCAATATCAGGACCATAAACATGCTTATATCCCATATTTTGAAATAACTCTATTACTGAATTTTCGTATGATTGTTCTGTGTAGGTTGTTTGCATTAAGTTTCCTTTCCTATTCTTTTTATTATATCAGCAACTGCTGCTCTTAGAACCTGCCAACAGATTTTGGTGGTATCTTCATCTGGCATAAAATTACATTTTAATTGATGATTTGGGTGAATATAGTTTCTAAAATCACGTAAAATATGACTAAAATCTTTAACATCTTTATCCAAGTATTTTAATTCATGTGCGGCATCTATTAAATTTGACAAAGTCCATTTTTCTAGTATTAACGTTTTCCCTTCTTTATTTTTAGGACTTGAATTAGATTGATTAAAATTTTTAATATTTACTTGTGCGATATTTAATAGTATTCCTTCTAATGTACTACCTATCAAAATTGTTGCAGCTAAATATGTTCCATGATTTATACATAACTCAATTTCTTTTAAACGAGCATTAATTATATTTTTAAGTTCTTCATTTATAGTTATAGAAGAAATATCTAAAGTTCCATAATCTTTAGATAAAAAAATTTTTTCGTTTTGATGTGTGCTGGAAACTATATTTTTAGATTGAATAATTAAACTATTAGCAATTTGTAATCCTTTAGCACATAAACGCGATTTCCCTTTTTTATTTTTAAGTTTTTCTCTCTCTAGTAATGCTTTTAAAACCTTGCCAACAGTATAATCCGATTCGATATTCCAAAAACATCTTAACCGTTTAGCTTTTGAATCTCCATTTGAGGAATATTTTTCTGAATATATATCTAACCCAACCAAATCTTCAATAAATTCTTTAAACTGTCGGTTTGTAAAATCTGAAACGTAACCAGTATCCATCTCTAACGCGTTTTCTATTGTTTCTTTTTCAACATAAGAAAGTTTTGCCATTATGTATCCTCGCTAAACGATAATTTATCGGTGAAAATATCCACATTTGAAACATCAATTTCGCCACTCATAAGTTTTGGTAAAAGTGTATCTCTAAGTTTAGTTAAATAATCATTTTCTTTAATATTTTCACCCACCAATTTGAACAATGGCTTAACTTTTTCATCAAAAGATTTTATTAATTGTTCATCTAAATCACAAATAGGCATAACTTCAATGTGCTGAGGATATATGTGTGGTTGTGCGGAACCTGTTTGTGAATCAAAAATTTCCTGTTGTCTTTTCTTTAACATCACATACCAAAAATAGATATTTCCAGTTATTGTATCATCAATAAATGAAGAATCTGAAGACCAAACAGGTATATGCCATAAATTTACAAAACCTGCATTCGCCCCAGATGCAGAAATTGTAATTACAGGAGCATTTGTATTTGCAACATTATGATATGTGGCAGGGTTTAATCCTCCAGCTACTACTGGAACATCACCCAATATTGCATTTTTTGATAATAAATTTTTACCTCTTTTCGGTGAAAAATAATCAGAAATTGTACTTTCACCATCTCTTACATTTGGGAATAAATTATCGAACAATGCAAAAATTTGTTGTTCTAAATTATTATTTAGCGAATTATTTAATTCAATTTTGTCATCAATCGCACTCAAAACCTTAGCAATCTTTTGTTGTGTTTCAAGAGGAGGAAGATTAAATTCTAAATTCTTTACTTGTGAACCCGATATTTCGGCAAAGGTTGAACCAGAACTCATGTTTTTTATATATTCAATATTATTCTTTAATAAATAATAGAAAAATTCAGAATCATTTCCTGGTTTCAATACCAAACTTTTAAAACCTTGATTTGTACATAAGTCTTGTTCTGCAATCGCTAAATATCCAATGGGTGCTCTACTTGTTAACAAAATTGAACCAACTGGTAACATCCTGGCACTACTGTTTTTTAATCCTTCATTAGATATATATCTTTCCCCATTTGAAATATATCTTTTATTATATCCTGATAAATCTTTTGGAGTTAACCATGGTATATCATTACCCCAATATTCAGACTGTTTTGTACTTGGAGTACCACCACCTATAACTTCTGCTATATCAGATATTTTTATGTTCTTCCACTCAGTCATTACATTCCTCATTTTTATCATATTCGTCAGGATCTATCAAAGTTGGTTCGTTAACCCTTAGATCATAATAGTATTTTTCAGTATATATTGTTCCATCCACTTTCTTTACGTCTGTTTCAATTTCCACGACAGGACTATTTTTTCTTTTTGTAATTCTCTTTTTATAATTAGGTAATTCTACAATATCAGAATTTTCATTTTGAAACATTTCTAAAAGTACAGGGTAATATAAATTATTTTGAACAACAATCTCGCTAGTTATCTCTCTTTCTTCTATAATAAAATTATCCCAATTTTCAATTATTGAAAGTTCTATATTGGGATGATATTGATTCCACTCTGGTAATAGTTCATTTTGAGGAAAATCTTTATTATTTGCTGTTATTAAAAATACTTTTCCAATTCTTTTTTCTTCATAATTAAACTCTAAAAGAGATTCCCATATTAAAACATCCTTAAAACCTTTATCAGATCCTTTACTATTTTTCCCTTCACTTACTGATTTGAAAGGTAAGTTTTTATTTATTGCTCTATCTATGATTCGTGGTAATACTTCATTTTTTACGTGTGGCAGAATTTGTATGGAGTATTTATCTAAATAATCTTTTAGTTCTTGTGTAAAATCCGGTTCAGAGGGTAAATCCAGTTTGAGATTTAATTTTTTTAGATTTTTTTCTAATTCGTTTTTTGTTTTTAAAAATTCTTCTTTTCTTTGTTGAATAATCTCACCAAAAACTCCTTCTGTTATATAATATTCTCCCAAGGTAATACCTGCTCTTGCATTTTTATCTGCAAAAAATGAATGACACTTATCACAAGCATAAAAAGGAATTAATTCATTAGATGAATAATTATTGAAACGATTTGTATCAATAACAACCATAAAATTATGACAAAATTTTAAACCTGTTTCTAATGTCATTTGTTTTCCTTTAAATTTTTGCTTATGTATATTTTTAAATCATAGGTCATTTTCTGGCGCCTCCCATTTCTTTCCTATTTCTTTAGAAATTTCTTCTTCTAATTTTATTTTTTGTTTTTTGTTTAATGCAAAATCCAAAACCCAAGTATCTATAATTTCATTTATATATTCTGAGTCAAGTCGAATAGTTTTAAAATCTTCTTTATCTAGTTCTTTTTCAGAATTTGAATTATTAATAGCTTCCTGATATTCTTTCAAATCCCTATTTATAACCTTTTTAACCCGAATATATGAGTTTGCAACTTCTTCTTTTATTAAATTCTGGCATTTATAATGCTTAACCAAAATTCTATTTATGTTTATAAGACTTACATAGAGCTTTGCTAAAAGTTTTAAGGTAAATACTTTTATGTAATTTAATTTAAATAAAAAAGTTTCTAAAGGTACTCCTTTGCAAAAAAACTCTGACGCAATGTCTTCTTGCTCATATATATAATTAATATCATGATGAACATAAGTTAATATTTCGTATAATTTTGGACTTGTTTTTATCAAAAAACCATATTCATTAATATCAAAATTAGTATCTTCTAAAGTAATAGGTATACAAGATTTTAAACCCGAATTGGTTAAATTATGAATCCTTGCTACAGTATTTTCGTGATGATATATGAAAACTTTGGTTAATATATTAACATCGTAAAAAAGTTTTAATAACTTTGCTTTTTCATTACTTTTCAACTCATCCTTAGCTTGTTTTATAGAAAAACGATATGCTCCCCAAGCACCAAAACCAGCGCCTGCTAACGTTGAAAAGAAATTACTCCACTCAAAACTTGATATAAAAGTGTAAACTTTACTTATATCAACACACATTTTACTTTACCTCAAACCCAATAGCACTTAGATTTTTCTTGATTTCTTCTTGCAAATCATTCGATTTCGCAAACATTTCAGAAAGTTCACCAGTCAGACGTTTCATTTTGTCTTCAAACGGTTCACCATCATCTTCTTGTTCTTCTATTCCAACATAACGCCCCGGAGTTAGGATATAATCTTGTTTTGCAATATCTTCTGTTGATGTTACGGCACAGAATCCTTTTACATCTTCCAGTGTTCCTTCTTGGAATTTGGTAAATGTATCTGCTAATTTTTGTATATCTTCATCTGTAAAATCTCTATGCTTTCTATCTACCATATAGCCCATTTTACGAGCATCAATAAACAAGGTCTTACCCTTTTGTTTTTTATTTTTAGATATAAACCAAAGAGTCACAGGAATTGTTACGCTATAAAAAAGTTGTGTCGGTAATGCAAGAATACCTTCAATCAAATCATCTTCTATAATTTTCTTTCTGATTTCACCCTCTCCGCTTGTTTGACTTGATAAGGCACCATTAGCAAGAACAAGTCCAATTTTACCATTTGGTGCAAGGTGGTGTATCATGTGCTGAATCCAAGCAAAGTTAGCATTCCCAGCAGGTGGAACACCATATTTCCAACGTACATCTTCTTGCAACTTATCTTGCCCCCAGTTTGAAAGATTAAACGGAGGGTTTGCCATAATAAAATCAGCTTTCAATGTCGGATGAACATCATTAAAGAAAGTATCAGCATGTGATGGACCAAAATCTGCATCAATACCACGAATTGCCATATTCATTTTAGCCATTTTCCAAGTATCAGAGTTTGACTCTTGCCCATAAACTGATATTTTATCTCTATTTCCGCTATGAGCTTGCAAAAATTTTACGGATTGAACAAACATTCCGCCTGAACCACAGCAAGGATCATAAACTCTGCAATTTTCAAACGGTTTAAGTATTGATACTAATGTTTTAACAATACTTGACGGAGTATAAAATTCGCCGCCTTTCGTACCTTCATAAGCAGCAAATTGAGCAATACAATATTCATAAGTTCTACCTAACAAATCCTTGCTTTCTTCGGTATCATCCATTTTGATATTATTAGTGAATAAATCTACAACATCACCTAATACTCTTTTGTCTAAATCAGGAGAACCATAATTTTTAGGAAGAACACCTTTAAGAGCTTTATTTTCTCTTTCGATTGCAAGCATGGCATCATCAATAACTTTTCCGATTTCAGGAGTATGTGCGTTTTCTGAAATTTTTGACCAGCGAGCTTCTGCCGGCACAAAGAAAATGTTTTCTGCTAAATATTCGTCTTTGTCGTTTTCAAAACCATCACCTTCTGCCAAAAGTTGTTGGTATTTTTTATCAAATACGCTTGAGATATAACGCAAGAAAATTAAACCCACTATTACTTTTCGATATTCAGCAGCCGGAATATGCCCCCACAAAACACAAGCCGCTTTCCATAATTGCTCTTCAAATCCGATATTTGCATTATTCTTCTCAACCATTCGACATCCTCTTATTTTTTGCACCTTGCAATATTTACTTTTTCCCATGATAAATATATCACAAACACCAAAAGACGGCAGCTTTGTAAACATTTTCGGGATAATTTTAACTATGTCCAAATCTGACTTGGTAAAATGTTATAATATAATATTTTGCTTAAATTATAGCGTTTTTATTCTTTCTTTAACATGAAGAAAAAGGAGAAACACTATGAAACAAGAATTTATTACAGAAATTACACAACAAATGCTTCCATATTTGGATAATATGGAATTGGAACAACTGCAAAAAGTATTAAAAGTAGCTTTGCAAAATTTTGTGATTATCAGAGCTGAAAAAGACACAGAACAAGATTTTTCAAATTTAAACTTCATGGAATTATTTTTATCTGCAAAAAGAGTCGAGGGATGTTCTGAAAAAACACTAAAATATTACAGAGCCACCATTGAAACGATGTTGATTTCAATTAATAAAGAAGTAAAGCATATTGTAACAGATGATTTAAGGGATTACCTTACTAATCATCAAACAGAAAGAGGCTCAAGCAGAGTTACGATTGATAATATAAGGAGAATTTTATCGAGTTTTTTTTCTTGGCTTGAAGATGAAGATTATATTGTAAAAAGTCCTGTCCGCAGAATTCATAAAGTAAAAACAGGAACTAATATCAAAGAAACGTATTCAGACGAAGCTCTTGAACTTATGAGGGATGAATGCAAAGAATTAAGAGACTTGGCAATGATTGATATGCTTGCATCAACAGGAATGAGAGTTGGTGAGATGGTATTATTAAACAGAGAGGACATCAATTTTACGGAACGAGAGTGTGTTGTTTTCGGGAAAGGCGATAAAGAACGAATTGTATATTTTGATGCTCGAACCAAAATACACCTGCAAAACTATTTAGAAAGTCGGTGTGATTACAATCCGGCTTTATTTGTTTCTTTAAAAGCCCCTTATGAAAGACTCCAAATAAGCGGGGTTGAAGTCAGGCTTCGTGAATTTGGTAAAATGCTCAATATCCCAAAAGTTCACCCACATAAATTCAGAAGAACTTTAGCAACGATGGCAATTGATAAAGGTATGCCAATAGAACAACTGCAAAAACTTTTAGGTCATTCTAGAATTGATACAACTCTTCAATATGCTATGGTTAAACAAAGTAATGTCAAATTAGCACACCGAAAATATATCAGTTAACTCGATAAATAATAATTTAGAACAACAAACAATGGCTTTGTTTGCAAATAATTTTGTCAATTGTGCAAACGAAAACCGCATTACTTGTAAGGCTGAAGAATATTTTGATATAAGTATTGGTAAGACTCCTCCAAGAAAAGAACCTGAATGGTTTTCTGATATAGATGGTGTAAAATGGGTTTCAATTTCTGATATGGGCAATTGCGGAATGTATATTAGCAATAGTTCGGAATACTTAAATCCATCAGCTATTGATAAATTTAATGTGAAAATTATACCTGATAATACTGTTATTTTAAGTTTTAAATTAACTGTTGGCAGAGTAGCAATAACAGTTGGCGAAATGACTACAAATGAAGCAATTGCACATTTCAAGACAGACAATAAAAATATTAATGAATATTTATATTGCTATTTGAAAAAATTTAATTATCAAACAATGGGTAGTACATCTTCTATTGCTACAGCAGTTAATTCAAAAATAATTAAAGCAATGCCATTTATTGTTCCAACCGATGATGAAATTAATGAATTTCACAATGTCACAGAACCAATGTTTAACCAAATAAAACTTAATCAAATGGAAAATGCTCGTCTTACACGGCTTCGGGACACGTTATTACCGAAGTTAATGAGCGGTGAAATTGATGTTTCTAAAGTTGAAATAAATGAGATTTTAGAAAGTCCGTCTGATGATAAATTATCGTTTAGTGTAGTAATAATTGAACATTTTTATATTAAAATCGTTATAACAGTAAGGAGTAAATATAATGAGAAAAATATTGTTGTTTTTATTTGCGTTTTTTATTTTTGCAGGATGTTGTTTTGCTGCAACTACAAATTCTTATGATAAATATGGTTCAAAGACAGGCTCTTTCAGAACTAACGGCTCAACAATAAACCAATATGACAAATATGGCAGCAAAACAGGTTTATATAGAAAAACTTCAAATGGATATAATTCTTACGACAAATATGGCTCAAAGACCGGAAGCTACCGAAAAACATCTTCCGGATACAATTCTTATGATAAATATGGAGCTAAAACAGGAAGCTTTAAAACAAATTCAAATGGTGTAACAACACAGTATGACAAATACGGTTCTAAAGTTGGAATATTCAAAACAGACTCAAGTGGCAGAACTACTCATTACGACAAATACGGCAGAAAAGTCGGTAGTTATAGATAAATCTCATTTTTTCTTATTACATTTACAATCCAAATAAGGGCATTTGCCGTCTTTTATGTGTAATATTTCAGGTGTTACATACTCAACATCAATACCATGAATTTGTCCTAATTTTT
>OBLI01004385.1_pt1 | contig 10105 bp, 7 predicted proteins | sample 1519701 | NCBI WGS metagenome assembly OBLI01 (sample SAMEA3663005, study PRJEB22513) | pig gut metagenome | biome: pig gut; feature: pig-associated habitat; material: faeces | place: France | collected 2012 | reverse complement strand
GGAGCGGCGTGAACCTCCCACTTGATAGGCTCGTTGGTCTCGTTGTTTAAGCCCACGGTGGCAGTATCATACTCTGCCTCATACCATTGACGACCGTTACTATCGGGGTCAGGTACACCACAGATAATATTGTAGAAGGGGTTGTCTGTGTTTCCTCCGCCATAGTTTACACCTGTGTTGTACACCCAGGTCACGGCATCCCACTCCTTATCGCCATCGTACTGGGAAGAAGGAGCAATCACAACGTTAGCACCCACCACCAGCAAGCCTTCGGCTGAAGCGGGAACTGTAAGCGAAGATACGGATGCAAGTCCGAGCATCGCCATAAGTAATTGTTTTCTCATAGATAATAATGATTAAATAGTAATTTGAATATGTTATATATATATTTTCTATCTATCTAGCTATCTGGCTATTCTGAACATTCCCTTCTCAAGTATCTTGATAAAGAATCCAGTGGAACATAAAAGCAGGACTCTGCGTTCTGTCACTCTGCCTGGAGAGTTGGGAAAGATGATCTCTTACTTAATGTAGTTTTTGTTTATTGTTTCTTAATCGTTGCAAATTTATAACTATTCTGCAAACAGACAAAACAAACGAGTTGTTTTTGCTCTCTCCAAAGAAAATCAAGTGGCCAACTGCACGAGTATGATGCCCAAGGACGGAATATCCACGACCTCTGCTATGCATTCAGCCCCCTCTCTCTGTGGCCAACTGTCAGGCAAAGGATAAACAGAGAGAGAGAATCTATGGTTCAGATTAGAGGCTGTGTATCATCAGACATGGGGGTGACATTTTCAGATGTCACCCCCATGTACTTATATAACAAGCAGTTTACGGTAGACTCCTTATCCACCAGGAACAAAGGACTGCCGTGAAACGGACAGTCTATTGAGCCATCAGGAATGCCTTGAAGTCCTGGAAATCTCTGCTCATGGGCACACTCTGCTTTTCCCCCTTCATAAAGGCTGCCAATCGGGGAGGAATGGCCACGCTCTGTCCAGTAATATCCTCCACCACACTCTTGAACTTGGCAGGATGTGCCGTCTCCAGGAAGAATCCTACTTCATCCTCGCCCAAGCCTTCCTGCAAGGCACGATAACCACAGGCACCATGAGGATCCAGCTGATACCCTGTCTCAAGCAGACAAGAGCGGAGGGTGGAGGCTATCTGAGCATCACTGTATGTGGCTCCGGATATATCCTTGCGTATGGCCTCCACCGAATGTCCGTAGAGATCCAGGATACGAGCGAAGTTGCTGGGATCGCCCACATCCATAGCATTGGCTATGGTCTGCAGGCTTGCCATAGGCGCATACTCACCCGTCTGCAGATACTTATAGAAGACATCATTGGCATTGTTGGCCGCGATGAACCTATACACAGGCAACCCCATGCGCTTACCAATAAGAGCCGAGCAGATGTTACCGAAGTTGCCACTGGGCACACAAGCCACAGTCTTGCCTTGCCACCCCCTACGCTGCAGTTGGGCACAGGCATAGAAATAATAAAAGCTCTGAGGCAGGAAACGTGCCACATTGATGCTGTTGGCACTGGTAAGACGCATGTGAGCAGAGAGTTCGGCATCCATGAACGCGCTCTTCACAAGGGCCTGACAGTCATCAAACACGCCATCCACCTCCAGGGCTGTGATGTTCTGGCCCAGTGTGGTAAACTGACATTCCTGTATGGGGCTCACCTTACCCTTGGGATACAGTACATATACATGTATGCCGGGCACGCCCAGGAATCCGTTTGCTACTGCCGAACCAGTATCACCAGACGTGGCCACAAGTACATTGACCAGTTCGTCACTGCCACTGCGACGGATGAAATGCCCCAGCAGACGCGCCATGAAGCGTGCCCCTACATCCTTAAAAGCCAAGGTTGGGCCATGGAAAAGTTCAAGCGAATAAATACGAGGAGCCACCTCCACCAGAGGTACATCGAAACTGAGAGTGTCACATACGAGGGCATGCAACTCCTCCTGAGGCACATCTTCTCCAAAGAAACAGTCGGCCACCTGGCAAGCTATTTCCTGAAAGGAATAGTCCGACAGATGAGCAAGGAAATCACTGGAAAGAGGAACGATGCGCTCTGGCATGTATAGGCCACGATCTTCAGCCAATCCTTGCACCACAGCCTTCTGAAGTGATGCCATGGGAGCTTTCCCGTTGGTACTGTAATAGTTCATTTTTCCATGTTTGCTCAGCCATTTCACCTGGGCCTGTCCTCGCAGGAATCATATCCATCGGACGAACGGCGCCTGAGTCTGATGACTGAATGTTGATTGATATAAATATTCTGTTAATACTCTGCACTTACAGGATATCCTGCCCATAGGACATGAAGGCACGAATAAACTCATCGCCCTCCATCATGCCATACACTCCCTCTCTGGCAGCCACCTCATCAAAGGTCTGTACCCTGTCGGGCTCTATGCCAGGAGCATAAATGGCAAAGGGGACAGGCTCATTGGTGTGTGTGCGCAGGCGGCAAGGTGTGGGATGATCGGGCAGCAAAGCCACTGCCACAGGCTCTCCGCCAACCTCCAGCTGCCCGGTGGCATGAGGATCAAGCGCCTCAAGGATGTGCTTGAGCAGACGACTGTCAAGCGAACGGATGGTATCCAGCTTGAGTGGTATGCTTCCATCATGTCCTGCCTCATCGCTGGCCTCCACATGAAGATACACAAAGTCATCGGTGTGCAATGCCTGTACAGCCGCCTGTGCCTTTCCCTCATAATTGGTATCCCACAGTCCTGTGGCTCCAGGAACATGGATAACCTGCAGTCCGGCATAGCGTCCGATACCGCGGATAAGGTCCACAGCAGTGATGACCGACCCTTTCTTTATCTGAGGGAAGGTAGTGGTCAGGGGAATCATCCGAGGACGGTATCCGCCACCCCATGGCCATATACTGCTGGCAGGATCCTGTCCCTTGGCCATACGGCTGAGGTTGAGTGGATGATGGGCCAGCAAACGCTGACTCTCACTCATCAGATGCAGCAGCACGTCCACCGTCTCCTGTGCCTCGGGAACAGCAGCCTTGGGCAGGTTTTCCCTCCATGGCATGCCCGGTATATCATGAGGAGGTGTGCAGAGGAGATGCTTATTGCCGCCCTTGATTACCAAGAGATGCCTATACTGCACTCCTGTATAGAAATGTATGCGGTCATTGCCCAAGTGCTCCTCCAGATAACGTATCAGCACGTCACCCTCTTCCGTCTCAAGCCTTCCGCAGGAATGATTCTTCAGCAAGTCACCTTCCAGACAAACCAGATTGCAACGCATAGCCAGGTCGTCAGGTGCCAATTCCACACCTATGCTGGCTGCTTCCAGAGGGCCACGCCCTTCGTACACAATATGCTGGTCATATCCCAGTATGCTGCTGTTGGCCACCTCGCTACCGGGATGGAATCCATCGGGCACCGTCTTCAGCAATCCATTGCGTCCGTTACGTGCAAGAAAGTCAAAGCTGGGAGTATCGGCATACTGCAGTAATGTCTTTCCTCCCAATTCCGGACACGGCCAGTCGGCCATGCCGTCACCAAGAATGATGAGATGTTTCACCTATTTATTATTATATGGAGGCGACAGACCAGGTTCCCCTATCTGTCGACCTAGAGATTCCAAATATGATACCTAAAAACTAATCCCGAAAACCACGGGCATCCGTCAGGCCAGCGACATGATATCCGCAAAGACACCGGCAGCGGTGACAGATGCTCCTGCACCATAGCCCTGTATGAGCATTGGGTACTCGTGATACCTCTCGGTGGTGAGCATGACTATATTGTTGGAGCCCTCGAGCACATAGAAAGAGTGGTCCTTACTGAACTCCTCCAGGGACACACTGGCATGGCCATCGACAAACTTGGCCACGAAACGCCACACCTTATGCTCACGCTCAAGTGCCTGTCTGCGTCTCTCGAAATCTGCGTCCAGAGAGGGAAGGTTCTTCCAGAAGTCCTCCAGCGACCCATCGAAGAGTTCCTGGGGCAACAAAGGATGAACTTCCACATCGTCCTGACTCACCTCATAACCTGCCTCGCGGGCCAGAATCACCAGTTTGCGTATGACATCCTTCCCGCTCAGGTCAATTCGAGGATCGGGCTCGCTATACCCTTCCTCCTTGGCCATGGCCACCGTACGGCTGAATGGTATATCGGCCGAGATGGTGTTGAAGATATAGTTGAGTGTTCCGCTCAGTACTGCCTCGATGCGCAGGATGCGGTCACCACTGTTGCACAGGTCGTTGATGGTGCGTATGATGGGCAGACCTGCTCCCACATTGGTTTCGAAGAGGAACTTCACACCACGCCTTTGCGCCGTCTTCTTCAGTTCACGATAGTCGGCATAGTCTCCGCTGGCAGCTATCTTGTTGGCTGCCACCACATTGATATTATGCTCAAGGAAATCGCGATAGAGTCCGGCCACCTGTGGGCTGGCAGTGCAGTCCACGAAGACACTGTTGAAGATGTTCATCCCTATCACCTCGTCACGCAGACGCTGGATGTTGCTCGGCTGGGCATTCTTCAGTTGTTCCCTGAAATTATCAAGTGAGATTCCACGGCGGTCAAACATTGCATAGTGCCCACTGGCAATGCCTACGACATTCAGCTTCAGGCGCAACTCACGCATGAGTTTCTCCTGCTGATGCCGAATCTGTTCTATCAGGGAACCGCCCACAGTACCCACTCCGCAAATGAAGAGATTGAGCACCTGGTACTCACTTAAGAAAAAAGAATCATGAATGACATTGAGCGCCTTGCGCAGGTGAGCCTCATTGATGACGAATGATATGTTGGTCTCGCTGGCTCCCTGTGCGCAGGCAATGACACTGATACCACTGCGGCCAAGCGCATTGAACAGTTTGCCCGCTATACCTGGAGTGTGCTTCATGTTCTCGCCCACAATGGCCACTGTGGCCAGTCCCTGCTCTGCACGCATGGGATACATGGCACCCTCCTCTATCTCCTTGGCAAACTCCGCATTGAGCACACGGCAGGCTTCCTGGGCGTCCTCATCTCTCACACCTATGCTCGTACTGTTCTCCGAGGATGCCTGGCTGACCAGGAACACGCTGATGCCATTTTCTGCCAGACAGGTGAAGATGCGACGGTTGACACCTATGACGCCCACCATGGACAGACCAGCCACTGTGATGAGTGTGGTGCCCTTGATGCTGGAGATTCCCTTGATGATGCGGGAGTCGGCCTGAACCTCATCCTTGATAATGGAACCGGGAGCATCGGGATTGAAGGTATTCTTGATGAGTATGGGGATATGCTTGACACACACGGGATAGATGGTGGGAGGATATACCACCTTGGCACCGAAGTTGCAGAGTTCCATAGCCTCCACATAACTGAGTTCGGGAATCACATAGGCTGTACTGATGACACGTGGGTCGGCCGTCATGAAGCCATCCACATCGGTCCATATCTCCAGCACACTGGCATCCAGTACTGCAGCGATGATGCTGGCTGTGTAGTCGCTACCGCCTCTGCCCAGATTGGTCACCTCACCGCTTACGGCATCGGAGCTGATAAATCCGCCCACCAGACTCACCTTGGGAATCGACTTCCAGTTCTCCTTCACCAGGCGCGCCGTAAGGTCCATGGCCAAGCAATTCTTTCCTCCCTTGACCTCAGTCTTGATGAAAGTACGGCTGTCATACCATTGGGCGTCCTGCACCAAGTCGGCCACGATGCGACTGCTGATGCGCTCTCCATAAGAGACTATGGCTGCCAACGTCTTGGGGCTAAGGTCACGAATCAGATATACACCCTGATAGATGCTACGGAGCTCCTCCAGGAGGTTATGCACGATAGCCAGCAGAGCCTGCCTGACATTGCCGTCTGCTATGACGGCATTGATCATATCCTCATGCCTCTGAGCTATCTCCCAGAAAGATTTCTGATACAGGGGGTCACCTTCCACTGCCATCTTGGCTGTTCGTATCAACTGATCGGTGATACCTCCCAAGGCACTTACAACCACGATGACAGGCTCCTGCTGAGCCTCTACAATTCTCTTTACACTCAGGATACTGTCTACGGAACCTACAGACGTCCCGCCAAACTTTAGTACTTTCATCCCTTTGACTTTCTTTATTCTTGCCTTATTTGCGCTGCAAAAGTAGTAATAAAATCCCATTTGAAAGGCAAAAGAAAATGGCTTTTGCACCATACTGGTCACAATTAGACACATTTGGGCACAGGATACACTTCGACTGCACACACATCTGTAACAAAGCAGCACCGGAACTTGCCCAAAAAAGCGAAAGGGACTACCTTTGCAAAGATTTCCTGCCATAAAGAGTATGATACAAGAACTGAATTTGAGGATTTTGCCGCAGGATGCTTATGACGAGAAGAGCATCATGCGTTTTCTGCAACAGGACAAGGGCATCAAGCCACAGGCCATCAGGATACTGAGGCGGAGCATAGATGCCCGACAGCGAAACATCTATGTCAACCTCACCATACGGGTCTATCTGGACGAACAGCCCGAAGAGATGCTCTTCAGCCCCATTGAGTACAGGGATGTAAGCCAGAAGAGAAGTGTGCTGGTGGTGGGAGCTGGTCCTGGAGGACTCTTTGCTGCATTGCGCCTCATCGAACTGGGTCTGCGCCCCGTGGTCATCGAGCGCGGAAAGAATGTGAGAGAGAGGAAGAAAGATGTGGCACGCATACGCACCGACCAGCAAGTGGATGCCGAGAGCAACTATGCCTTTGGCGAGGGCGGCGCAGGCGCGTACAGCGACGGCAAACTCTATACACGCAGCAAGAAACGGGGAGATGCCGACCGTATCCTGAAAATATTCGTACAGCACGGTGCCCAGGAATGTATCCTGGCGGATGCACATCCACACATCGGCACAGACAGACTGCCAAGGGTGATAGAGAATATGAGAGAGACCATCCTCAGGTGCGGAGGAGAGGTTCATTTCCAAACGCGCATGACCGACTTGCTCATACAGCAGGGACGCATCAGAGGACTGGTGGCCATGGATGCCAAACTCGGACAGGAGAAAGAGTTCCACGCCGATGCCATCATCCTGGCCACAGGTCATTCGGCAAGGGATGTGTACAGATGCATGTCCCACAGACACCTCCATCTGGAATGCAAGGGACTGGCTGTGGGAGTGCGACTGGAGCATCCTGCTCACCTCATCGACCAGATTCAGTACCACAGCCGCCAGGGAAGAGGCAAGTGGCTGCCTGCAGCCGAATACAGCATGGTCAGACAAGTGGACGGCAGAGGCGTGTACAGTTTCTGCATGTGCCCTGGAGGATTTATCGTACCGGCTGCCAGCGGTCCCGAACAACTGGTGGTCAATGGCATGAGTCCCAGCAACCGAGGCGGGAAATGGAGCAACAGCGGAATGGTGGTGGAACTCAGGCCGGAAGACATACAGGCTGGAGATGACCCTCTGGCCATGATGCACTGGCAGGAAGAACTGGAACGAACCTGCTGGCAACAGGGCAACTACAAGCAGACTGCACCTGCACAGAGGATGACCGACTTTGTGAATGGAAAGCTGTCCGCTTCCCTGTCTGCCTCCTCTTATGCTCCCGGACTCATCAGCAGCCCCCTCCATTTCTGGTTACCCACAGGTGTAAGCCATCGGCTCAGAGAAGCCTTCCGAATATGGGGCAAGCAGAAGAAGGGGTTCCTGACTCATGAGGCCACGGTGATAGGAGTGGAGACCCGAACGAGCAGTCCTGTGCGCATAACCCGTGATGCCGACACACTCCAGCATGTGACCCTTCAGGGACTCTTTCCCTGCGGAGAAGGAGCAGGCTATGCAGGCGGAATCGTGAGCGCCGGAGTGGACGGGGAACGCTGCGCAGAAGCCTGTGCAGAATGGTTAGCCGAATAACTCCCTGACAGCCTCGGCCACACGGCGAACAGGCACCAACTCGATATCATATTGATGCACATCTATCCCGTTCATATTATGAGCAGGAAGCAGCATACGGCGGAACCCCAACTTCTGGGCTTCCGCTATTCTTTGTTCTATACGTGACACCGGACGTATCTCACCACTCAGTCCCACTTCACCAGCCACACAGGTATCCACGTCTATCGGGGTATCCACATTGCTGCTGAGCACAGCTGCTATCACACCAAGGTCAATGGCAGGGTCGGTGACTCTCAATCCCCCTGCTATATTGAGAAACACATCCTTGCTGGCCAACTTAAATCCTACGCGCTTCTCGAGCACAGCCAAGAGCATATTGAGACGTCGGCCGTCAAAACCCGTTGTGCTTCGCTGTGCCGTACCATAGGCAGCCGTACTCACCAGGGCTTGAGTCTCTATCATAAAGGGACGTACTCCCTCCACCGTACAGGCTATGGCCACTCCCGAGAGCCCCTCACGGTTGTCCGTCAGAAGGAGTTCACTGGGATTGGCCACCTGACGCAGTCCGTCGTGGCGCATCTCATAGATTCCCAACTCACTGGTACTGCCGAAACGATTCTTGATGCTGCGCAATATACGATACATATAGTGCTGGTCTCCCTCAAACTGCAGCACTGTGTCCACGATGTGTTCCAGCACCTTGGGACCAGCCAAGGTGCCTTCCTTGTTGATATGTCCTATGAGCAGGATGCTGGCCCCTCCGCACTTGGCATACTTGAGCAGACTGGCTGCACACTCGCGTATCTGAGTCAGACTGCCAGGGCTGCTGTCCACCGTCTCAGTCTGTATGGTCTGTATGGAATCTATGACCACCAGGGAGGGCTGTGTCTGTTCTATCTGCACGAATATCTGCTCCAGGGAAGTCTCTGTGAGCACCAGCAGGTCACTGCCACCGCATTCTCCCTGCTGGGAGGAACTGGAGGGCATCAAGCGGTCGGCACGCAGTTTCAGTTGGCGTGCACTCTCCTCACCGCTCACATACAGCACACGGCGTCCCTTCAGTCGCAAGACAGTCTGCAATACCAAGGTACTCTTGCCTATGCCAGGCTCTCCCCCCAGCAGCACCAGACTGCCAGGAACAAGTCCTCCACCCAATACACGGTTCAGTTCACGGTCACCCATATCCATACGAGGCTCTTCATCGGCATGAATCTCTGCCACAGGAACAGGCTGTGCCTGCTGCACACCTGCCCTACCAGCTGCTTTGAGTGCCGCCTTCACAGCCCCCGATGGTGCCTTCTCTTCCCTGAGAGTCATCTCCTTCATAGTATTCCATTGCTGGCAGGAAGGGCATCGGCCCACCCACCTGAGACTCTCCTGTCCGCAATAGTCACACACATAAACCTTCTTCTCCTTGGCCATAACTAATGTCTGTCTGTTGATATGCTCATCCCTGTTATCTGTTACAAAAGTACATATTTTCGCACTATCCCCACAGCATTCCATTCCTTTTTTGCCTTAATTATCTGCCCATAATTTTCAGGAATGACACGCACTACGCACGCGATATAAATAATGTGTATGCAAGAAAAATGAAGTTTTTTGAAAAAAAAAGAGGGAGATGCTTTGCTGGTTTTATAAAACTGCCTACCTTTGCAATCGCAAAACGGAAACAAGCACTGCCAAGCGAGGCAGAGAGCCCGAAGGAGAATGGACGCTTAGCTCAGCTGGTTCAGAGCGTCTGCCTTACAAGCAGAGGGTCGGCGGTTCGAATCCGTCAGCGTCCACAGAAACACGATGGCTCCTTAGCTCAACTGAATAGAGCATTTGACTACGGATCAAAAGGTTATAGGTTTGAATCCTATAGGAGTCACATCCAACAGTGAGTCAGTAAGAACTGGGTAGATACCAGAGTGGCCAAATGGGGCAGACTGTAAATCTGCTGGCTTACGCCTTCGGTGGTTCGAATCCATCTCTACCCACTATCCCCGTACATGCGGAAATAGCTCAGTTGGTAGAGCACAACCTTGCCAAGGTTGGGGTCGCGAGTTCGAGTCTCGTTTTCCGCTCATCACTTATTGGTGCGTTAGTTCAGTAGGTTAGAATACATGCCTGTCACGCATGGGGTCACGGGTTCGAGTCCCGTACGCACCGCAGCAAAAAGTGTTTTTCATGGTATTAGATTTTTAAGGTTTGGGAATCAAGGTCAGTGATGATATTGATTCTTTTTTTTG
>OBLI01004383.1_pt1 | contig 10112 bp, 8 predicted proteins | sample 1519701 | NCBI WGS metagenome assembly OBLI01 (sample SAMEA3663005, study PRJEB22513) | pig gut metagenome | biome: pig gut; feature: pig-associated habitat; material: faeces | place: France | collected 2012 | reverse complement strand
TTCAGATAAGGAGTTGCCGGTTTGCCAACCTCGCCAGACAGTGTATGACTGGTTGATTTCTGAGGTAACTTCTATCGCAGATCAATGTCCCGATCGTGAGGGCAACTACACAAAGTTCACGAAGGGTGCAGCCTACACGCTGTTGGCTAAGCTTTACCTGAATGCCGAGTCTTGGGGTGTAACTGTAAATGGCAATGCCTATCAGCTGGCTGCAGCCGCTTGCGACAAGGTAATGGGCATGGGCTATGCCTTGAACCCGGATTACAAGACCAACTTCGCTATCGACAATGGCGACTCTCCCGAGGCCATCCTTGCAGCTCCCTTCTCAGAGAACGACACAAGCAAGGACAATCGCTGGCAGTTGATGAACCGTACGTTGCACTACAAGGACCAGATGGCCTATGGCAATGGTGTTTCCGCTTGGAATGGTGTTTGCGCACAGCCGGACATTGTAAAGCAGTTCGATACCGAGGATCCTCGCTATGAGGCTACCTACCTGATCGGCCAGATGTATAACGCTTCCACGGGTGAGAAGATCGTGACCGACCACGGTTTCGACTTGGATCACACAGTGGATGTGACCATGATCCCGGGCACGGAATATGACGGAACAACTTGGGGTGCCGTGAACCAGCACGATGGCGCGCGTTGCCAGAAGTGGCCGTTCGATTCTCCGAGCTTGACGGATGCGATGGGTAATGACTTCTACATCTTCCGTTATGCCGACGTCTTGTTGATGAAGGCTGAGGCCTTGCTCCGCAGCGGAGGCAGCGCAGCTGAGGCTACCGCTTTGGTGAACCAGGTGCGTGAGCGTGCTTATGGCGATGCTTCGCACAACAAGGCTTCCGTCACGTTGAATGACGTGCTGTTGGAGCGTCGGTTCGAGCTGGCTTGGGAGATGCACAACCGTCAGGACGATATCCGCTTCGGTGTCTATGAGCAGGGCATGTGGTCCGACTCCAATTGCGCCCGCAAGACGGACAGCTACTTGCGTCTCTTCCCAGTGTCACAGGATGCTTACCAGTCTAACGACAAGTTGACGCAGAATCCGGGTTATCCCGCATTCAATTGATAAGTGAGTGTTCACGTCTGATTTAAGTTAAAATAGAAAAGGTGTGTCGAACGAAAGAACGGCACACCTTTTTTAATTTTGAATTATGAATTATGAGTTTTGAATTTTGAGTACATCCCGCTCGCCTCATCCCGACTCACATGCCCTCGATGCACCCACGTGTAGAGCAAATCTTTCGGGTCGCCCGTGAGGCCGTTCGCCTGATAGACCGCCTGAAAATGGTTGAAGTCGAAACGATCGGGCAACTTGCGCAACAGGCTTCCACGCCCGGGACGGCCCTTCTTCCGTTTCCCTCGCTGGCGAAGATCCCACAACTCATCCGCGAAATAGTAGAGCTTCACCCACAAGTCATACTCCATCAGCCAACGCATGAAGTCTGCGATCTCGTCCGACCATTGGCAACCCTCCATCAGGTAGATCATCACCGCTCGGTCGTAAGCGATACGCAAGGAGCGATAAGAGAGCTCCCGGAAATCTTCATCGGCAGAGAGCACATAGCGCTCCTCATTCTCCCGATAGAGCTCCTCGGCCAACTTGTAGGCCTCCGGGCAATCAATCAAGCCTATGGCCTCGTTCAACCGCTCGATGTGGGGAGCCAACGCCTTTCGGTAATCCTCATCATAAGTGTCATACTTCGGGAGGCCCAGATCTCCCTGCGGACGAAAGATCGTGCAGAGAGAGGCCCGGCTGAAAGTACCGTCCTTCAGGTGGGGACGGATGTAGGCGATGCCCGATTCCACGGTCGTGCTGGCCGTGACGTTCAACCGCAAGGGCGGGATGCCCGTCACGCTATCCGGCCCTACACGCTCCTGTCCATAGAGCGAGCGGTCGTAAGCCAAGCGAATCAACTCGCTCGCCTTGGCTCCTCCCGTGGCCTTGATCTGATCCAACAGCTCGATCTCGTCTAACCGAAGGAAGAGGCACTTGCCCCCGGCCGCATCCGCATCGATCAACCGTTGCACCAAGGCGGCATTGGTCATGTTCGACATCAGATACTGCACGCAGATTCCTGCCGGACGGGCGGGCTTCTTCTCGTTCGACTTGGCCCGCTTGCAGGCGATCTTCCACTCCTGCTCCACCTCCCGGCTCTGGCGGTCGCTCGCCAAGATGTCGGCCATGATCACCTCGATCGGCTGGTTCACGCAACTCTTACCGGTCGATTGACCCGCCATGAGGATGCCTATCTGCCCGCCTAACTCGTGGGGGACATTGTCGATATAGACCACATACACCCCTTTCAGGTGAGCTCCCAGCGCAGAAAAAGCTTGGAAAGCCACACAGGGCTTATACATGGAGGGCACACGGCTCGTGATCTTCTGTATGGAGGCAGGCAACCGCTCCGGCATCGCAGGCGGATAGGAGGAGGTCAGCAGGTCGAACGTCTCCGGCTCCGGCTGCTTTACCTGTTTCAGCTCCTCCCGGGTGCGGGCCTGCTGGAGGGCACGCTCCACCAATTCGGGCAGCCGATCCGGTTGCGAACGGTTGCAAGCCGAACGGATGGTGCTCCACGCCTTCTCGGCCTCCTCGCCAAAGGTGGGCAACACCTGCCAGATCCACTCCGGGTTGCTCTGGCAGAGGTAGCGGGCGTAGCAAGCCAAGGAGAAGATGAACTGGTTGCGTGAACCATGCTCGGGCGCTCCACCCAACAGCTCCACCAAGGACTGGATAATCGTGTCGATCGGGATTCCCTCATAAGCAGAAGGGAATGTTGTAGAGACGTTGCGTGCAACGTCTCCTGTTGAAAGAGAACGTACAACGTCTCCTGCCGGAGCACGCAGGTCCGACACATCCATCACCTTCGGCTCGAAGAAACGGGGTGACTCATAGCAGACATGGCTCTGGGGCACGAGATAGATGCATCCCGCCACATTCTTCACGCTCGAATCAACAGACAATTGCACAGCCTCCGAAAAGGCCACCTGTTGCTGAGGGATAGGTTTGCCCGGCAAGGGCTTGACCAGCACATGCGTGCCATCCCGCACGGATCGCTCGATCAAGAGCACCTCGAAATCTCCGATATAGGCCTGTTCACCCTCCATGCGCACGGCTGAGAGCACCCGGTCGGTCTGCCCCTTCTCGTCGATGTCGAACATCAACCGATCCAAATGGCAAAGGGCATCCACCTCCGCCCGATGATTCTCCTTGAAGGCCCCGCAACGAGGGGTCCATACTGGCAGCTGGCTCTTCAGCTTGCGTTGCTGGCTCGCATTGTGGCTCGCCTTGATCCGCTGGCACAAGGCCGCTAACTTCGGGTCTTTACGGGCCGCCAACCACTCCTCGGGAGTGATGGGCAGGCAAGGAGCGTTGTGCCCCTTGCCCAATGTCGTGAAACTACCCATGATCAATCGATTTGTCGCAAAGCGGTAAGTAACTCCGAATAGACCTTGAAGGCCAAGTCGCTTACGTCAAGCCCCTGGCTGGGATTGATCGTGCGGCAGTGCACCTGATAGCGACCATTCTGTTTGTGAACTAAGCTGATATACTCCCCGACGAAGAGCTTCGGGTTGCGTACGGCCGATTGCTGGCGGTGAGCCGCCTCCTCGAAGAGGAACTTGTTCTCTCCCGTCGGTGTGAACACCCCTCGATAACTGTGCCACCCCTCAGGCTCGCTTTGTTGAAAATGTACCGTCAACATAACATTTGAATAAGACTTTTTGTTCATAAGAAATATGTTAAGTATTATCAATAAATTGAAGATTCATGTTGATCACTTTTGTTGCTTCATGCCCCACATCGGCAGCGGCTTGATCATCCAAGGCTTCTTGGGAGGCATCAAAGGGCTGATCCAGCCCGGTCAATTCCTTTCTTTGTAAATACAATTTGTTTTTTTGATTACGTCACAAAGGTATAGCCACTCAAAAAACTGGCTATAAAATGGGAAAGTGGGTTTTGAAATGGGGAAAAAACGTTTCCCATTTGCTTGCGAAATGGGAAAAATGTACCTTTGTTGGCAGCAATATAAATCATTGGATGGTATGGACAGATCGGAGTTAAGAGAAAAAAGACAAAGTGAGGCGTGAAAAGCTGGCCGGTTATTTCTATGACCTTTCCAAGCTGTCGTTTGCTGGTATTTTCGTGAGCGTAATTGTTCCGTTGTTTACGGAGACCCTAAATTTGCGCATGTGGATTGCCGCAATCTTTGGGGTTGTATTAACAATCTTGTCGGCTATGCTGGCAAATAAAATATTGAAGTAATAGTAATATGGTGGACATTATTGTATTTGTATATGCTATCGGTATAGCTATTGTGGGTGGCATCTTCGCTTGGACTTTCACTAAATCTGGGAAGAAATGGCTGACCAATCTATGATTGGAGTGTTATGACAATCGTATGTCTTTCGCTCGGAAAAATATTGCCATCGCTTTCTGCAAACGGATTGCTGCGGTCTCTATCGCAATGAGACGTTAAAAGAGAAGGTGTGCCTTACGACACACCCCCTCTCAGCCCTCTACTTCTCTTTCAGCAACGCCAAGAATCGTTTGGCCACCTCCAAATAGGGGCCATATTGCTTCGGGCATTTGCTGCTCAGCCACGCAGACAAATCTTCGGCGAAGCGCTCACCCCCTTTTCCGCACTTCTTGCTCAAGGAATTAGGCATCCCTTTGAAGTCGAAATCGGGATCGTCGACAAAGAGCATGCAAAGGTACTCTTGTGTCCGCTCGTAGGGCTTAGAGCCGCCCTTGACGATACCTATCGCTATCAACACCTTCTGCACGGCCAACCAATGTCTCTTAACCTTCAGCCTTCCCTCCTCTCGCAGCCGCACGATGGCCATGCGGATCTGTTCGTCCGTAAGGTCGAGGTGCTTGTAGTCCTCCAAGGAGAACGGTTTGAGGCACTGCTGCCGCTTGCCGTCCTCCAGCCAGTCGCGGATCTGCTCCAAGATCAGGATGATCAGATTGATCAGGGCGACCATGCCCCGACGCTCGCTAAAATAGGTGGATAATACGTCTATATTTATAAGGTTTCTCTTCATGATCGTAAATAATTTAATTGTTAAGCAATTATTTATTCTCTCTCATGAAGCTCCATGGAACTTCCTCGCCTCGGTCATGGCCGGATGTGCACGTGGCCATGCGGACGGTTGGTCGCTGATCCCCTTCTCCGCGGCTCGGGGGTGCCCATGGAAACCCGCTCTCAGTGGATTTCGGGGCTAAAGCTGTCTTATGTCTGCATATCGCTGGATGTTTTTGTTAAACATGTTAGCACTCACACGGAGCAAACTGCACATCGGCTGGCTCTTGGGCCGCCGAAGGCTCCACCTCGTGGAGCGAATGGATCTCGCTGCCGTTGTTCACAAAAGTAGGCGGGAAGTGTTGAACCTCCTCCAAAACATGCGGTGAAACCACTGATTATTAAAAGTCTTTAGCGCGGAGCCCTCGAAAAAACGATTTTTTCGAGTAGATTCGTCGGGGTGAGGCCCCCTCCCCCTGACAAATCTTACAATTCTGACAAGTGTTAGGAGGAGGGGGTGGTGTGTAGATAGGATAGATAGGTTATGTATATATACTATATAGATAGTATATATTATATAATATATAGATATATAAAATTATTAAATAAATAGGGAGAGATTCTTTTCTTGGGATGCAAAGGGGGAGCGATAAGCGATGTTAGAATTGTCAGGATTGTCAGTTTTTTCATGGGGATAGGTTGCGCAAAAGCTGTTGATAACTTGTTGATAACTTCTTTCTCCAAATTGGATATTCTTTGCTCCAAAATTGGATTTTTTCTGGATAATTTTTGGATAATTCTTTCTCCAAATTGGATCTTTTCTGGATTTTTTTGCGCCAAAGGTTAGCTAAATAGTTGTATAATTAGTGGATAATTCGTATATTTGTCGTGTGATTGAGCGGTGATAGATATTGCTACGTCGCGAAGTAGCAAATGCCGCATCGGGGGTTGATCGCCCTGTTGATAGCTGTGTTCATACACTGTTCATATCACACGGACGTTGACGCGCGGCATCTGTAAGGAAGGGCCTCCGCAAGGTGAGGTATCGACCAAGAGAGTGAGTTTTAGTTGTTATTTTTTGTTTAACCAAATGTGAAAGGAGATTACTATTATGGCAATCAAGATTAAGGCAGTGGAAAGGAATGTGTCATTCATGAAGGGCGAGGAGAAGTGGGCCTACGTGTTGCAGGCGGAGCTTTACAACACCCTCCCGCAGGCGAAGGTGGTGCAGGAGGCGGCTATCCGTAGCGGTATCGCCAAGGGCTCGATCAACGCGGCTTGGGAGGCGATTGGCGAGGTGATCCGCGCCTGGGCAACGGAGGGGCACTCGGTGGCGATCCCCGGCTTGGGCTCGATGCGCTTTGGCCTCCGAAGCAATGCGGTGGCCGACGTGAACCAGGTGGGCACGGATCTCATCACCTCGCGAAGGGTGATTTTCACCCCTAACGCATCCATCAAGCAGGAGCTGGCGAAGACCTCGGTGAACATTACCTGCTACGACCGCAACGGCAATGTGGTGAAGCGTGTCACCTCAAGCGACGAGGGCCAAGTGGAGCCCACCGAGCCGGAACCCGAGAACCCAGATATTGTCTAACCGTTAAAACCGATTGATTATGAGCGACAAGAAGTCTATTTGGAGAACGATCATCCAGACGTTGATCACCATCCTCACGGCTATCGGCACCACCCTCGGCGTGAACGCCGCCGTGTATTAGCCCATCGTGAGGCATAGCGAGTGAATGCACATAGAGGCGCCACCGTGTGGCGTCTCTTTTATTTTCCTGACAAATCTGACAATTCCGACAGGATTATAGCTCGATGTGCTCGACCTGCTGGACGGGGGCATGGAGGAAAAGAGAGGCGGCATCCGCAAACTTGGGGGCAGACTCGGTCGTAAGGAAATGGCAGGTGCCTCCTTTGGTGAGCTTTCGATCCATCTCCGGATGGCGGGCGAGGTAATCGACCAAGCTGACGGCCACACGCTCTCCCTGGGCAAAGAGGGTGACCGACTCGGGCAGGAAGGCGCGTATCTTACGGGCCAGGAGGGGATAATGGGTGCAACCCAAGATCAGGGTATCGATCAACGGATCGGTCTGCAACAGGTGATCGAGGTGCTTACGGACGAAATAGTCGGCTCCGGGCGAGTCGAACTCGTTGTTCTCGACCAAGGGGACCCACATCGGGCAGGCCTCTCCCGTGACTTGGATATGGGGGAAGAGCTTGCCAATCTCAATGGCATACGAATGGGAGGTGATGGTGCCGGTGGTGCCCACAATGCCGACATGCTTGCTTCGGCTGATGCTATCCACACATTCGACCGTTGGACGGATCACGCCCAACACCCGTCTATCGGGATCCCATGTGGGCAAATCGCGTTGCTGGATGGTGCGAAGCGCCTTTGCGGAGGCCGTGTTGCAAGCCAAGATGACCAACTGGCAACCGGCTTGAAACAGGTAGCTCACGGCTTGGCGAGTAAACTGATAGACCACCTCGAACGAGCGCACACCATAGGGGGCCCGGGCGTTATCTCCTAAATAGAGATAATCGTAAGCGGGCATGTGTTGCCTGATCTTATCGAAGATGGTCAATCCGCCATAACCTGAATCAAAAATTCCGATTGGCCCGGGAGCAGCTGGATACATTTGCTAAAAAAACGGGGCCGGAGTGTCTGCGCAAACAACTCCAGCCCCTACCACGCTTAACTATGAAAAAAAATGTCGTAATTACAAACCTAATTTAGTACGAACAAAGGGTGTCGCATCAACGGCATTCGATCCTGTATAGAGCAATGCTGCCGGATCAATGATGTAGGTATAGCCCTTCTCATCGCCTACCGCTTTAATTGCATCTTGCAACTTCTGCTGGATTGGGATTAACAATTCCTGCTGCTGCTTCTGTACATCCTGCTGACCCATCTGCACGAAATTGTCCATACGCGTCTGGATGTCTTGGATCTCTTGCATTCTTCTCAGTTTGATGTTCTCAGTCAAAGAATCTTGCTGCTGGATAAAAGCCGCATACTTTTTCTGATACTCATCCTGCATCAATTGCAACTCTCCTTTATACTTCTCATTTAAGTCAGCCATTTTCTTCTCCATCTCAGAAACTTCCGGCATGGCCATGAACACCTCTTGCGTCTTCACATAAGCAATCTTCACCTCTTGTGCGATTGCCCCCAGCGGAAGAATCATCAACAATAATGCAATTAGCTTCTTCATTTCTTTCTTTTTCTATTTACTTTTGTTACTCCTTACCTGTTTTAAGTGGATAACGCTGCAAAGATAAGCGTTTATTTTGAATATCCCAACTTTTCGAGCACTTCTTTGCTAATATCTATCTTTGGAGAGGCAAAAATTATGCTCATGGCAGAGGCACGGTCCCATACGATCTGATATCCCTTATCCTCGGAGATCTCTTTCACGGCATTGTAGATCTCGTCTTGGATCGGTTTCATGAGACTCTCGCGCTTTTTGTAGAGCTCACCCTCGGGCCCGAAATACTTGCGCTTGAGGTCTTGCGCCTCTTGTTCCTTCTTCACGATCTCCTCCTCACGTTTGGTCTTCATCTCGGCCGAGAGGAACACCAAGTCGCTTTGGTAGTTCTTATACATGTTTTGTGCCTCCTGCTGGAGTACCTCCACCTCGCCTTGCCATTTCTGAGAGACTTGCGAGAGCTGCTCGTTGGTCATCTCATAAGCTGGGATATTCTTCAAGATATACTCCATGTCAATCAGGGCAAACTTCTGGGCCATGCCCGCAAACGCGCAAAGCCACAGTAAACAACTAAAAATCATCATTCGTTTCATACGCATTCTGTTTTTGAAGTTATACGTTCATATAGATAACATTTAGCTCGAAAGGTTTATTCCGTATGGGTTAAAATTCCTGGCCGATGATGAAGTGGAGGTTGCTACCGCTTCGCTTACCAGTCGAGCCATAATTGGGCTCATCAAAACCGTAAGCCCAGTCAAGACCCATCAAACCGATCATCGGCAAGAAGATACGCACACCCACACCGGCCGAACGTTTCAGCTTGAAGGGGTTGAAATCTTTCATGTCTGTCCAGGCGTTACCCGCCTCCACAAAGACCAGACCATAGATGGTTGACGAAGGCTCCAAGAGGAACGGATAGCGCAACTCCATCGCCAAGCGTTGGTAAGCATAACCATATGAGCTATAGCCGCCATTACCGGCAATGCTACCGTTCTCATATCCACGCAAACCAATAGTCTCGGTCGCATAGGTACTGCTGTAACCACTCATACCGTCACCACCCATATAGAAGGTCTCGAAAGGTGTCTTCTTGTTCTTGTCATACATGCCCAAGAAACCGAACTCGACACGGCTCATCAAGACGGGCGTACGCTTTACAGTCAGCGGAGCCAAGGGAGAGAAGATCTTTGCCTTGAACTTCCACTTGTGATACTCGATGAAACGGTATTTATCCGGATCATCGTTGCTCATGGCCGCATAATCCTTGTCGTTGAACAATGAATAGGGAGGTGTCAAAGCTACTGACAAAGAGAACTGTGATCCACTACGAGTATAGAGCGGGTTGTCAATAGAGTTACGTGAGAGGTTCAACTCCAAGTTGACATTGTGACATGTACCATTCTGCACCAAGAAGTAATCCCAATCTTTCATCGTGTACAGTTGATAGTTCAAGGTTGCCATGAACTGGAAATAGTCATCCGGCCAGTTCAAACGCTTTCCGTAACCGGCAGAAACACCAAACATAGTGATGTACTTATTGGGGTTATAGGCATACTCATAGGTATTATACATGCTGTTATGATAGCTATTGTTGTAGCCATAGCCACCATAGTAGCCACTATTGTAAAAGGGGTTGTAGCCATAGGAATAGTTGCTCAAATAGCTGTCCGCAATGTCGGTCTGCTTAGAGAAATAGGCACTGACGGAAAGCGTATTGGGTCGTTTGCCCCCAAACCAAGGATCCATGAAGGAGATACTATAAGCTTGATAGTAACGTCCGTTGGTCTGGCCACTCAACGTCAATGTCTGGCCCTCGCCTTGCGGGGTGATACCCTTGTAGGTGCTCGGGTTCAAGAAAATCTTCATGGAGAAG
>OBLI01004379.1_pt1 | contig 10117 bp, 5 predicted proteins | sample 1519701 | NCBI WGS metagenome assembly OBLI01 (sample SAMEA3663005, study PRJEB22513) | pig gut metagenome | biome: pig gut; feature: pig-associated habitat; material: faeces | place: France | collected 2012 | reverse complement strand
CTCGTTTCCAATGACGCAAAGCGCACAGTCGCACCGCCAAATGCGAAGCATTCCACGTTGCTCCAAGGCTGTTTTTTAGGTTTTTTGTTTTTGATTCCATTCACGATTCGGCAACAATGCACAATCTATCCCCCAGTAATTTTCCACTGAATCGCTGTTTTTTTTGTAGTATGGGTGTTGTTTTTTTGTGGCGAGGTGGGGGGTAATAAAGAAGCAGTTTCCCAGAGGTTGGGAAACTGCTTTTGCGATTTAGAAAGTAGCGGCTAAGCGGTCGCTTCTTTTTGTTGCTTTAGTTCTGTTCGCCTTCAGCTGCGATTACGTTGATGAAGGTGTGACCAGCGCGTTGCTTGAATTCAACAACACCGTCAACCAATGCGTAAAGAGTGTGGTCTTTACCCATGCCAACGTTTACGCCTGGACGGTTAACAGTACCGCGTTGACGGCGGATGATGTTACCGGCTTTAGCGAATTGACCACCAAAAATTTTCACACCGAGTCGTTTGCTATGTGACTCGCGACCGTTCTTAGAACTACCTACACCTTTTTTATGTGCCATAATCTGTTAAAATTTTAGGGGTTAAGCAATAACTTCTTTAATCACTACTTTGGTGAATTGTTGGCGATGACCGTTAAGACGGCGATAGCCTTTGCGACGTTTTTTCTTGAAAACGATCACGTGTTCACCCTTTACGAGCTCTTCTGCGACCTCGCAAACTACTTTTGCACCATCAACGGTTGGTGCACCTACCTTAACAGCGCCTTCAGCGTCAACAAGAAGAACCTTGTCGAATTCCACTGTTTCACCTTTCTTTGCTTCAGCGATGTGATGAACGAACAAGTACTTGCCTGCTTCGGCTTTGAACTGCTGTCCCTGAATTTCTACAATTGCGTACATTTAATTAATTGTAAATCAAGTTAAACCATACGGCGGCCTGCGCACAATAAAGCGAGGCACTTAACAGAGCCTTTTGGAAATCGACTGCAAAGTTACTATTTTTCAACCATATAACAAATTTTTTTCGTCTTATTTTAGTTTTTTATTTTTCGCTGTCGGTGGTGGGGGATAGATGTATGGTTACCAATATAAAACGTGGGGGGTATGCGTTCGGCAAGTTTTATGGTGTAACATATTCGATTTTAATTGTAAACGGCAATTTATGAATGCATTGGAAACATGCCGAAGGCATGTCCCTACGTTATGGTGTTTACGTTATGGTGTTGTTGAATTTGTTGATTTTTTTTTGTGAATGGTGCACATTATTATATAATATAAAAGAAGCAGGTTCCTTTTGGTGGGGGAACCTGCTTTGTGGGGGTATGTGGGTGGCTACGCCTTATTTGGTGGCGTGCTTGTAGTCGTCGATTATGATGAGCTTGCTGATTTCGGTGCCGCCGTATTCGGTTGCGCTCTTGTAGGTGCCGAAGTAGCGGTAGAGGCCGGGAGCGAGCTTGTTGCCTGCTTTGTCCTTCAAATCCCAAACCAGTGGGAATTGGCTGGTGGTTTTGGACCACACGAGGTTGCCAGCGGCATCGGTCACCTTCACGGTCACGGTTGGAGCCTCGTTGGTTTCGCTTTCAATGTTGAAGGTGGCTTTGTCGATAGCAGGCACTTCTTCGGTGTAGAGTGTCACCTTGCTTGCAGGGCCCACGAGGAAGTTGATGGTGTGCGTTGCCTCGTTACCGGCAGCATCGTGCACGGTGTAGGTGAGGCGGTGCTGACCTGCAGTGATGCCAGTGAGTGGGAGGGCGATATCCATTCGCTTGCCATTTTCGCTCAACGTGGCGTGACTCTGCACTTCACGGTAAGTTTCCTTGCCACCATCGAGCTTCAGCGTCATGGCGTTGCCGAGTCCTACCGACATGTTGCTGATGGCTACATCGTCGGTCACGGTGATGTAGAGCGTGGAGTTGGCAGGAATGTATGCTCCTTCGGCGAAACTGCTCTCATCGTTGAAGAACATCTTTTCGATGACAGGAGCCTTGGTGTCGACCACGGTCACTTCCGATGCGCTGTAAGGCGAAATCTCAATTTTGTTGAACTGACCGTTCACCATGTGGGTGGAGTTGTCCTTGTGTGCATATACTGAAATCAATCCCTTTTCCCACAATGCTTCCACGTGGCGAGGCACCATCACTGATGCTTCAAAAATGCCATTCACTACGCGGCCGCTTACCTGAGCGATGAGGTTGCGAGGGTAATATATTGAGCGAGTGGTGCTCTTGCTATTGAAAGTGCTTGTCACATCTTTGTAGAAGCGTTCCTGGTCGTAGAGTGTGAGCACTGCGTCGCCGTTAAATCCAGCGTCGATGCCACCTTCCAATTTATTCACTTGCGCCTTCACCTTCAGCATTTGCAGCGGACGAATCTTGGCAGTGGAGTTTTCGTTGAGCGTCACATTGTTGATTTCAGTGATTTTAAACAAAGGCTTTGGATAGTTCACTGCCATTGCAGGGTCGCCCAAGAGGAAGAATTTCACCTTGTCGGGCACACTGTTGGTGCCGAAGCATTGCTTGGTCTGGAGGTAGATGTCGCCCAGTCGGGGCATCTCCTTCTTTGTTTCGTAGCTGAACATGGCCTGTACCCAAGCGCGGTTCAGTTTGTCGTTGTTGTCGGCGAATACCGAGCGAGGTGAAGTGAACAGGGCAATAGCACCACCGTTCTTCTTGTGGAACTGCACCTCGGCAATGCCACGCTCGTCGCTGTCGTAACGAGCCACATCGCAACATGCGGTGGTGAAGATGGGCAGATGCTCATATTCGGTGGTCTGTGCCTCGGTCATGGTCCACATGTGGCGCAGTTTGGTGTAAGAGATAGAACCAGCGTGGCCGATATAGGTGTAGAAATATTGACCTTTCTTCAATGCCTCGGTAATGTGGCGGCGAGCCTCGATGGCGGTGAGGTTGGAACTCGACACGCCAGGCTCACTTGTACTGGTGGCGTTGGGGAACAAATCCACGTATGCCTTGTCCACAAACAGGCCCGTGCCTATGTCGGTGCTGAGAAGATCGTTGATGCCCGCCGCTTGGAACAAGTGCTTATTGCTGTCGCCCTCGTCGCATGAAATGAGCGCATTGTTGCGCCACACGCCATAATCGGGGTCGTTCACATAGTTGAGCAACTTATCCACATCGGAGCGTGCTTCTGCCACGTTGGCAGATGGAATGCGACCCACGCCAATTCTCAACGCCTCGTTGGTGATGTTGTAGCCCGAATTGTCGGAAAGCACGCCGAAGAAGTCGTCGGACACGTAAGAGTTGTTCTCGTCGTTGCTGTTGTCGCTTTGGTAGGTGATTACGCGATTTTTCTTGGTGGTGGTGATGCCACGGTTGTCGAACGAACCACAACCAAACATCAAGAGATACTTAAAGCGCTTGGAATCGCGGTCGTAGAACATCTTGTTCATCAAGCGAATACCCATAGCATCAGGTGTGCCGCTTGAAAACTCGTTGAACACCTCATCTTGGTCAAACACATGCACGATGAAACCATCGTTGCCACGGTGCATCTGTGCGATGCGCTCGGCTTGTGGTTTCAGTTCCTTACTGGTGACAATCACCATATTAGGAGTGGGCATACCGTGGATGTCTTGGTTTGCAACGGTCTCAAAACCGCTGATTTTATAGAGTGTGGCATTAGGGTCGAAAGCCACGTATTGCGACCATTCCTTGTTGTAGCCCGGTGTGAAAGCCTTCACTGTGGTGCCATCTTCCTTGTTGAAGTCGGCATACTGGTATTCCACAGGCGAAGCCTCGTTGTCGATATTCCACACCACGATGCCATTGTTTGGCTCTGAAATCTCGATGCGGTCGGTGTTGGTGAGTTTGTTGAAGCCCATGCGCACCTGTCCGTTCTCGGCATACTGAAAATTATTGTAGTGCGAGAATGTGATGGTAAACCAGTCGAGGCGTGTCCATTTCACCACCAGTTCAGATGGCACATCAATATTGAATTTCAGTTTGCCCTGGTCGCTAAACACCTTAGGGGTGATGGATGCCGCAGGGTTGGTGGAGTTGTAGTAAATCAATGCGCTCTCGCTGTAGCGGACCGATGAAGCCGACGACAGGAATTTCACTGTGTCGATGGCGTTGCCAGTCAAGACAAATGCTTGCAGATTGCCGCTATTGCTGTAGCCAGAGCCCTCGCGTGCGATACGAGTAGCCACACATGGGTTCACGGTGAAAGCGGTGCCTTCCACTCTGCCCGGCATCTTGAAGTCGAAAGTTGTGTTCTCGTTGATGCGTTCGCCCAGCAAAGCCTTGCCGGTGTAGCCCACGCTTGTTTCCTCCTTTTCGTGGTAGAAATAGTCGAGGCTGGTGCCGCGGGCGTTCTCGCCAGTTTCGGTTGGCGTCACTTTTCTCGTAGCGTCGTCGCCATCGCCCTCACAGAGGAAGTAGTAACCAGCTGTGGAGTAGGGGTTGATGGTGCGGCTGTATCTTGGTTTTGATGTGCGCGAGTCATCGAGTTTGAATTTCAACGGTCCCTTGGCGTAGAAGCAAATTTTATTGGCATTGCGCCACACAGGCACCTTCACGAGATCGTCGGGCGCATCGCCGTTGAGCACCTCGCTTATCAGTTGTCCGCCAGAACCGTAAATTCTCACATTGCTGATGTTGGAAAAGCCCATGGCGCTGAGTTCCTCAGCCGTGATTTCATGCACACCGGTGTTGGTGACCTTGATTTTTACCCATTTTCCAGTAGCCAATTTAGAATTGGAGGCATAATGCGAAATGGAAAATGCCATCGCGCTCTGCGAGAGAGCGACACATGCTGTGGCAATGGCAAGAAACGATATGAAACGGAATTTACGCATATATGTGGATATTAGTTTGCTCTTATTCATTTATATTTTAATTTAACTCATTTTATTCTTATCGTCAGCGAGTCTTTCTCGTTGATAGTGCCACTCAGGTGCTCGCCTATGCTGAGGCTGTGCCCCTCGTTGTCGCTCCCAATCACTATCATGTCGCCCATCTTCAGCGTGAAGTATTCGCTTGCCTCGGCTATGATGTCGTCGATTTGCCGTGTGGTGATAAGGCTTGTGGATAAAGACTGGTCGTCGTTGATTTGAGTTTGCACCTTCAGTCCACCGTCGGCATCGAGGTCGGTGATGGGAAGGGCTTTACCGAGCATGAAAGCGCCGTCGAAGGCAGTGTATCGGGCATCGAGGTGGGCAAATTGCGCTTCCACCTTCGCTTCCACCACTGCGCAAGCCGATGCGCTCTGATAGTAGCGGTGAGCGAACCGTGGCGCAATGTTTTTGCCCAGACGGTCGATTCTTACCGCCAAAGCAGGGTGCAACACAAATTCGGGGGCAAAGTCGGGAATGAAGAACGGCTTGTTGCCCACAAGCATAGTGGAGTCTGCCATCAGCCGATAGCATCTGTCATTACCGTTGCCTGTTATTACTATTATTTTCACTCGCTATCAGATGTTGAGGGGGGGGGAGAATTATTTATTGTTCATCTCGTCCATGCGGTTGTACATCAGTGCCAAGTGCGCATAGATAGATGTGTTTTGAATCACAATGTTGGCAGGGGCTTTGATGCGGTAAGGGGTAAAATTCCAAATCGCCTTCAAACCTCCGCTGATAGCTTGGTTAGCCGCATCTTGTGCGTGCTCCACCGGCACGGCAAGCACAGCAATCGACACGCCATATTCCTGCTGGCGCGCCTTCAGTTCGTCCATGTGGTAGATGGGCACACCGCAGATGCTTTTTCCTGCTATCTCGTCGTTGGTGTCGAAACCAGCCACAATGTTCAGACCGTATTGAGCCAAACCCACGTCTTGCATCAACGCAGCTCCAAGGCTACCCACGCCAATCATAAAGGCACGGTGCTTGCGCTTGAAGCCCAAGAAGTCGACCAGTTCGCGAACAAGGGAATGCACCTCGTAGCCGATGCGGGTTTTGCCCTTGATGTTGAGGAATGACAGGTCTTTGGCAATTTGTGATGCGTCCACATTGATTTCCTTCGCGATTTGGGTAGATGACACATACTCAATATTTTGATTGTCGAGCATTCTGATGTATGCGAGATACCACGGAAGTCTTCTCAAAGTGGGCTCTGGAAGTATGATTTTTTGGATATTTTTACTATCGTTCATTAATTCGTTGAGTTGTTTTTTGCATTTTCCAAACCACAAAATTAATAAAAAATCTGTATATGCTCAAAAATTACTATTTATTAATGTGTGATTTGTGTGCAAATCAGTCACATGCCGAAATGCGCTACCGTCATTGTGCCGTAACGGCAATTTTCTTCGCCTTGGTGGCCTCCTGAATGCCGTCGGTGGAGATGCGCGCGCGGTAGATGTAGATGCCGCGTTGCACACGGTTGCCGTTCATGTCGGTGAGGTCCCAGGTCACAGGGAATGATGTGCCAGAGTCGCTACGACCAGTCTGTGTGGCGGTCCACACCAGTTGTCCGAGCAGGTTGTAGATGTCGATACCCACAGTCACGGTAGCATCGGGGCGGTTGTGCTTCAAGTAGAAGTTAGCCGAGGTGGATGCAGGGTTGGCATCGCAATACACATCGTAGAGGTCGGGCTTCATGCCACGAATCACGGTGAAATTGATGGTCTTGCTCGACGAATTGTTGAACACGTCCCACACTTTCAGTTTCAGCGTGTGTGCACCTGGGTCGAGGTCGGAAAGTTGGTAGTTGATGTTGCCAGCCGAGCCGTTCTCGTTGTCGGTGTTGATAGGCGAGAAGTATGCCGACAGGTCGTCGATGGTGGTCTTGTCGTCGATGGTGAGGGTGATGGCGTGTCCGATGCCGCTCGATGAGAGGTTGATGCCGCTCTCGTCGCTCACTCGTGCCATGAGCAGTGGAGACTCGTTCACAAGGTCGCCGTCTTTAAATTCCTCGCCATTGAGCACCATCATTTCGATGTTAGGCCCGATGGTGTCGGCCACCACAGTATCGTCGTAGCCGTAGATGTAGAACTGGCTGTTGCTGCCCATCGCCTCGCGTGAGCCGCCGTTGAACTTCACGCTACTGGTCTGTGAATTGTCGTAGGCGTAGAGGTTGATGAGCGAGGGGCTATAGTTGTCGAACGTAGCTAAAATTTCAGATGGCACGGTCACTTTGAACGAGAAATCGCCGTTTTTCACAGTGTCAACCTTCACGGCAAGCTTGTTTGGTCGGTCGAGGTAGGCATATTCCTCGCCACCGTCGCCATAGCCGTGGCTGAGCACCGACTGCTCGCAATCGTAGAGCGTGGCAATCACAGGACCGTTGAAGTCAACTTTGTTGCCCTTGCTGTCGGTCACCTTGCCAGCGAAAGTGAGGGTTTGGCGAGCCTTAAACTCAGGCTTGTTGTCCTCGCTCAACTGCTGTCCGTTGATGCTCTCAACCTTGATTTTCAGCGGAGCGAAAGCCGGGCGCATGGCAGGATCGCCAAAGAGGAAATAGCGCATATTGTTGTCCTCGTGGCCTGCGGAAGTGGCTTTTCGGTAGTCGTTTTTACCCCAGCGCAGAATGTCGCCCAATCGGTGAGGCATACCCTCGGCATCGCGAGCGAAAGTGTATTTTGCCACACGCTTGTGCAAATCGCCATTTTGGGTGATATACACCAAACGGGGAGGGCAAATCAGCGCAATGGCACCGCCCTGACCGTTGAGAAACATCTTCTCGCCGCCAGAAAGGTTCAGCGCGTCGAATCGGGTAAATTCGCAAGTGGCTGCGTAGAGAATAGGCAGACGCTTGTAGAAAAGGTTGTTGCTCACATCGGGCGAGGTAAGCAGTCCTTCGCCAGTCCAGCCGTTAGGACTTGCGTGGCCGGTGTAGTTCCACCACACCACGCCTTCGCTCAGCGAGTGGAACATCTTGGCGCGTGCATCGGGATAGGTGCGGCCAGAACCTTGGCTCACGGCGTTGAACGCATCGATATACACTTTGTTGTAAATATAGTCGTTGCCACCGTTCACCTTCGAAATGGCAGTGGTTTCCTCTGATTGCTTCATGTGAATGGCCTGGTTTTCGTCGTCAGCCACATCAAGCACATTGTTTTTCCAAGAGCCATTGTTGGGCGTAGTCACATATTTGATGAGTTTGTCAACGGCTGTGCGTGCTTCGCTCACACTTTTCACAGGGAAGCGGCCCACGCTGATGTCGAGGTCGAAGCTGGCGAAATCGGTTCCTGAGTCGTCGGCAAGCACGGCAAATGGGTCGTCGCTGGTGAAAGAAGTGTTCTCATCGTTGCTTGCCTCGCTCTGCCATGTGAGCAGCATGGGGTAACTTGCCGCCTTCACGGTGCTGCTCAGTTGTCGGTTGTCGTAGGTGCCGTTGCCGAAAAGCAACATATATCCTAACTTGTGGCCCTTGCTGTCGGCACCACGGTCGTAGAACATCTTGTTTAACTTGCGATATGCCATAGCGTCGGGCGTGCCACTTGAAAATTCATTGAACACCTGCTTTTGGTCCACCACCAGCACACGCATCGAATCCACCGACTCGTGCATCGAGGCGATGCGTCGGGCTTGGTCGAGAAATTCGGTTGGCGAAATGATTACCATGTCGGGTGTGGCCTCGCCGTGTATGTTTTGGTTGCTCACCTTGCTGTCGAAAGTGGGCGAGGGGAAAGATGCTGATGGGTTGAACGCCACATACTCACGGCTGCCACTGATGATGGGGCTAAACACCGCCTTACCATCGTGCTTTGTCACGTTCATCTCGGTGGGCAGATGTGAGGTGGTCACGTCCCACACTTGAGTCTCGTCGGTCACGCCACTCACCTCGAGTTGCGACTCGGCTTTGCCGTCGTGCTGCCCCCATGCCACAGTGCCGTTTTGCAGAGCGAGAGCTCGCTCATAGTTCACGGCTATGTGATTGAGACGTGCCAGATACACCGTGCCAGAAGGGTTGTAGGTCACTGTGTACGACAGGTTCTCGCCATTGGTGGGCACAAAACTCTTCACGGAACTGCCCCACGCATAGTGGGTGTGTGCCACATCAAGCACAGCACCAATGTTGTCGGTGCCATCACCGGGAATGTTTGTGCCGTTTTGCTGGAAAGTGAGTTTCGAGTTGCCGCCCATTGTTTTAGAGGCGAAACTGGTGAGCACATTCACATTGGTGCCGCTGATATATCCTGGGAGCGAAAATTTGAAAGTTTGCGATTTATTGTAGCGGAAGTCCTCACCGAGCAGCATTCGTCCGGTTTCGCCCGGATTCACCAATTCCTCCTCGTGGAAAACTCGTTCGGTGTAGGTGCTGGTGGCTGGACCGGTAGCGGCATTCGAGGCTTTAGCCACGGCGATGTCGGTGTATTTGGCATCATCGGTCACGAAATAGTAGCCCGCTGTGGCGTAGGGGTGCTGCACAGGTGTGAAATTCACCTTGCCGTCAACATTCTTCCATGTAGTTGGGCCTTGTGCATAGAATATGATTTTGCCACCGCTTCTCACCACTGGGATTTGTGGCAAGTCGTCGGGCAGGTCTTCAGTGAGTTTCTCGGAAATGGGCGCGCCACCGAATCCGAAGATGTGAAGTTTGCTGATGTCGGAAAATCCCCATTTCTGTGCGTCGGCACTTGTGATGGCATGCATACCACTTTTAGTGACCTTGATTTTCACCCATTTGCCAGTAGCCAACTTCGAACTGTCGGCATAATGAGTTGTTGAGAAAGCGTGTGCGTTCACGCTGCTGTAAAGTGCAAAAATTGCCACGCAGGCAATGGTGGATATTTGGATATGAAGTCGGTTTAAATTCATATATCTAAAATTTCGTGTTCAAAGATTATTATAAATAACGCATTTCTTTTTTTATTATTGTGATGATGCCACGAATTTTGCCACCGATAGGCACAAAAAAACGACTGTGCCGTAGAAATTCGCTTTCTACGACACAGTCACCACTGTTTGCTTTATTGTGTGTTTCCAAAAACTTTTCCTTCGTGTGTTTTCCTATTTTTCCGTAAAAATGTGTGTGTTTATTTTGCTTTCTTACTCTGTTACATTTATGAAGTGTGTTTTATATCGTAATCCAAAAGTGTGTGGAAGTTAACCCAAATCGGTCATTAGGCCGTGTGAGGATTTAGATTACTTCTTGCGGTCTTTCTGCTTTTATAAGATGCCTTTTGCTTGTTTTTAATTCGTAATAGCTCGCTATCACTCAT
>OBLI01004378.1_pt1 | contig 10118 bp, 7 predicted proteins | sample 1519701 | NCBI WGS metagenome assembly OBLI01 (sample SAMEA3663005, study PRJEB22513) | pig gut metagenome | biome: pig gut; feature: pig-associated habitat; material: faeces | place: France | collected 2012 | reverse complement strand
CTGCTTGACATTCATACTCGCGTCAATGCCGAAGCTGAACCATAGTTTTGGCTTTACGACACCTTTGTCTGTAAAGCACTTGCCATGGAGCGTTGCCTCGGTGCGACTAATATCCGAAGCAGACAATGTCAAGAGACGTGGCTCGAAATTGTCGGGCTTGTCACTGGAGCAAGAGCATAAGACAACAACGACAAGGCTGTAAATATATAATATACGTTTATTCATTGCTCGCTTCTTTGAGTTTGACATTTTTCTTATGCTTGCGTATTTTGGTCAATAATCCTGTTTTACCAAAACAGATACCGACACCAATGCCAGCCTGCCATTGCTTTCCAGCAATAGTCAGAGCAGACGCGCTGATATTAAGTTTTCCCACTGTGATGATGACACCTACCTCGGCGGCAAAACCCTTATCGGTCAGTCCTTCATTCTGAAGCCAACCGCCACCTTCACTATCTGCAAGTTGCCAGGACGTAATCTGACTACCATAGCCTATACCTTCAAATATATTCCACTTACCGTTAATCCGATGTATTGCGCCAATAGTCAAAGCATATTCTGACGTTTGGGTTTCCCCAGAATAGTAAGGCTTATTGCTAATGTTTGGGCGATAGCCGTCACGATCGCAATTACCTATAGTCTCAGGAGAAGAATGCAGATTGGTGCTGGCATGGAAATAGACGCCGTGCTGGCGCATGATAGCAGCGAAGCAACCCCAAGAAGGTCCATCGGTGTGCATTGATGCAGTCAGCAAGGCATAACCATGCAGTTGCCTTACCTGCCTTGTCGGAGCTACGACGACGGTATCCACGACCGTTTTGGTAAAGACGATAGTGTCATGCCTCTCCACCAACTTTGCTTCAGGCAAACGGAGGCGCATCTCATAGGTCATTCGGCTTTCGAGTTTAGAACCAAACTGATAGTCGCGCATCACTCCCCACTGCGGATGCTTGAGCGTAATGGATTTAGAGCCTTTGGGCAGGTAGAGCCATATCTCGCCCACCTCGTCGCGTCGCTTCACGATTCCAAGAGGAGAGGAGAAAGCAAACTCACTCGGAGCCACCACTTTCACGAGAGCGCAAGCCTCACCATTGAGATCGCGGACGACATCGATGAATGCGCTTACATCGCTGGGCAACTGCTTGAAACTCTCGACAGAGAATGTGCTGTCAGGCTTCTCTTGCTCAGTAGAGAAACAGAAAGCGTTAGCTTCGAAAATGGAAATACAAGACAAGGCTATCACATACGCCACACAGAGCATTGCCTTGCGGAGCGTATGCAAAACTATTCTTATGACTTGCTTACTACTCTTCATATATACTATTCAAGATTAAAGTCGGAGATTCCTATCACCTCGTCAGCGCTTCCCACTGTGGATGAAGGTTGCCATGTGCGAACATGAATCAAAGGCATGGAAGGATTACGGAAGTCCCATAGCAGAAACAGATAGCCATCATCGGCATAGCGATCGCTCTGATAACGCTGGCGAAGCGTGACTCCATAAATACCATCCATTGTGGGATGGCGCATGATGCGGAAATCAGAGAATCTCACATCCACCTTCTTATTGCCGGCAAAGACTTTGGAAAGGCGCGACAGATACTCGTGCTTGGAATGTATCGCATAGTTTACTCTGCCGTCAGCCTTTGGGATTTCGCCATCTCTTGACGGTCTTACGATATTGCCTACTATTATCAATGCCTCGTCACTAAACACCTGCCAAAGGAAATCTATATCCTTTGTGGTGTAAGCAGTTCGGAAATGCTCGCAATAATTGAGTATCTGCTTACGGCGGGAAGCGTCGGTAACAGAAAGCTTCCCATTGATTATCTTTGTAGCTTCGGCATAGAATGGATTACTTCTTGCCAGCTTTCGGATGTCCGTCTGCGGAAGTTTCACCTCTTTCCGATTGGACGAAGACTGGGCACGAGAATTGCTAACGTCCTCGGTCTCAGGAGCAACTCTTGCCACTTTGCCTTCCTGCGTTGCCATTTCATGCTGACTTACGTGCTCGGCAGTGGATAAGAAAGAGATATTGCCAGACTTATCTATATATCCTTCACGCCCTGTAGCCATTTCCCTAAATCGCAGTTTGCCATTGCGAAAATGCGTGTCGAGCAGGCATCCACTCAGCGGAACGCGAAAGATTATGTCGCCCTTAGCATCTTCCACGAAATAGTGTTTGCCTCCATTCAGCATGGTCTGCTCCACCAGTTGCAGTCCTTCTATGACCCCATAGCGTGCCTCCGAAGCCACATTTTTGTCTGTCGCAGAAGGTTCCATCCATAAGATAATGACCCAAACTGACAGTATCAGCACAAGGAATGATAAGATATATGTTAGTTTATTCATTGATAACTACTTAATGACCCACCATTTTTTTGTTAGTCCCAATTTACCTTCTCACCTCCGATATTTATCTTCACCTTGTCAGGATTATCGGATATGATGAGATTGATCAGATGCTCTATGCCAGGCTTGAACAGAAACTTACTCTCAAAGAAATAACTCACTCCCTTCATCTCCACCTCAATGAGTGGCATCTTGTTGTCAATACGTTGCGGAACGATGATGGCAGAATACGTATCGTCTTCATCCTGATGTGCTATAATACTCTTTCTAATACCCTTTACATCACGTGTTACAACACCAGCCTGCAAATCAATAGTGGCAGTAGGCACGGTGCTATGAACATATACTACGGCAGTCTTTGGCATCTCACCGTCAAAGTCCTCACCTTTTATCAAGCGAATGGTAAGTTTACTCATGATATGCTTGAAGTTCAGGCTAATAGGAGAAGCAGACGCTTTGACACCCTTAGCAGTTGCGAAGAGCAAATCGCTTGCCTCATAGCCACCTAATGACGTCGCAGTCTTCTTAGTGCTTTGGTCTATTGCCACGCTAAAAGGCTGGTCTTCGATGTTGCTAAGCTTCTTTATATAAGGATAATATGCGAAGGCATTGTAAATGCCCTCATCCCAAAAGAGAAAATGATCTGCAGTCCATTCCCTGCCATTGAATGACAGAGCCTCATTATTGACAAGGTTGCCTCCAATCTCCAAAGGCTTATCCGCTGAAGCCACATAGAGTCCGATACAATCACCTGCCTCAAAATCAGACGATGTAGCACGTGTCTGAGCAGGATGGGAGACACGGAATGTCATCGGCGTGGATTTAGCATCCTTATATTGTGGCTCTGCATCGTCACTGCAAGAAACAAGCAATGACGTGGTCAGAACGGAGATAAAACTTATTATAAGTAGTTTGTTCATACTTTTCTTCTGTTGGTTTTACACCTTTATTAGATAAGTGGTAATCAGAATGACTTGATTATCCACTTATGCAATCATGACTATATAGTAGCTTTAGTGACGCTTGGACTTCGCCTTCAACCTATTCAGCGGATTACCTTTATGGATGACAGGCGCATTTTGGTATGTGTGCGCGGTGCGCTTATCATTCACGTCCACGCTCCTTGTCACGATGCCGGCATCACGGGAGTCATGCTTTACGAAGTCCTCGAAAGAGTAAGTCTCGCCAGCATAACGCTTAATTCGCTTTACTATGCTCTCGCGACTTATGGTACTATAGTAAGGAATATCATTGTTCATGCAGGAGTTTTGCTCAGATCTGAACACTCCGCGACTATGCATAAAGCCACCTTCATAGACATCCACGATGTCACTATAGCGATCATCAAAGATGAGATGACTCCACCCCACATTGTGCATCTTGCTGGTCAAAGAGAGATTTTCATACCAGCCCAAGGAAAGATAATATCGCAAATCATCTGCATGAGGACAGCAAGTGCAACCGCAAGCATCAATGAAAGCATTGTGATAGATATATTCGTCAGCGAGTTTGCCAAAGCCATGTCCGCCAGCTTCATGCTGCACTACGCCACGCGTGTCAAGAGGATAGCCATAAGTACTTAGTGGGCAGAATGCTATTGCGGCGCCACTTTCCCACATCTGGCAGATACCACCGTAATCAGTGGAGTTTGGCACTATGATAATTAGGGTCTGATTGAGGTTTTCCTTGTTGACTGTCGGTGCACCTAAAGCATAGTCGAATATCTCATCATAGTCAGCTCTCAGCCCTACCCCACCAGTGAATGTGGTCTTGAAACGATTATAACGTATCGTATTCACCGTGCCAACGCCTGACTCTGTGGAGAGCGGAACGGCTGTATAGACATTGAAATAATCACGATAGGTCTTGTAAGGCTCAATACCGAAGAAATACTCCACCTCTTCCTTAATATGTTTCAGGTAGTCTCCACTCGCTATGTCGCTTGCATTAAAGCCGTCACCGAGCAATACGATGTTTATGCCACCATTATTGCCCCTCTTTGCTTTCTGCAACGTAATCCATTGGTCTTCACCATATTCATAATTGGATTGGCTGACATTGCAAGCATGAGTATAGTCCTTATTCTTGAGATGGAAGACCACCTTTCCCCTACGGTCATCACTTCCTTTTGGCATAGCCTTGATGGTCAGTGTCACCTCGGTCTTGTTCTTACCATGATCAGGATATACCTCACACCAGCCTGGCTTGCTTTCTATGTCCCATTCTCCTTCAGCATTTATCACAAGAGTCTGCTTATGCTCCGTATTGAGAGCACAAGCCACGGATGGACGACACACCAGTTCGTGATGCGCTGCGATGCGTTTGAAGTCACGCCAACCATTAGAAGTCTGGTAAAGTGGTATGGATCTCTCGGGCACCTCCAGCGTAAAATTATCCTTTGGCACACCGTCAAAAGCATTGTTCTCAATATATGCCGGCATAGTGCCTTCACAAATTATAGACCCTATACCGAAACATCCGCTAAAGGCTTCACGATGAATAGTCTCTATAGTCTCATGAAATAATATTCCTTCCAGCATTCTGCAATTAGCGAAAGCTCTATTTCCGATGCTTTCTACTTCGTCTGGGATTTCGAGAATACCAGTCAGTCGCCAGTTGTTTTCAAAGGCGTTGTCACCAATATGGGTAACAGTGGAAGGCAATACCAGATTGCTGGAGAAATCATTATTGCGGAACGCATTGTAGGCTATAGTATGCAGATACTTAGGCAAATGCAGTTCGCCCTTGAAATGACACCAGGCAAATGCGTCATTACCAATATTTGTAATGCCATCGTGAAGGGTAAGAGTTCCGTCAAAACCACACTCTTTGAAGGCCTCGGAAGGAATTGCCGAGAAACTTTGCGGAATAGTAAGAGAACCCGTGAGACCAGAACATCCGCTGAAAGCGCATTGACCTATTCTTTTCAATTTCTCTGGAAGTCTCAATTCCCCATAGAAACCTTTACAACCTTGAAAACAATATCCCCTTATCAATTCGAGATTTTCTGGCAAGACAAGATTTCCAGTGAGATTAGGACATCCCTGGAATACACCCTTACAATAGTCAGTACCTTCGTCTTGTGTATCATCAGGTCCCATATTTCCGAGCTTACGAAGGGTGGAAGGAAGTGTCAAAGTGCCGTTTAGTCCATTACAATCATGGAATGCACCTCTTTGGATTTCCACAACTCCTTCTGGAATCACCAAAGAGCCAGAGAGATAACTACAACCATGAAAGGCGCTCGAAGCTATAGACCTCAGTGTATCAGGAAGAACCAAGCGGGTCAGAGTTCTGCTTCCTGTGCCTTGAGATTCCAGATGAAATGCATCGGCAGGTATCTGGTCGTCCTCATTATCAAAGCGTTCTATCACGGCTTTTCCCCATCCCTTGATGCGCACATTCTTCATATTCAAAGCAGAAAGGCGCGACATGGAGTCTCGCATGAAATAAAAGTCACGGGCATCTATCTTGCCTGTTATCTTCAGATTTCTTATCTTTGTGTAGTCTTTGTTTGCAGCAATGATAGCCTTCTTGAGTCCGCCTGGTGTGGAATTGATGATTACATACTCCTTTGCCGTGGCATTATGGCTGACAAGGTCATTCTCCCACGGCGTAATGCTTTCGCTGATAAGCGTCAGTTTGTATTGTCCACTGCCGGCTTTCTTATCTACTTTGATGCCGAATTTCATCATTTTGCCTGCCACATAGGTCAAGTTCTCACTCTTAGTGAATTTATATGGCATCCCTCCTATGGTGATGCTGAAAAGCGTCGTACCCGCACTTACAGTCTGTGGCACCACGATAGTGCGCCATTCATCGTCTGTATGTGAAGGTATTGTCGCCGTCTGCTCCACTTCTCCTGCCACTTTCACCGTTCCGTCTGACAGATTTATGCTTGCCTTTCGCGCCACGTTGGCAGTGAGCACATTCTTCTCTGTGCTTGCCCATTCGCCTTCAGCAAAGCCTTCGCCTTCCACCAAAGTGACACAGGCATTTGACATTATATGTTTCAAGAGCAGACGAATGGTATTGGAAGTCGGAGCTATGTCTGTAAGCCTGCCCCATAGAAAGTCGCTCGCCTCATAACCACCAAGGATGCCATTCTCTGCAGGACGGTTTTGATCGCGCTGCACTTCAAACTGATAGTCGTCAATACTCTCCGGACTTGCAAATGGATAATATCCATATACATCGATATGTGTGTGCTTGTCCTTCCAATAGACATCGTATGCTGGCACCCATTTATAATTCGCCTCGTCAAAAGTATAACGCACATTGTCGCCCCTATTGCCTCTCACTTGCAACGTTCCTGGTGTACCTCCTTTATAATCTACGATATAGACGCCCATATAGTCGCCATCACAGAAGCCGTTGTCATTGACGCGGGTAATCGGAAGTTGGTCAATATCGCCTGAGAGTTCGATTCGGTCTTTGCCCTGTTGTCCGTTGCTTTCGTCAAACAGTTCATCAGCGCATCCTGCAATTATAAGGCTAAATACCAATGCTATCGGATATAATAATGACTTGATGTATTTCTTGTTCATAGTCCTGTTTTGGATTATCTGGACATTATCTAAGTATATGAATAGAATTATTTTGATTGCCTAATTATCAATTAGCAGTACCTCCATAGTCGATGCCATCATCTGACCATGATCCTATAGATACATTTATGCCACTGCTTGACTTGGCAATGGTGACGGTAAACGTGTAACGCTTGCCGCTAACGAATGTGAGGGATTTTGAGAGTTTGTATTCGCTTCCATCTACATCGACGGTAATAAGGTCGGACTGCGCCACCTGTTGCGGTACTACTATGGCTCTATACTTATCGCCGTCCTTGTAAGGAATGACCGTAGTGGCAGGTCCTATCGCCGTGATATTGGAGGATGCTAAATCTACTGTTGCCAAGGTCTTAAGACCATTTAGCCTAAGTGAAACTTTAGATGTAGAAAGAGAAGATTCTGTAAATCCATTTCCTGGCTTTAGCATTATCTCTACCAGGCTCATTGCATGATTTGCCTCGATGTTTACGGCTTCCTTGGTAGGGGTAACATTGAGAGAAGAGCCTATCAAAAGGTCGCCACTCTTGTAATCCTGCGCATTACTTTGATTGGCATTTAGCTCGAAAACCATAGCGTTGACACTTGAAAGTGACTTCTGATAAGGATAGTAAAGATAGAAATCAGAATGAGTATTCTCATCCTTCCAGTATATCGGAGTGGCTGGAGCCCAACCATTAGAGTAGGTGAAAAGCATATTATCGACATGATTTCCTGAAGACAAAAGAGGCTGGGAAGACCCATCTGCTTTACGATTGACCACATAGAGTCCTATCTGGTCGCCATTCTCGAATGCCGTATCCGTAGCACGAGTTATCGTAGTGCTGATATTTATCGGCATTTTCGGTCTGGTCTCTTCTGGTTGGGATGGCTGGATAGGGTCAGTTTCAGTCCCCTCTCCTCCAGATGTGCAGGCTAAGAGGAGCAGGCAAAATGCTATTATATATTGAGATTTATAGATGAGCATAAGTCGAGTATTGTTCTAAGGATATGTGAAATATTGTGCAAAGTTACATAATTTATATCAATTAAACAAGTTCACATTGGTTCACAACGAAAGGTTTATGGAAAATAATAGTGTAAATATTGGAGTTTCAGCGGGGTTTGTGGTTGGTTTTGGTTAGTTATTATTGTGTTTTTTTCGGTGTTTAGTAATGTTTAAAAAATAACCTCCGCAATTTCCATATTGCGTTCTTTAGTCGATGTTATTACCAAATGCCTCAATAATGAGGATTGCAAAAGCGTTGTATTTATGCTCATATTTTTATGCATTTTAATTATTCAACTTATTGATTATTAACTATTTATATTTTGATATCTGAAGGAAAATTCGTACCTTTATAACAGATTACCAGTCAGTTATGAAAGCAACGAAAATTCCAACAGATAGTATCTTCAGCGATAAAGAGATGAAGTGTTTAAGTACTTACAATGAGCGCCAACGTCGTCAATACCTTGCAAGCAAAGCCGACACATTGGGTTGCCATGGAGTCAGCTTGGTGTGTGAAGCTGTTGGTGTTTGTCGTGACACCCTATATCGTGGTCGATATGAACTAGACACAAATGCCAATGACTCCTTTCCCAAAGGACGTATCAGGGCTGTTGGAGGTGGTAGGACTTCTACACTCAAAAAGCACCCTGAGTATCTCGACGTATTTGACGAGATTGTCGCCTCTTATACAGCAGGATTACCACAAGACGATACTGTCATTTGGCTGACTGTATCTGTAATTCAAATCATCGACTTGTTCAAAGAACGCGGAATCGTGGTATCACGACACGTCGTCAACCTAATGAAGAAGGCAAGGGGCTTCAAGAATCGCTCCTTTGTCAAGGATAAGACTCTGAAGGATGTTAAGGATAGAAACGCTCAGTTTAAGAAAATCCAAGAAATTCGTTCGGAGTGTGAAACTTATGGCATCCCAATATTCAGTATTGACACAAAGAAGAAGGAGATGATTGGCAACTTCAAACGTCAAGGTACAGTCTCTTGCAAGGGGAAGCCTAAGGCTTATGACCATGATTTCAAGAGCTTTTCGGATGGAATCATAGTCCCTCATGGCATCTATGATGTTGGAGCTAATACTGGCTATTTAACATTGGGGGTTAGCCATGACACCGCTGAGTTTGTCTGTGACAATTTCATTCATATTTGGCAACAATTCCTCCAATGGAAATACCCAAATGCCCACACAATCTGTATTCTCTGTGATGGTGGCGGTTCTAATGCATGTTCGCACCATATAGTAAAACAAGCTTTTATGAAGTTGGCTTCAACCATAGGGGTAAATATCATCATGGTACATTACCCTCCATATTGCTCCAAGTACAATCCTATAGAGCATTGCATGTTTGGACCAATTTCAAGAAGTTGGAGTGGCGCACCACTCTTGTCCATTGAGAATGCAAGAACGAGAGCAGAGGCTACCGTTACAAAGAAAGGACTCTCCATTATCGCTACAATAAATCAAAGAACGTATGAAACGAAAAGACCCATTGAAGATTCTTACGAATCAAACAAAAGCAAACGTATCATTTTTGATGATGAGCTCTCCAAATGGAACTATCTCGTCAAATGTTGCTCTTAACCGCAGTAAACTACGGAAGTTATTATTTACACATTACTTAGTTGTCTGGTTGTTTGGTTGAGAAATAAAATATCAATAAATAAAAATATATAATGATAGGTTGTTGGTGTTTGGTTGTCGGTTGTTTGGTTGTTTGTTATCTGGTTGTTTTGTCTGGAAGACAGTACCGAGCGAAGCGAGAGTAACCCCACATTAGGGAATAGGGAATAAGTAATAGGGAATAGGAGATTACCAAAGTTCGCTTGAGATTATTCCATCGCGAGAAGCCATGAGTGGCAAGTGTAATCTCCTATTATCTATTCTCTATTACCTATTACCTTATTTAGTTTGGAAGACAGTACCACCACCTGATGGAATCCGTTATATCTGTAAAATCCGTGTTCGTTTCACCACGGAGTTTTTTCCCCGAACACGGATTTATCGGATTGACGCGGATGGCTCGCTCATGGGTTGGTAATGTCTCACATTGTGTATGTGATTGTCGCCTTGCGATAATCACACGCGCACTGAACAGAAGGCGAAGTAGCAAATCTTGTTAACCGGGGAATGAGACCTTCTTAACCCAACTTTTACGTTTTATTCTCGTTTTTCTTGCTAATCAGCGATTTGTATT
>OBLI01004377.1_pt1 | contig 10121 bp, 12 predicted proteins | sample 1519701 | NCBI WGS metagenome assembly OBLI01 (sample SAMEA3663005, study PRJEB22513) | pig gut metagenome | biome: pig gut; feature: pig-associated habitat; material: faeces | place: France | collected 2012 | reverse complement strand
CCGCCTTGTAGGCGGGGTTTTTCTCGTTGGCAGGGACAAAGCTGCCCGGAAGAAAGAGGTCCAGATATTCGCTGCGGCTGATGGTGATGTGCTCGTACAGGGTGATGGCCTGCATAACCATATCCAAATCATGATAGCCGTTGGGCAAAAGCCCCACCACATCAAGGGAAAGATTCAGTTTGGCCGGGGCAAGCACCACGACCGACTGCTTTTGGAATGCCATAAACAATCCTCTCTGTTTCTGGGCCGGCGGTCAGCTCACCAGCCAGCCGTGTTCCTTTAAAAAGATTCGGATGCGGCGCATGGCGGTCTCCAGATGCTCCACGCTGTAGGCATAGCTGATGCGGGCATAGCCTTCCCCGCTCTCGCCAAAGGCATCCCCGGGAACAATGGCAACCTGCTGTTCCTTGAGCAGCAGCTCACAGAATTCCTGGCTGGTCAGCCCGCTGCACTGGATGGAGGGGAACACATAGAACGCCCCCCTCGGCTCAAAGCAGGTCAGCCCCATATCGTTGAGCGCCTTGACCACATAGCGGCGACGGCGGTTGTACTCATCGCGCATCATCTCGATGGAATCATCGCAGGAACGCAGCGCCACAATGGCGGCGTACTGACTGGTGGTGGGCGCCGACATGATGCAGCTCTGATGGATTTTGGTCATCACCTTGACCACCGGCTTGGGTCCGGCTGCGTAGCCGAGCCGCCATCCCGTCATGGCGTAGGCTTTGGAGAAGCCGTTCACCACAATGGTGCGCTCCTTCATGCCGGGCAGCGATGCGATGCTGATGTGACGGTCCAGACCATAGGTAAGTTCGGCGTAAATTTCATCGGAAAGAACCATTACATCGGTGCCGCGCAGCACCTCGGCGATGGATTCCAGGTCCTTCTGCCCCATCACACCGCCGGTAGGGTTGTTGGGGTAAGGCAGGATCAGCAGTTTGGTGCGGGGGGTCAGGGCCGCCTTGAGCTGATCCGCCGTCAGGCGGAAATCATCCTCGGCTCTGGTGGCGATATGGACCGGTACGCCGCCTGTAAGGGAGGTAATGGGCTCATAACAGACAAAGCAGGGTTCCGGGATAATCACTTCATCCCCCGGCTTGACCAGTGCGCGGATGGTCAGATCAATGGCCTCACTGCCGCCGACGGTCACCAGAATCTCGTCAGGCTCATACTCCAGCTCCATACGGCGGGAAAGGTACCGGCAGATTTCCGCCCGGAGCTCCTTGATGCCCGCGTTGGCCGTATATCGGGTGCGCCCCTGTTCCAGGCTGCGGATGCCGGCGTCACGGATGCTCCAGGGGGTCTTGAAGTCCGGTTCCCCCACGCCAAGGCTGATGCAGTGGGGCATTTCCGCCGCCAGGTCAAAGAATTTTCGGATTCCTGAGGGTCGCATGGCCTTAGCCGCCGGCGCAAGCAGTTCATCGTAGTTCATCACAGTACGGTACACTCTCTTTCGTCGGCTTCTTCATTCTGATACAGTTTTCCGCTCCTCTTGTAGGTGCGGAGCACAAAGCTGGTGGCTGTGGACAGCACGTCATCCAGCGGCGAAAGGCGCTTTGCGACAAAGAGGGCAATTTCCTGGAAGCTGCGGCCCTTGATGGTGACCTGAAGATCATAACCACCGCTCATCAGCAGGACACTGTCCACCTCGTCAAAGCCGGCAACCACCGATGCGATCTCATCAAAGCCGCGGCTCTTGCGGGGGGAAACGTGCAGTTCAATCACCGCCTCCACCACGTTGATCCCTGCCTGCTCCCAATCGATCATCGCCTCATAGCCGCGGATGTATCCTTTCGTGACGGCCTCATCCATCATGGCCGCGATCTGGGCAGGGGTTTTGCCCATCATGGCGGCAATGTCCTCAATCGGCAAGCGCGCGTTTTTTTCCAGAATATGCAGCAATTCTTCCATGATACCATTCTCCCATCTTGTTGGTCAGTCCAGTATATTAGGGTATTATACCATAAATACCGGGACCTGCACAGGGGGATGCGCAATTTTTAGGGCAATACCGCGCAACTCCTGCTGGTACTTTGTAAACCATAAATCTTTATTACTGGATATAGGTGCTTCAAGCGTGTTCTTGCGTCATTGGTGCTGAATTGCCAGTCTACGCCCTTTTGAGATTTATTTCTTGTGGCAGCCCATGGCTTCAATCATTGACGAAGAGTTGTCAGGTCGGGAATCCTGTTGTTTGATATACATTGGCGGCCGAGCGCGGACAGTTCAATTTCAGAGATATCAATCCAGCTTCCATGCTTTGGTGTGTAGTGGATTTCCAGACGATTGGCAAGATCTCTCGCATGTTGCGGTGGGAATGTCGCATATAAGGACGCAACACTCTGTGTGTTCAGATTGTCCATTACAAGGACGACTTTTCCCTCCCCGTCCGTGACAGCTTACCCCGGCTGTTTGCGGACAGGATGCCTCGGCGGTGACAATTGACGTAGAAAACGAGCATCAAACCACAAAGGTTCATGCTCGTTCTCTGTTTTTTATCGAAATTTAGGAAGTTCTGGCAAGAATTTCCTCATCAAGTGCTTCTTGCATATCTTCCAGTTGCTGGTCAAATATTTGATCAAATTCGGAAGGAGCTGGGGTTTCCCCTTCTAATGTGTCGGATTTTTCCTTGAGATCATCAAGCTGCTTCTGCAATTCCTGTTTGGTAGACTCTTCCTCTGGTGTTTTGCTCGAGGCTGTGCCAGGAGGAGAGTCTTTTATCGAAGTGGCGCTCGCATTCTGCGCCTTGCAGCCAGAAATGGCTATGAGCATGAAGCTGAGGATCAACAGGATAACGAGTGATCGTATTTTCATGTATAAACTCCTTAATGCCGAGAGGGGTAAAAACTATGGGCAATACCGCACAATTCTACGTACCGATACGGCGGGCGAGGTGTGCCAGCTGCTAAGCAAAAAGCGCAGATAATACTTTGTGTATTATCGAGCATTTTTGCAACGCAGATGGTGCGCATCGCTCGTCGGAGCGGTGCGTAAGGCGCCAGCCGTGAATTGCGCGGTGTTGCCTAAGCCAAACAGATCATATAGCCGGTTCCGAATTCAACACTATGGATTGAACGAAATCCACAGGAGCCACCGCAATCAGTGACATACATTGTAACAGGCGTAATCCAGGCATCCATAAATCCGCTGTTTGGTATGTGGACACACGGTGAATAGACGACAGTTTCATCCGTTACATAGTGTTGAACTGCAGGCGCAGCATTGCATCCCGGACAAACCATAGCATAAGGAACAGCTGAAGAATAATTCTGTACAAGATACGTTTCGGCATCCCGGATCAGTTGGGACACAGCGTTGGGAATTTCACCTTCAGTCAAACAGGCACAGGATGAAACGTTTGCCGAATTCTGGATATTCAAAATGGAGGAGATCGAAACCGGTGTCGCAGAACCAGCGCAAAAGTATTCAGTGGCACTTACGCTTTCCATGCTTGTGACTTCATAAAACGAACAGTTACTGCACCTATTGCAGGTTATGCGATAAGTTATGATTCGATAATCAAATCCATATTTCAGTCCATGATCACAAGGTATTGTCTGATATCCTTCTTCATATGTGGTACCAGGGAAAATCGTTCCTTTATCACATTGTCCACAAGTGGCTGCTGAATATGGTGTCGGGTTGTTCGAATCGGCATATGCAATAAAAGGAGGGAGCGTGACAAAAGTCAAGATAGTGGAAATGGCAAATGCCAGGAGTTTTTCCACGCATTATGAGATTTTGTCATGTTATTTCTTCCTTTCTTGGCGATTATCATTATCTTACGTACAGAAGAAAATGCCCATAGGAGTATCCCTTTCATTTTGTGTTATTTATAAGTGCATGACTAATTCCCGGAAATATCATTTATTTTGCTTTTCAGTTTTTCGCAAAAAAACTCAGAGCTTCCTCATATGCCATCGGTTCAGAAATCTCGCCCCAGAAGTGGGAACGACAACAGTGGCGCTGATATCATTTTCAGCTTCTGCTGCAAAGACATTACCGGCACAAGCACATACCAAAAGAATGCACAAACAAACGGAAATGAAAATTTTAAGAATACGTTTCATAATATTAATAATTGTTTTCTTTCCTTGTTTTGATATATTGCTTGTTATTCTATAGCGATCGTTTTGAACCTGGCCTCCATTTTATTTGTTTTTCTAAACCGGTTTAGATAATCAAAAAAAGATTTCGTATTTATTATCTTTAGCGTAACATAGAAAGCCGGCTTCGTCAACATTATCATTTCACACAGATTATATCATATTTTCGGCTGTGCTGCTTATGTTTTTTCTGTGCGGTATTGCCTTAGCATTCGCGAGGATACATCTCACACATATCCTGCCAATAGTGTTTGGGCGCATGGTTCCTCTGCCCCTGTTCATTGCGGCGTTCCTCAATGGTGAGGGCGTCAAAGAACCGCTTCCACAACTCCTGCCAGTTTAACTCCTCCTGCCCGGAACCGCCGTCATAGCGTTCCATGGCCAGATAGCGCACCCAACCCTTCTGCCGCAGCATCGCCACGCCGTGGGTTGCGTCATAGATCAGGAAATCCTCATCCGGCAAACGACTGCAAAAATGGGAACGGAGCAGCGGGAGGATGCTGTTTTGGGGATGGATTTGGGCGCCAAGCAGGGCGCCGCGTTGTTCAAAGCGTATAAATTCGATATATTTCGCCGCTTCGTTATTGACCGAGCGTTCCAGGTCAAAGGCCGCACAGACATCTGGGTCGCCGGTCATGCGGGCTGCGCCGGGACCCAGATTAAAACAGAGTCGCACAAAGCGGAGCAAAATCATCTCTTTTTCCGGGTTACAGGAGAGAAACCCCCGGACAACCCGTTCCCGGACCTCCGTTCCAAGACGGCGAAGCCCCGCGGCAACGCGGCGGGCCTGAACCGGATCGGTGGCAATGTCCCGCGAACCATAAAAAGTAATCTGACCCCGTTCCGGAGGCCAGATGCCGGCGGGAATCTCCCTGCGGGAAAAGCTCTCAAAAATACAGCAAAGAAAACCCTGAAAAGAACCGTCATAGCGGTACACCTGATCGGTCACATTTGCCGGGTAAGGCATTGCAGTGCCTCCTGTCTGACTTCTCTGGCCGCCTGGCAGGGTTCCATGCCGAAGTCCACCAGTTCATGGACCGCCGGGGCAGCCGCCGGCAAAAGCTGAAGCGCAAAATCATCCAACGAAAGCTGCTGCACGCCAATCCCGAAAGCCTTGGGGTCCAGCAGCGCGGCCGCCATCTCCCGGCGGGTGGCCCGGACGGGGACACGACCTTCACAGGTGATAAAAAACTGTGCCCGCTTGAGCACAACGCCAATGCGTTTCAGTTCCTCCATCCCCAGATGCTGCTGACGCCGTGCCGACGCAATGCGGCGGGCGCTCTTGGGACCAATGCCGGGCACCCGGAGCAGGTCCTGCTTGGGCGCCGTATTCACTTCCACCGGGAAGAACTCCGGGTGGCGCACCGCCCAGGTGGCTTTTGGGTCCAGATAGGGATCAAAGTTGGGCTGGGATTCCGTGAGGAGTTCCGAAGCGGAGAAATGATAATAGCGCAGCAGCCAGTCCGCCTGATAGAGCCGGTGCTCCCTGAGCAGCGGTGGGCGGGTGGCGGGAGAGGGCAGGCGGGCATCGCTGTTCATGGGCAGATAGGCGGAATAAAAGACCCTCTTCAATGCATATTTTTTGTAAAGCGCTTCGGTGAGGTTCATGATATGGAGGTCGGTTTCGGGACTGGCCCCAATGATCATCTGGGTACTTTGTCCCGCCGGGGCAAAAGCGGGCGCATGGCGATAGAGTGCGACCTCTTCCCTGCTGCGGGCGCTCTGCACTGCGATCTGCCCCATGGGTTTCAGGATGGCGCTCCTCTTTTTGTCGGGCGCCAAAAGGGACAGGCTGGCTTCACTGGGCAGCTCGATGTTGACCGAAAGCCGGTCCGCCAAAAGCCCCAATTGCTGCACCAGCTCGGGGGATGCGCCGGGGATGGTCTTGGCGTGGATGTAACCGCGGAAATGATACTCCCGCCGCAGGATGCGGAGCGCTTCGATCATGCGTTCCATGGTATGATCGGGGGTGCCGAGGACCGCGCTGGAAAGAAACAGCCCTTCAATATAATTTCGGCGGTAAAAGCCGATGGTGAGCTCTGCCAGTTCCCGCGGCTCAAAGGTGGCACGGGGAACATCGTTGGATTTGCGATTGACGCAGTAGCTGCAATCATAGCAGCAGGCATTGGAATAGAGCACTTTCAAAAGAGAAATGCACCTTCCGTCCGGCGTAAAGGCATGGCAGATGCCCGCGTTTTTGCAGCAGCCCAGGCTGCCCGGCTGCCCGGGCCGGTCCACACCGCTGGACGTGCAGGCCACATCGTACTTGGCGCTGTCGGCCAGAATTTCCAGTTTATCCGCCAGTTCCATCTTTGCGGCCTCCAAAAGGGTATAAGAAACACACCCCACCGTTTGGAGCGAACCGCGAAGCCGCGCATCACGGCGGCGTGGGAGCAAAAGAGAGATAAACCGGACCTTCCATCAGCCGGCAGCGGTTCATGCATCCAAATTATGGGACGCCTGTTCTGGTATGATTGAATTACCGGGCCAGAGAGAGGTTCCTCACCACTTGGCTTTGGTCTCCACCACTTTCCCCGCAATATAAAGGTGATCCAGGTCCTCGCCGCGGATAATCAGGTCCTCATAGTTGGGGTTGAAGGGATGCAGCACCACAGCGTTGCCCCGAACGATGTACTTTTTGAGAGTACCGCTGCCGTCGCTGCCATAGACCATGACACCCAGATCCCCGTTTTCCAGCGTATTCTGACGGTGGACAAGGGCAAGATCCCCATCCGAAATGCGGGGTTCCATGCTGTCACCCTTGACCACGAGATAAAAGTAATTCTGCGGGTCCTTGACGCTGGCGTACTCGCTGCCATAGTCTTCCTCAAAAGCAAGGGCATCATAACCGGCACGCACAGTGCCAACTACAGGAATCAGGCACTGGGTATAGCGGCTGAACGCACTTTGCCCCACCGCCCCCCGCAGCTCAGAGCCCACGTTCTGCAGCCCCAGCAGCGCATCGGCCGTGGTATCCAGAATTTCCGCCAGCGATGGTCTGAGGGTCCGGGGTGGAACGCCCGGTCTCCCATTTTCCTACAGCCTGCTGCGTTACCCCCAAAAGCCGGGAGACCTCCGCCTGACTGTAGCGCTTGGCCTTGCGGGCCTCTTTCAAGCGTTCTGCAAACATCGCGTTTTACCTGCTTTCTCTCCGGCTTTGGTATCACACCGGATTTTGTTTTTATCATTATACAACCAAAGGTAGTTTCTGTAAAGAGGATTTTTCAAAAAAATTTTTGATTCAGGTTGTTATTTGGTCTTGACAACAGCGTTTGGTTGTATTATAGTGGAGTTGTGAAACAACTTTTCGTTGTTGCATTTTAGTTGTGGCAAATCATTTGACGCCGGCAGGCATGGTATTGCAGGAGGGTTTTGTTATGAATAACAATACAGTTAAAGAAATATTCTGCAAGGGTCTTCTGATGGTTCTGGCCACGGCCGGGCTGATGCTGCTGTGCGGGGCAGCGGAGGGAACGGTTCTGCCCGTTCTGGCCCTGGCAGGCGAAGTCCTGATTCTCATGGGAATCAACGCACTGCTGGGTGTGATCCGTTCCAGGGAACCGCAGGAAACCACCCATCCGGTCCCCGCTGTGAAAGCACCACCCGCACTGAACCTGCAGCGTAATCATTTGCCCCCTTCCCTGTCATGCATGGCATGATGGGGAGCGCGTATCACTGCACAACAACCCTGTTGTTCCCGCAAGCCGCACTGCGGGGATGTTGTGCTTCACGGCGAATTGTGCTATACTGGGATCAGTATAAAGGACGGCGGACAGCGCGTCCGGTCAGGGGGCTGCAGGATGAAAAACCTGCTTGAAGTATGTGTGGACAGTCTTGCATCGGCACGGGCTGCCATTGCGGGCGGAGCGGACCGGCTTGAGCTTTGCAGCGCACTTCTGGCCGGAGGATTAACCCCTTCCCCCGAGCTGCTGCGGCAGATCCGCCGGGAAAGTTCCATTCCCGTGCGCTGCCTGATGCGTCCCCGGGCGGGGGATTTTCTGTACAGTCAGGACGAGATTGATCTGTTATGTGCTCAGATCAATTCCCTGCGCCAGGCCGGGGCGGACGGCTTTGTGATTGGCTGCCTGACGGCGGAGGGGGATCTGGATCGTTGCGCCATGCAACAGCTGGTGAACGCCTGCGGTGACTGCGGCCTGACGCTGCACCGCGCCATTGACGTTGCCCGTGACCCGCTGCAAACATACCGGGATGCGGCCGCGCTGGGGATAGACACCATCCTCACCAGCGGTGCCGCTGCAAGCTGTATGGAGGGGCAGACGGTTCTGGGCCGGCTTCTTGTGGAGCGGGACCGAACCGAGGGGCCGGAGATTCTCATTGGCGCCGGGGTAAACGCCGACGTGATCCGCACGCTGACCCAGACGTTGCCGGGCGCGCGGGCGTTCCACATGAGCGGAAAAATCGAGCGGGAAAGCGGCATGAAGTTCCGCCGGGAAGGGGTTCCCATGGGCCTGCCCGGACTGGACGAATGGCATATTCAACAGACGGATTGTTCTGCCGTGCGCGCCGCACGGACGGCTCTGGACGGTTACGCAACCTGATCCTGCCAAAAATTTATACTTTTTTCGTCCCGACACTTGACAAGATGTTTTTCTTATGGTAACATAAATCTCGCACTTGGTGGTGACCACTGTGGAGAGGTGTCCGAGTGGTTTATGGAACTGGTCTTGAAAACCAGCGATTCGCGTGAGCGGACCATGGGTTCGAATCCCATCCTCTCCGCCATTTTTGCAAAAAGTGAATTATCTGATCACTTTGACTTGTGGAGTAATACTCAAGAGGTCGAAGAGGCGCCCCTGCTAAGGGCGTAGGGTCCGAAAGGGCCGCGAGAGTTCAAATCTCTCTTACTCCGCCAAAATCGCCAAAGCCCACGTTGCATTGTTGGGCTTTGGTGATTTTTTATTTTTTGCCAAATCTTTTTCTCCTCGTCCCACTTACGCTTCCGGGTTGTGACCATAATTTTTACTCCATCCCCTTCCAAAGCGTGCTTTTCAAGTCCTTTCCAAAGCAAAAATCCGGCCATCGTTTTCATGTTCCTACGAAAACGATGGCCGGATTTTCTCCTTTGACACAGGCTGCTTTTTCAGCGCAGTCATTGCTCCGATTGGTTTATCCCAGCGCCACATCAAGGGCCATCATGAGAGTGAACCCTGCCGCAAACAACAGCGTTGCCATGTTGGAGTGGTTACCCTCGGACATTTCCGGGATCAGTTCTTCCACAACCACATACATCATGGCGCCGGCAGCAAAGCTGAGCAGACAGGGCAAAACCGGTACCACCAGCTCTGCGGCAAGAACGGTAAGCGCTCCCGCCAGGGGCTCCACAACACCGGAGGCCGCCCCATGCAGGAAGGCTTTGATGCGGGATTCCCCTTCCGAATGCAGCGGCATCGAGATAATGGCGCCCTCGGGGAAATTTTGAATGGCGATTCCCAGCGCAAGAGCCAACGCCGCCGTGGCAGTGATTCCGCTGCTCCCGGTCACCCATCCGGCAAAGACCACGCCGACCGCCATTCCCTCGGGAATATTGTGGAGCGTAACAGCCAGCACCAGCATCGTCGTCCGCTTGAGGGAGCTTTGCGGGCCTTCTGTGGTATTGTCCATGTGGAGATGGGGTACCAAATGGTCCAGCAGCAAAAGGAACAGAATGCCCAGCCAGAATCCCGCGGCAGCGGGAAGGAAGGACCAGCTCCCCAGCCCCTCCGACTGTTCCAGCGCCGGAATCAGCAGGCTCCACACAGAGGCCGCCACCATAACCCCCGCCGCAAACCCTGTGAGTGCCTTGCGCAGCGCTTCGTTCATGGAACCGCGCATAAAAAACACGCAGGCGGACCCCAGAACCGTCCCTGCAAAGGGAATGAGCAGACCGTAAATCACAGCGATATTCATCCTAACCTCCTATTTGTTTCTGAATTATCAGACAGTTTTCTCCGTCTCCTCTAAAAATGCATTTTACGAACGTTGCGGCAAAAAATCCCGGACGGGATGGGTGTCAGG
>OBLI01004376.1_pt1 | contig 10121 bp, 8 predicted proteins | sample 1519701 | NCBI WGS metagenome assembly OBLI01 (sample SAMEA3663005, study PRJEB22513) | pig gut metagenome | biome: pig gut; feature: pig-associated habitat; material: faeces | place: France | collected 2012 | reverse complement strand
AAGAATGACCCCCGGATTTCCCGGGGGTCTTTTCTTTTTTTTTTTTACTTAAATAGATGATAGTAAGAAGCATTTACTAATTTTTGTAAAGGCATGACAATTTGTTGATAACTACCATCTTCATTGATACGACTAATCTTTACAGCATTTTCTGTAATGACCATCGTATCAGCATCAAGGCCGAGTGCCTCACAAACAGTAAAAATCTGAGCACGAGTAGACGATTCATCCAATAAAAACTGTTTCAGTGCATCATTATTTTCGGGATTAATCGAAATAGCAGATTCACTCATTGTGTTTTTAGTAGGCGTGATAATTGGGAAATCGTTAATCTTTTCAGATTCTTTTACCATATAGGCGACTTTGTGAGAGGGACGAATCACGCAGTCGAATGTAATCACAGTATATCCTGGTAAAACATTACCAGATTTGTCTGTACCACCAATAGCACGAGAAGAAGCCATCGCAGGATAATTTGTTAAAATACGATCACGAACCATATCACCATAACCACCTGCTAATGTGGTACATTCACCCATCAATAGATTACCTTCTTGCCAATACTTATTAATAGTCCAGCAAGCATTGGGAGGAAAGATTGTCATCTGACGGGTTAACTCATTCATTCCCTTTTCGATTAAAGGATGACCATATTCACCAGTCCAGGTTCCCATTTTTACATCATGCTGGATTAATGGGTTGGTATTAATCGCATTCATAACTATTTTATCAGTATAAACACGTCCATTCCAGTTACGAATGCCAAAATCCTGAAGAACCTGTTTAAAAGTAACAGTAAATAATTTATATCCATCATTAGTTGAAATTGTATTTTCAGAGATAATTTCTCGATGTTTCATAGCAACATCAGGATCAACCAAAGTTTGGTTTAAGATATAATAATCAGGTTTAATAGCCACGTATAATCACCCCTTGTAGAGAGTTAAGATATTAGTTACATTATACTATTGTTGTAGTAATCCGATTTTTATAGGATTATAGAGTATATATTATATTAGTGATAAGCAAGTGAAATAATTAAGGCTTATCGAAATTTGCTAAGATGGTTGTATGTAAAGCCATCAGAAAGGACAATCTATGAAGAATGAAAAAACCGTAACTGTCTCAATCACGAACAGCGATCTGTTCGGGTTGATGACAAAAGATCTCGTAGCCGAGAATGTTCGATTCCATGAAAGGAATGAAAAGAAGAATCCGAATTATAAAACGGATCTTCTGAAGCTGCTATACGACTGGAAAAATCGTGCAGCAATCTTTGGAGATGACTGTGTCGTCTTCATGGGAACACTCGAATATCTGGGGTATCATCCCAGTGTTCGAAATTACGACCGAATGGTCGTAAATATTACTGAATTCGATAGTCGATTTCAATATACATATAAGATTCATTTTCGGAATTTTCCACGCACTCTCCAGTGGAGTGAGCTGAAAGATCCTAAGAATCTTTCTCGATATTTTGATAATGTCGAGTTGAAGCTCCAAAGTGTAAGAGAGCTTAAGTAAAATAAATTCAGGGCAGTAAATATGTAAGGCCCAGAAAGGAATATACAAATGAGCAATAGTAACCTTGCTGCATTAAACCAGGTGAATTTCGAGAAGGAATTCAACGCTGAAAATGCATTAAGAAAAAGAATCGGTCGTGGTGACCGATATCGTAAAAAAGGCGGAGGTAATCTCTGTCATCTTCCTTCTGATAACATCACCAGGAGACAGTGGGAATCACTGAACGGTGAGGTTAAGGAATGGAATCTTAAATCCATTATGAGCTGGGAACAGTTCGGTATGATGGACGATGATATGCAGGCAATCTATCTGAATAACCTGCTTATCGCTGGCGGCAATAACAATACAATTGCTGACATGTTTAATCTTGTTGGTAATCCGGACAAACTTGTAGATGTCTGCGTTACCGCCGAGATGATTAAACAAGCCAGGCGACGGCTTCGGGTTGGAATTCCTCCTGAAAGGGAGAAATATGCGAACGAAGCAGAAGCGAATAAAAACTTCTCTGATTTCATCTTGACAGAGATCGATAAGCTCCCAGTCAAGGATGATAAGGAAGAGGAGACACGCGATGCTCAAAGAGAGGAGGCAAGCTTAATAGTTAAAAATACAAAGCTTCAGTTGACTGAAGACATGATTGCTAAAGCTAAGCCTGAGCAGTTCTTTGCTGCTCTGATCAAATACCTTAGCGACAACAAGAACCGTGTCGTAAGAGATTACGATAAGGTTCAGAAGGACACACTCTTTATCTTGAATAAGATAAAGAGGCTTCCCAAGAGAGATAACAATCTCATGCTTGATCAGTACTATCTGATCATCCATCGAAATCGGTTCCTTGATTATTATCTCGGGAAGCAGAACTCCCATAAGTATCATATTTTCATTCTGGAATTGATGAAGAATGGCATTGCTATGGGATATGTCCCTGACTCTGCAGGATATATTATGTCATACTATATTAATAATAAGTATCCTGCTGATCATAAAAATAATCGGGTTCAGGTTATTCCGCTGCCCATCAATGAGATCCCTGAGCCTTATCGGAAGACTATCTATGATATTCTTTGTGATCGATATAGTGAAAGAACCATGAACAGGTTGTTCCATTATGGAATCATGGAGAAAGAGACGGAGGAAGACAATATGAAGAATTCCAAGGATTCAAACATGAAGCCGATTCCGCATCCCCAGCAGGATAAAACTGAGGAGAAGAAGTCTGCAATTCAGCAGAGCGTTGCAGATTTCATCAAAAATTCTCAGCTGGCAAATCTGAAATCTTTGGATCTGCATATCCACGGCTCTGCAATTATGAAGGGTTCCAAGACGGAAATCCTTCAGCAGATCGAGAAGTATATTGATACTCTTGGTCTGAATGAACTCAAGATTGAGTTCTAAATAAATTCATTCCAAATCACTTAAACTAATAAGACAAATTTAAAGGAGAATTATAATTATGGCTACCAAGAATACTAAGACTGTTACTACCATGTCCGCTGAGGAAAAGGCCGCCGCTAAGGCCGCAGAGAAGGCTGCGAAGGAAGCTGCTAAGGCAGCCGAAAAGGCAGAGAAGGATGCTAAGAAGGCTGCCGCTAAGGAGGCTGAACTAGCCGCAAAGAATGGTCACTCTACTATGGGTGGCCATCTTATGATCCCTAAGAATCCTCACTTCCTGGATGATTCTGAGTTCATGATGAACAAAATGAAAGTAAGAATCTATTTCATTCAGGATGTCCTGGGTACCTGGGCGAATAATAAACAGCTTGTTACTGACTTTATCAGTAACAGTGCTGTAAAGAAGATTGTCCGTACGGACACTTCTTTGACTGCTGCTGAAGAAGTCGATTTCTGCCCCGAGATCGAAGATCCCGAGCTGCAGGAGCTGAAGGCCATGACGGTCTTCCCCCGCAATCCCCGCACTGGTGAGCCTGTCATGATGGGCTATCAGATGAAGGGGTTCTTCAAAGCAGCTGCTAAAGCCTGCCGTAACCGAGCAGACTCTAAGTCTGCTAAGATGACAGCATTCGTGAGCAAAATCGATAGCGATATTAATATCGTTGCGAAGTATGCTCAGATTCACTGGGGACCGGATAACCGGTTCCACAACCTGCAGCGTCCTCTGCGTGCCGAAACTGCCAAGGGTCCTCGTGTAGCCCTGGCAAACAGTGAGGTCATCTCTGCCGGTGCGTACTTTGATATGGAGATCAGTTTCCCTGTCGATAAGTATGTAGACCTCATTCAGGAATGGCTGAATTATGGCTATTACGTCGGCCTTCTGCAGTGGCGTAATGCTGGTTATGGTCGTTTCATGTACCAGATTCTGGATGATAATGACCAGCCTGTTGCAGGCAATATGAGCCCTGCTAAGTTGGCTGCATATCAGCAGGAGTGGGAAGACGACTTTAAATTTGCTCTCGAGAACGAGGCTCGGGAGCTGGCCATGGGTGAAGAATCTCTTAACGTAAAGAACGTTAAGGCTGGTACTGGTGCTGAAGCTAGTTCCAACCGTACCATCACCCGTGGTTAAGTAGTAAATATGGGAGGGTGTTAACACCCTCCCTATTCCTAACAAAGAACCATATATCAGAGTGGGCTGATATATCTGAGCAGAAGTGTATTACTTCTGGGTTCACGACATACCCATTAAAGTAATGCTGCGGCTATCCTAAGTAAGGTGGAGATACATGGAGTTCGGTAACGGTATGGTGCTGCGTCGTTCTATACGGTAAAGGTTCGGTCCGGCCTGGTATTGTGTGGACCGGTATTGTTCAGTGTTGCTTCGGTAATGGTTACGTATCTTTACGTTTCATTGCGTGCGGTTATGGTGAAGTAATGTGGTGCGTGTTCTGGTTAGGTCATGGTTTAGTAAGGTTTTGTTTGATGATGTCCGGCACGTATGGTAACGGTGTGGTTTCGTGCAATGAGGTGTGGATTCGTAATGGTGTAGTGGGGATACGTTGTGGTGAAGTTATGGTATGGTAACGTCCAGTAGGGTCCCGTTGTGTAATGGTTCAGTATAGTCTAGCAAAGGTTTAGTCGCGTGAGGTGCTGCTTCGGCGCGGTGCTATTGGATGGTGAACAGTAACGGTGAAGCGTCGTGGTGACAAGACTGGTATGGTAGCGGTTACGTGTCCTCGCGTCCCGTAGCGTGCGGTGTAGGCGGGGTTTTGTGCGGTGATCTCCCGTTAAGGCAAAGTGCTGTGTGTTCAGTCCTGTGATGGTAAGGCCTGGCCAGGTTGAGCTATGGCTTTGCACCATTCTGTCTGGCACGGTACGGTAGCGGTTTGGTAGAGATGCGTGTAGTGCGTAGATGGGTCAAGTTGTGCATGGCTACGGTGGAGATGAGCCCAGCAGTGTAGCGCGGCGCGGCGGTATTGCATTGTGACGTTGCGTGCCGTTATGATATTGCGATCTGTAAAGGTAACGTACCTTTACGTGCTGTGGCGTACAGTTATGGTATGGTAAGGTAGGCAATGAACTATTACGCAATGTAACGGCTTGGTTAAGTTCAGCATAGATATATGCTGAATAGTGGCGGCAGCGCGCTGAGCAGCTAGCCTTGGTCATGGCAAAGCACTATCACGTCAAGCATTGTCATGCTATAGCGAAGTGATGAGAGGTAAAGTAAGGCAGGGGTGTTGAATGGCTCTGTATTCTTTCGTGCGGTTTACAACTGTGGTGGTATAGAGCTCTCTGGCTTGGTGAGGCCTTTGTGAAGTTATGTGAATTTTAGTAATGGTTTCGCACAGCGATCTGGTGTGACTTGCTGTAAAGGCAGGGTACAGTAGTATATTGTGCGGTGCAGTAGAGCCGAGCTTTCTGCACTGTAAACTAAACAGAGTTTACATATCTTCCAATCATTAAAACTAAACACCTAAACTAAGACTGATTTTCCTTACCCATTCTGGGAGGGGTTCTTCGGAGCCCCTCCCACACCAACCTAAATTATATTTTTTTTTTTATTTTTCTCTATTAACCAGATATTAGTTTGACAAAACTATAAAGAGTAACTAATAGGAGGTGAATAACCTTGTTAGGAAATAATTACTTCCTGCAAGAAGCTATTGCAGCAACCACTTTTGATCCAGCACCATTGGTCGCTGATTATAAGAAAGCATTGAATACTTGTGTCCTGACGAAGTTTAAATCGGAGGATGCTTGTTTTCTCTTTTTTTCTGGGTTCTTTATGAATCAAGTGCAAATTGATGACATTAAAGTAGAGAATTTTATCCAGGTATATAATACCTTATTAAATGACGCAAACTTTTATAAAAATTTGATACTTTATATGGGTGTATATAAACCTGGCGTGTATGAAGGTATTTTTAAAACCTTTATGAATATGGTAGATTCTGAGTTATTTCATATGAAATCCGGAAGACTACAATATTTATCAAATGTGAAAGCATTTTTAGATTCATTAATCAATAAATTTAATGCAATCAAATATGCGATTACTGCTCAGACTTCACAGGTAGATGCAGTTAAATTTGTTTCCACTGTAATTAGTACAATTACTAATTATTTCTTTTATGTGAATGGATTAGTTAATCGTGAAGTTATAACTGATCATAATAAAGATGATATTGATTACATCTATGAAGTCCGTACACTTCCTGAAGATGCACAGGCTATTATTGATGATTTGTTCAATGTTGAAAAGATTATCAATGAAAAGACAGAAGAATTCCTTGCTGAATCTACCGTAAATGAAACAGTTGTAAATAAAGCAGTAGAGAAAGCTAAAGAAGCAAACTTTGCAAGGAAGAAAGCTGAGCGTTGGTTTGATGAACATATCACAAAAGCTGTTAATGATATGCGAACCAAACGCAGAAATCGTAAGCATGCTGAAATGGTTGGTGAAGCATTACGGATTTCTCATGAACTTAAGCGTTTCATAAAAGCTGCAGGATTATGGTTAATTCCATCTATTGGTCCTGTTATTTCTGTGATTACTTATATCACATCTATTATTATTGATCGTCAGACTGATAAGAAAGATCGTGATATTTTATTGGGCGAATTGAAAGATGAGCTTGAAATTATTGAAGAGAAAATTTCTATCGCTGAACGGAATGGTGATGATAAAGCTAAGATTGAGCTGATTCGTTTACGCCAAAAGATTCAACGTGAATATCGTCGTATCAACCACGCTCCGTTTGATAATGCTCGAATGCAAAATAGATTGGGGGTTGATTAATTTATGCTAAGTAATTATAGTTTAATTGCGTTATTAGAAGCTTCTAAAGCGAAGAATCAGGATAATCAAGATGATGATTTGAATTTTGATGATCCTACTCAGGATACTGATACTGATAACGCTGAAACCAATACAGATACAAAAGAAGATACTACTCCAGAAGATAACAATAATGAATCTGATAACAAAGAGGATTCAGAAAATAAAGAAAATAAAGATGATCAGGGAGATGAATCAAATGACGATAATAAAAATGATGATAACCCTGATGATGATTTTAACCTTGATCCTGATGGTTCGGATGATTCTGAAGGCGAAGATTCTGGTGAAAATCCTGATGGCTTGCCTGATCCTGATTATGATGGTTCAGATGATACAGATAATATTGAACAGAACGTTCATACCAATATATTGGAGCTTAGTAAGTTAGATCGTCAGATGGCAAAACGCAAGATATTTAATGATATGAGAGATTTGCGATCTTCAGTTGTTGCTGCAAAGAATATGATTGATAAAAATGAATCTGTTATTGATGCAGCTGTTCGTGACTATGTTATGAACAAACTGGATTATCTGTATTCTATTATTACGGATTATCTTACGTATAAATTTTCTTTTACTAACTATGAAGAAAATATGCAGAATCATTTAATTTTTGCAAAAGAATTGAATGACTTATTAATTTTTACAAAAACAAATCAGAATGGATTTGTTAATAAGTCAATGGATCCTAAACAACCATCCAAGAAATCTAAACATATAAAGGCTGAGAAGATTGATGTTGATAAATCTATTGAAGCCCAGGAAGATGAGGATGAGGAGTCGGAAAATGATGATATTGACGAAAATTTGGATACAGATGAGTCCTAAACCCTCATTTTTAAAAAAGAATTAATAACATCATTATAATGAGCGTTTTTGTTAATAGGAAGCGTGTAACTGTTAACATAAACTCATAGCTACCTGGACGAGTAGCGCACATAATATCAAAACCATAAAAAATTTTTATATTTATGAAAGGAGGCAAAAACAATATGAGCATGCTGTTTGGCGGTAAAATGAATAAGAACCGCGACATCCGTGATATTGTTGCTAGCCTGCAGGAAGGCACTAGTGCCATTTGCAATGAGAACGTTACTGGGGCTTCTATGAGTGCCCTTCAGATCAAGGATATGGCTTCCGAGATCGCCCGTACTATGAATGAGCATTATTCTAGTCTGTTTGAGAATGCTCCTCAGTTTGAGGAAATGCTGCATGAGGATGCTGAGGGCGCTGGCCAGATGTTCATTAACAACATGAACGAGTGGAATAGCGGTTCCATGAACGAGTCTGCTGTTATGCCCAGCCTGGTTACCCTGACTGCTTCTATTGCTACTACGATGCGTACTCCTTATGAGGCCGTTCTGCATCGTCTGTTTGATACTCGTACCCTGGAGAAGCAGGTTGTCGAGATCGAAGAGGTTATTCCCACTGTTAAGGCTCCTGCTGATACTCAGGAAGAGGATCTGATTGATGCTCTGTCTCCCAATGCTCCTGTCCCCTTTGTGGACAAGACTGAGATCGAGGTCAAGACTCTGACTGATGGTCTGGTTCCTGGTGCTGGCTGCAACAATCTATTTGTTTTCGATGGTGGTACCGATCCTCTGTTCCGTGTGAACCGTGATGTTCGTGTTGCTAAGATCGAGGCTGAGATTGATGGCGAGGTCATCGAGGAGAAGAACATTTCCATCGCTAAGGGTGCTACTCCTTACTTCGATGCTAAGACCAATACTCTGGCTTGCGCTTTCGAGGCTAAGAAGGCTGATGGTACTGTTTACACTCTGAACATGGATGCTAAGTTCGATTTCGATCGTTCTACTCTGGTTTATCTGCATGGCGATGCTGAGATCACCAAGGTGTATTTCTATGCTACCGTTTCCCATGCTGAGCACACCCATCCTATTTATACTGCTTTCAAGAACAACTTCCAGCAGTTCCTTGTTCCGACTCGTCCTCATATCGAGGTGAGCCTGCCTCAGGAAACTCGTACGGATATCAGCAACAGCATTCAGCATTTTGCTAATACTGATATCGTTGCTGCTATGACTGAGAACATCACTGTTATCAGCTCCCGTATGGAAGACCAGCGTCTGAAGAAGTGCCTGGATGCCGGTCACAAATTCGATGCTGAGTTCAGCTTCGAAGCTCCTTCCAACTTCGCTTATGGTAACCTGGAATGGCTGAAGCGTGAGTTTGTGCCTTTCCTGGATCAGTGCGCCATGAAGATGAAGAACGATTGGAACATCACTGACTGCCACTTCCGTGTTGGTGTTTCTCCCTACATCATGCGGATCCTAGATACCGACTATAGCATGGATAAGGCTCTGACTGAGGAGTCCAAGGGTTCTGGTGTGATTAACTACAGCATTGGCTGCAAGACTTCTACCGCTACCTTCTACTTCATCAGCTCTCAGTTTATGCCTGATGACAAGCTGCAGATCCTGCTGATTCCTAACAACTTTAAGAACAGCCAGGTCAAGACCTATAACTACTTTAAGTATAGTTCCTTCCTGACCGATCAGCTGCGTCGTGCGGATAACAACCGTATGCCTGCTATCGTGTACAGTGAGCGTAACCTGCCTGTGGTGTTTGAGCCTGTCTCCACTATCTGCACGATTACCGAGCTGCCCATCATGAAGGAATCCGGTGCTCGCTTCATTAAGCGTGTTTAATTTAGTTAAGTACATCATCTCTCGTGCTTGACTAAAGAATAATCATTACCTGACTAAGATCCCCTCCCTAAAATAGGGAGGGGATTTTTACGTATATATTATAAAAGTGATATCAAACATAACACTTTATAAAATACGTAAAGGAGATATACCAAATGGCTAATAAGAAAAACAAATTAAAAAATTGTGAGAATGGTATTTTGTATGGAAGAGAATGTGATGATACAAGATATCGCATTTGTAATTTTCGGAAAGAATTATTACCTTTGTATGAAAAAACATTAGAACTATTCCGCAGAGAAAACCCTGATGACGCTTCTTTGTTAAAGTTTGATAGCACTGCATATTATCGTCCTTATAAGAGAGATGGTCGAGATGCTAATGTGACAATTAATTTGCCTAATTATTATGCATTATGGGCTAAATATCCATATGGGGCTGAATGTAATGTGATAAATATGTCTCGTTTCTGGCGAATCATGTTTCAGTTAAAAGAACTGATAAATGAAGGAGTTGTTGTACTTGAGCCGTACACCGGTATTATATCGGATAGAACTTTCATACATAGATCCAATTGATAAAGAAAAGAAACAGAGTGGTCTATTTACAATACCAGATAATATATTATTTGATAGTAAAGACGAAATAGTCAATACGAATCTGTGGTATAGCTGGTATAGTATTTTTGA
>OBLI01004370.1_pt1 | contig 10138 bp, 9 predicted proteins | sample 1519701 | NCBI WGS metagenome assembly OBLI01 (sample SAMEA3663005, study PRJEB22513) | pig gut metagenome | biome: pig gut; feature: pig-associated habitat; material: faeces | place: France | collected 2012 | reverse complement strand
GCGTGGACTACCAGGGTATCTAATCCTGTTTGCTCCCCACGCTTTCGCGCCTCAGCGTCAGTTATCGTCCAGTAGACCGCCTTCGCCACTGGTGTTCCTCCTAATATCTACGCATTTCACCGCTACACTAGGAATTCCGTCTACCTCTCCGACACTCAAGAGATACAGTTTCAAATGCAGTTTATGGGTTAAGCCCATAGATTTCACATCTGACTTGCATCCCCGCCTACGCGCCCTTTACACCCAGTAAATCCGGATAACGCTTGCCACCTACGTATTACCGCGGCTGCTGGCACGTAGTTAGCCGTGGCTTATTCAAGAGGTACCGTCACTTCTTCGTCCCTCTTAAAAGAAGTTTACAACCCGAAGGCCTTCTTCCTTCACGCGGCGTTGCTGGGTCAGGCTTTCGCCCATTGCCCAATATTCCCCACTGCTGCCTCCCGTAGGAGTCTGGGCCGTATCTCAGTCCCAATGTGGCCGTTCAACCTCTCAGTCCGGCTACTGATCGCAGTCTTGGTGAGCCGTTACCTCACCAACTAACTAATCAGACGTGAGCCCATCTTTCAGCGATAAATCTTTAATATCAAAACCATGCGATCTCGATATGTCATGCGGTATTAGCAGTCGTTTCCAACTGTTGTCCCCCTCTGAAAGGCAGGTTGCTCACGCATTACTCACCCGTCCGCCACTAAGTCAAAGCCAAATTCAGACGAATCCTCATTCGACAGTGCTTCGTTCGACTTGCATGTGTTAGGCACGCCGCCAGCGTTCATCCTGAGCCAGGATCAAACTCTCTATAAATCGTATCATAACTGCCTAAGCAGATATAATCATTTATGATTGCTTTCCAGCTCTCAAAGAAATTTTTATAGTCATTTCTGACTTTAAAGAACCCTTTTCTGGTGCTTATTTAGCATAAGCTTTGTTCTTACATTATCTAATTTTCAAGGTACACTCTTGCTCACCGTTCACACGGTTAGCTTTTATATAATAGCAAATTCATCACACTTTGTCAAGAACTTTTTGCAAAACTTTTTAAGTTTTTTCGTTCGTTCTTTTACGCCGTTTTCCGAATTGCTTTGATAGAATAGCACCGCAAAAGCCAATTGTCAAGCGATTTTTGCAACTTTTTCGTATCCTTTTTATAATCGTTTTGACGGCTCTAAATCTTGTGTTCAATCATCAGACCGAGCCCAAGATATGAGCCGCCGAAGACAGTGCTCCGGCGGCGGTCTATTTTCAGCCTATCGTGTTTTCAAGAACACCTATCCCATCTATCTCGCAGCGGACGACATCACCGCGCTTGAGGTATTGCCTAACGGCGGGATCCATACCGAGAGCAACGCCGCTGGGTGTGCCGGTGGCAATTACGGTGCCGGCCTTGAGCGTCATTCCGGCAGACAGCTCCTCGATGATAAAGGGAATGTCGAAAATCATCATTCGGGTATTACTGTTTTGGCGCAACTTACCGTTTACATAGCAGCGGATATCAAGCTCGGGCATTGCACCGAGCTCCTCTGCCGACAGGATGCACGGGCCCATGGGTGTAAAGCCGTCAAGGCTTTTGCCGAAGTACCACTGCTTGTGGCGGGTCTGGAGATTGCGGGCGGAGACATCGTTGATTATGGTATAGCCGAAAATGTACTCGGCTGCGTCGGCAGCCTTGACATTTTTTGCGTCCTTACCGAGAACGACACCGAGCTCGACCTCGTAATCGAGGCTGTCGCAGATATCGAAGTGACCGTCGATGGTGTCGCCCGATGCAACGGCTTTGTTCAGGCGCTTTGCAAAATACACGGCATCGCCGCGCTGGACATCGAAGACCGCGTCCGCTCGAGTGGCCTCCTCGGCGTGGTCGCGGTAGTTGAGGCCGAGGCAGATGATATCCTGTTTGGGCTCGGGGATAGGCGCATCGAGTTTCACCGCGTCGAGTGATATTTCTTTTGCGCCGTTCGATACGACCGGCATGGCGCCGTTTAGCTCATCTATGAGTTCGTTCATGCTCTGTGCCTTGAGCCCCAGCTCTGATGCAGGGATAACGGCAGTCTCGGCAGCGTTGAGGACGCCTACGGCGGACTTGCCTTCTTTTTTATATGTAACGAACTTCACTTTAGAATACCTCCAGCAGCTTTGAGAAGAGCTGGCCGACATAGGGCACGGGCTCCTTCTTGCCGAAATAAGCGTTGCGCGCGCCGAGGAATGCGAGCACGACGAGTATTGCAGTGTTTATCTTCTTGACGGGTTTTCCGACATAGGGCACGACGGCGACAACGCTGTTGAGCGCATGGAGTGCAAGCAGCATCGCCGACTGCTTGGCGTGGTATCTTATGAGCTCAGAGCCGCTGTTTTTGATGAGCGAATAGATAAACAGCGGGCCGATATAGCCGGTTGCGGCGAGGTCGCGCTCACGAAACTCGTCGGGGATCTTGTCGTCGCCCGTCATCTGGGGGCCGGCCTTTTCAAAGGCGTCCTGCATATATTGAAAAATCGGATTATCAAAAATGCCGTCGCCGCCCTCAGGCTTCCAGCCGCAGCTGATGCACATTCTGCCACCGTCGGGGATGTAGGCCCCGCATTGAGGACACTTATTCATTCATATCACCTTTCTATGTACGGCGGCGAACCGCCGGAGTTTTTCTTTATTTTATTATCATTGCCATACCAAGTCAAGCGCAAAATCTGTGGCTGCCTATAACGAGCAGCAGCGGGCGTGACCATATCCACTTGCTTGTTGCGGTAGCGGGGTTAAAGTAATATATCGCGCCGCCGGTGGGGTCGTAGCCGCTGAGTGCTTCACGAGCGGCTCGGTAGGCGCTGTCGGTGATGGGCTGGTCAAACTGGCCATCGTCAAGGCAGGAAAATGCACCGGACTGATAGATAACACCGGACAGGCTGTTCGGAAACGACGGGTGGTCTATCCTGTTCATGACGACCGCACCGACAGCGACCTGCCCGACATATGGCTCGCCACGGGCTTCGGCGGAGATCAGGCGTGCAAGAAGATAGACATCGCCGTCGCTTTGGGACGAGCTTTGCCCTGCAAAGATGCCCATGGCGGCGAGGGTCTTGTCCCCTGCCTGACCGTCAACGGCAAGGCCGTTCTGCCGCTGAAAAAACTTGACGGCTTTTTCCGTTCGGCTGCCGTAAATGCCGTCGACGGTGTAATCATAATACCCCCAGCTTTTGAGGCGGGTCTGAATTTCCGTCACGGTCGCGCCGGTAGAGCCGCGCTTATAAAGCGCCGCATCAGCCGACTGCGCGAGGGCAATAATAAGTATATTAACGGCAAATATTAATGCTATGGCAAGGATAATCTTTTTTCGCTTTACGCTCATTTGCACCACTCCTTTTGAGTAGTTTTGCGCAAAGAAAAATTCTGTATGCAAAGAAAAAAATACCTGAGCGGTTTCCCGTTCAGGTATTTTTGAAAATTTGCTGTCAGTTCTGAACCTTGATGATGTGTCTCGGGCAGATATCAGAGCAATGTCCGCACTGCACGCACTTGGTGACATCGATCTTGGCCAGATTGTCAACAACGACGATCGCGTCTGCGGGGCACTCGCGCTGGCATTTCATGCAGCCGATGCAGCCTGCATCACAGATCTTGTTGACAGCTGCGCCCTTATCATGGCTGGAGCATGCGACTTCGACATGCTGGTCATAGGGAACGAGTCTGACTATATTCTTGGGGCAGGCTTCGACGCAAGCGCCGCAGCCGACACACTGCTCACGGTCGACCTTTGCAACACCGTCAACGATGTGCATTGCGCCGAACTGGCAAGCGTCAGCACAGTTGCCGAGGCCGATGCAGGCGAAGCGGCAGTCCATGTTGCTCTTGCCGCCGAACAGCATTGCTGCCTGGCAGTTTTTAGGGCCGGAGTAATTAAAGCGCTTGAGCGCATGTCCTTCCGTGCCGGAGCAGGGAACAAAAGCGACCTGGCGAACAGCCTCGCCGGCGGAAACGCCCATGATCTCCGCGATCTTTTCGGCAGCGGCAGGGCCTGCTGCAACGCACTTGTTAACGGGAGCTTTGCCCTTTGCGACTGCGGCAGCATAACCGTCACAGCCGGGGAAGCCGCAGCCGCCGCAGTTTGCACCGGCAAGGCACTCACGCACAGCAGCCTGCTTGGGGTCAACTTCGACTGCGAAGATCTTAGATGCGACAGCGAGGATGGCGCCGAAAACTGCGCCGAGAACGCCGAGAACGATTACAGCATAAAGTACTAATTCCATTTCATCGTCCTCCTAATCAAAAGATCTTCATGCCGCTGAAGCCCATGAAGGCCAAAGCGAGCAGCGAAGCGGTAACGAGACAAATGGGGAATCCCTCAAAGCTCTTGGGGTACTCTGCAAACTCAACACGCTCACGAACGGAAGCAAACAGCACGATAGCAAGCAGGAAGCCGAGGCCGCCGGTGATACCGTAAACAGTAGACTCGAGGAAGTTGTAGTTATTCTGAACATTCAGAAGGACAACGCCGAGAACTGCGCAGTTGGTGGTGATGAGGGGCAGGTAAATACCCAGTGCCGAGTACAGGGAGGGGATTGCCTTCTTGAGGAACATCTCGACGAACTGAACCAGAGCAGCGATGACCAGAATGAAGGTCAGGGTCTGGAGGAAGCCGAGGTTGAGTGCCTGAAGGACATAGGTGTCGACCACCCAGCAGATGGCGGATGCAAGACCCATAACAAAGGTGACGGCAAGACCCATACCGACAGCGGTATCGACCTTACTCGAGCAGCCGAGGAACGGGCAGCAGCCGAGGAACTGGGAAAAGATAAAGTTGTTTATCAGGATCGCACCGAGGGATATCGAAAGAATACTTGTAAGCATTACTTATTACCCTCCTTTTCTTTCTTCTCAGCAGACTTGCGCAGTGCAAACTGCATTGCGGCGATCAGGCAGCCGAGAGTGAGGAAGCCGCCGAAGGGCATGGTGAGTACCTTAGCGCCGAGGTCAGCGGAGAATATCTGCAGGCCGTCGCCGGTGCCGATGACACCGTTAACAGTGTTGATAAGACCCTTGCCGAACGAGCCGGAGCCGAGGAACTCACGAATGATGCACATGATGGTCAGGACGATGGTATAGCCAAGGCCCTGGAAAATACCGTCGAGTGCGGATGCGCCGATGGTGTTCTTTGCTGCGAACGCTTCGGCACGTCCAATGATGATGCAGTTAACAACGATCAGGGGGATGAAAACACCGAGAGACTCACTCAGTGCGGGTATGTAAGCCTGCAGCAGAAGGTCAACGATGGTAACAAAGCCTGCGATGATAACTACGAAAACTGCGATACGGATATCGTTGGGGATAACCTTACGCATTGCGGAGATAACTACATTGCAGCATGTGAGGATGATGAGAACGGACACACCCATACCGATGCCGTTGAAGAGCATGGTGGTGATAGCTGTACCAGAACGGGGTTATTGGTAATAAGGCCGTCCTTGAATTGTTTCTTGATATTCATGTTCTGACCTCCTTAACCCAGCGTTCCAACGGCTGCGATAGCCGCCCGAACGGCGGAGCAGACAGCCTTGGAGGTGATAGTTGCACCGGTGATAGCCTCAACAGAGCCGCCGTCCTTGGTGACCTTGGCGGTATCGGCAGTCAGGCCGGGGAACTGATCCTTGAAGAAATCATCATTTGCCTTGGAGCCGAGGCCGGAGGTCTCGGAGCTGGAAATGATGGAGATGCCGTTGCATGTAAGGTCGGAATTTACGCCGACAGCGACGGTGATCATGCCCTGGGAGCCGGACACCTCAGCTTCGACGATCCAGTTGCCGTCGTTGGTCTTGTAGACCTTCTTGACTGCGGACTGGTCGCCTTCGTATTTGACCTCGTCGTAGGACTCAAACTTCATGACCGCACTGTAAGCCTCTGCGGTCTTCTGTGCCGCGAGCTCTGCGATACGATCCTTGGTCACATAGTCGGTCAGGCCGAGAACACCTGCGACTATTGCAGAAACGAGGAACAGGATGAGCGAAAGCTTTACTACTTTATTCATGCCTTTGCCTCCTTTGCTGCCTTCTTGGCTGCCTTGAGATCTTCCTTGGTCACGCCGAACTGGCGGCCGCGGGTACCCTTATCGATAGCCCATGCGCACAGGTTCATGATGAGGATGGCGAAGGAAACGCCCTCGGGGAAGCCGCCGAAGTAACGGATCAGAACGGTCAGAGCGCCGCAGCCGAAGCCGTACAGCAGCTGGCCGTTGAGAGTTACGGGGCTGGAGGAGTAATCGGTCGCCATGAAGATAGCTCCGAGGAACAGGCCGCCGGAGAGCAGGTTGTAGAGCATCCAATCAACATTGGAGTAGCCGTTTCTCGGGAAAATGACGGTCAGGATGGCGACGGTGCCGATGAAGGCAACGGGGATGCGCCAGTTGATGACCTTGCGGATGAGCAGGTAAACGCCGCCGACGAGCAGAGCCAGAGTGCTGATCTCACCGATGGAGCCGGGCATTATGCCGAGGAACATGTTGCCGAAATCAAAATACTCAGGCATTGCGGAGCCTTCCTTGAGGATGCTCAGCGGAGTTGCCATGGTCTCAGCATCGATGCCGTTTATGAAGTTAGGCACTGCCCACTTGGTCATAACGGAGGTCCATGAGAAGAACATGAACGCACGGCCTGCAAGTGCAGGGTTGACGAAGTTCTTGCCGATGCCGCCGTAAAGCTGCTTGACAATGACTATTGCGAAGAAGGTGCCGACAACGGGCATCCACAGCGGAGTACCTACGGGCAGGCACAGAACCAGCAGGATGCCGGTGACGCATGCCGAAAGGTCGCCGAGGGAGTTCGGCTTCTTCATAAGCTTGCGGTAGCCCCACTCCCAGAAGCAGGCGGAGGCTACGGAGATGACGAGCAGAGCCAAAGCTCTTGCACCGAACATCAGAACGCCGACGACCATTGCGGGAACGAGTGCAATGATGACATCGAGCATAATGCGGGATGTGTCGGTATTCGTCCTTACCTGAGGCTGGTAGGAGGCGTCAAAGGTATATTCTTTTGCTTTCATTTATTCTCCGCCTCCTTTGCTGCCGCTTCTGCACGAGCCTTCTCGTCCGCAGCCTTCTTGGCAAACAGAAGCTTTGCGGTCTTGAAGGAGTGAGTAAGGGGCATTCTGCCGGGGCAGTTGTAGGAACAGCTGCCGCACTCGAAACAATCAAGAATGTGGTACTTCTTCATATTCTCGAAGTCGCCCTTCTTGAAGTACATGTACATGTAGACAGGCTCAAGTCCCATCGGGCACACGGTAATGCACTTACCGCAGCGGATGCAGGTGGGATTCTCGACCGTCTTGTCCTCTTCCTCGGTGAAGAACAGGATGCCTGCGGTACCCTTGATGTTGACCGCATCGAGGCTGGTTGCGATAAGGCCCATCATAGGTCCGCCGAGAACGATCTTCTTGGGGGTCTTGATGAAGCCGCCGCAGTGCTCTGCGATGTAGCTGAAGGGAGTACCGATACGGCACTGGAGATTGTGGGGCTTATCCACCGCCGAGCCGCCTACGGTGAGTATACGCTCAATGCAGGGGATGCCGAGGTAGCATGCCTGATAGATAGCATAGGCAGTCTGAGTGCTGATGACATTGCAGCCTACACCTGCGGGCAGACCGCCGGGCTTGACCTCACGGTTGGTAATTGCCTTGATCTGCATTTTCTCAGCACCCTGGGGGTACTTGACCTCTTCGGGCACGATCTCAACACCGTACTGAGCAGGGTTCTTGGAGTTGAGAAGCTCGATGGCGTCCATCTTGTTCTTCTCAATGCCGTAGTAAGCCTTGTCCAGACCGCTTGCGATGCGTGCAAGCTCTATACCCTTGAGCAGCTCCTCCGGATGAAGCTTCATCGTCCAGTGGTCGCCGTTGAGGTAGGGCTCACACTCTGCACCGTTGATGATGAGAGTATCGACCTTTCCCAGACCGCCGCGGATCTTGAATGCGGTCGGGAACATTGCACCGCCCATGCCGACGATACCGGCCTCACGCAGTCGTGCGAGGATGGCTTCGGGGTCCTTGAGCTGCTCCTCGGTCAGAGGAGCCATATCGGTGCAGGGGGTATCCTGGTAGTCGTTCTCAATGACGACTGCCATGATCATATCGCCCAAAGGATGGGGTCTGGGCTCGATTTTCACGACCTTGCCAGATACGGGAGAATGAATAGGAGCAGAAACAGGGGCAGGGTTATCGCCGATCTTCTGACCCATAGTTACATAATCACCGACCGCGACCAGCGGCTGGCAGGGTGCGCCGATGTGCTGTGCCATCGGAACAATGACCTGAGGCGGCGGGGTTACGACGACTACCGGTTCTTCCGGAGCCTTCATATAATTGGGATGTACGCCGCCACGAAACTTATAGGGCATTTGCATCACCTCTCTATTTTATGACAAAGTTAAATATAACATAAACTATGTTTGGTGTCTACATTCAATGACTCGATTTTTATCAATTTTTCGTTCATTTTGGCATGAAAACCTGACAAATGATTAACGATTGTGTGCAAATCAACGCAAAATCCGCCACTTTGTTCATCTTTTGTCAAAATATAAAGCATTTGCCGCGTTCGCAAAATTGGGGCTTATCAAAAGGGAAAGTATATTGTATAATCATACTATATTTATTGTATGGAGGACGCAGTATGTTGACAACTTGGGGTGAACGCCTTGATAAAAACAATATCCTTCCCGAATATCCCCGTCCGCAGATGCGCAGGGGTTCGTATTATAACCTCAACGGCGAGTGGGATTATGCCATCACCGCCGCCGGCGAAAAGCAGCCGGAAAAGTGGGACGGCAAGATACTTGTGCCCTTCTCCCCCGAGTGCGAGCTGTCGGGCGTTGGGCGTGTTTTAAAGCCCGACGAGTATCTGTGGTACCGCCGTGATTGGGAGTGTCCCGAGTACGAGGGCAGAGTGCTGCTGCACTTCGGTGCGGTCGATCAGTCGTGCACTGTGTACATAAACGGTCTGCGGGCTTTTCGCCACAGCGGCGGCTACCTGCCGTTTGAGTTTGACGCAACGGGCTTCCTTCGCAAGGGCGTGAACGAAATTTCCGTCAGTGTTCGTGACCTGTCCGACACCGCGCACGAGGCAAGAGGCAAGCAGAAGTTTGAGCGCGGCGGCATTTGGTACACCCCGCAGAGCGGCATATGGCAGACCGTGTGGGCAGAGTGCGTCCCCGAGGACTGCATCAAGAAATTAAAGATAACGCCGAATTTTGATGAAAGCTTTGTCGAGGTCTCGGCTGAGACCGTCGGCGGCAACACGGCCTACGCCGAGTTTAACGGCGAGCGCTATCCCCTGCCGGCAAAAATTCCCGTCCCCGACTTTGAGGCCTGGTCGCCTGAGCACCCGAAGCTTTACGACTTTGCGGTCGTCTACGGCGAGGACAGGGTCGAAAGCTACTTTGCCATGCGCAAGTTCTCCGTCGAAAAGGACGACAAGGGCGTAAAGCGCCTGTTTTTGAACGGAAAGCCGTATTTCCACAACGGTCTGCTCGATCAGGGCTATTGGTCCGACGGCATGTACACCGCGCCGAGCGACGAGGCGCTCATTTTCGACATTCAGACGGCCAAGGACATGGGCTTTAACATGCTGCGCAAGCACATAAAGGTCGAGCCGCTGCGCTGGTACTATCACTGCGACAGGCTGGGCATGCTCGTGTGGCAGGACATGATAAACGGCGGCGGGCAGTATAACCCCGTCATCATCTCCTCCCCGCTCGTCACCGGCGTGCATCTGAGCGACAAAAACTACAAGCTGTTTGCCCGAGACGACATGGAGGGCCGCGCTCATTACGAGGCTGAGCTCAATGAGATGATCGGAACGCTTTACAACTGTCCGTGCATTGCAATGTGGGTGCCCTTCAACGAGGGCTGGGGTCAGTTTGACGCTGCGAGGATCGCCGCAAAGGTCATGCAGATGGACCCGACCCGCACGGTCGACCATGCCTCCGGCTGGCACGATCAGAAGATTGGCGAGACAAAGAGCCTGCATGTGTATTTTAAAAAGTATAACTTCAAGCCCGACAAGCTCGGCAGAGCCGTGCTTCTATCCGAGTTCGGCGGCTACAATCTGCGCTGCGAGGGGCACTGCTTCAACGCCCGAGATTTCGGCTACAAGCGCCTTAAATCCGC
>OBLI01004369.1_pt1 | contig 10139 bp, 9 predicted proteins | sample 1519701 | NCBI WGS metagenome assembly OBLI01 (sample SAMEA3663005, study PRJEB22513) | pig gut metagenome | biome: pig gut; feature: pig-associated habitat; material: faeces | place: France | collected 2012 | reverse complement strand
TAGTGCTTACATTGTAATAGGCCCTCCTTTCCTATATACATATGTATCATAATAATAACTAATACATATGGAAGCATTAATAAAATAAATATCTATTATTGTAGGAATAGACTCCAATCTATTCCCCTGTTGTCTAATTCATCTTCTATTGAGTCTAATATATCTCTTTTGCACATTGCACATTCATCCTCACTCGCTACGCAATGATAACAAGGAGCTATTTCTGATGGCAGAGAGTTTCTTAATAATATATCGTCTCTAATCTGTTCTAATTGTTCATTGCTTAATTCAGTCAGTTCATACATACTATACACCCCCATTACGCATATAGTTTTCTGTTTTCTTCGTCAATTCTTCTTTCTATGTCTCTTAATCTATCTTCAAGTCTTTCACTTACACTATTTTTTTCTCCATTAGTGTATGCTTGTCTAATTAAGCTTATCATTTCATTTCTTAGAACGTATAACTCTTGCAATTTATTGTTATTCATATCATAACACCCCTCTAAAATAGTTTTATACATATTTATATGTACAATAAATATATCCTGCAATGATAAAGGGGAAATACAAAACATTGCAGGATAAATCGGTTCTACATATAAATTATATATTTTTCTGTCTCATTATTATATGCACATATAAAGGCCCCAACAAGGGGGAGAGTCGAGACCCTTATATTTACATATAATAAACTATTACAAGAGAGGCTATATTATATTTAACCTAGCCTCTCTTGTTTCACGTTAACTGATTAAAGCCTTAATGACAGCCTTTATGGCTATTTTGAAGGCAAAGACTACAAACATACTAAATATTAAACTTATCAATGTCTTCATCTCCTAACACTGTATATTGTCCATCTTTGAACTTTACAAGTTCTGCTTTTAATATTTTTTCATCTTTATCGTCTATTTTTAATTTGTCGCCCTCTAGCAACTTAATGTTTATAGTTCCATTTTGTCTTCTAGTGTATAATACTATCATAATATCACTCTCCCTTACGCAAATAGGTTATCAACAGTGTCAAGTAATTCTACTCTTCTTAGAGCAGATACATATTTCAAATAATCTTCTTCACATTCATTGTCTACAAAGACAACAAATGACTCAGTGATTAAATCGTCTTTTTCTATACAGAAACAGCAAACTCCATTTCTGTACACTGATTCTAGATAGTTCATTCTTAAGAAAGTGTTATCTTTACCTTCTACAACGTCAAAGCATTTACCCATATATCTTTCTCTAAGGTCATAACCTCTCATTAAGAAGTATAAAGAAGCACTACTTATTGTAGGAAGTACTTCGAATGTAGGTTGAGTGTACTCAGCATCTGTAAAGTATGATAAATAAGATTCTTGGCTATCTCTAAATCTTATTTCATCTCTTTTTTGGCAAACGTCTTTCAAACTCATTTTCTTCATAATAAAACCTCCATTGTTTAAAGTCCTGTGGACTATATATTTAATGGTAAGGAGCTTTTAAGGGATTAACTCCTGTGAACCCATATAATTATTGCCACTTGATGTAATGGATAAAGTTTTTTCTTTCTACGCTATCTAATATATAACTGTCTGGTATTTCTACCCAATCTTTTATATTACTACCCATTAAAAACGCAACTATATCTTCATCAAATGAATCGATATAGTCTGACCCATTTAATGGGTAATCTTTATTGTTATCGAAGCTATTTCTAGCTTCAACATATACTAATGCATGAGATAAAACGTCTGCCATTATTTCTTTTTGGCTCTTTCCTGTTAAGTGTCCATTATTTACAGTATTCAATTTCTTCTTCATAAAAACCTCCAATTTTAAAGTCCTAAGACTGTATAATAAATAAATGGATGGGAGCTTTTGTAGGATAAACTTCCAAGAACCTAACGAGAGCACACGTCAAAGAGTATTCCAAAAACAAAAAGGCGGATTGCTCCACCTCTTCGTTCTCTATGCTTGTGCTTCTTCTTCAGAACTAGAAACTGCATTACCTTTAGCTATCATAGCTTGTTGTCTTTGAAATTCCATGATGATATTAGCTTTCGCCATATCATTGTTAGCTAGTGCCTCAGCTAATTGTTCTTCTAGAGTTTTAGTTTTCTTTTCTGTCTTAGTACTATTACTACTTGCTAATCCATTTAAATAGTCATCAACTAAATCTTGGAACCATTCTTGTGATTCTGTCTTTAGTTCGTTTGGTTGATATTGATATAATCTAATGTTGACATTTCTAGATTTCTCTCTTAACATTGTGTCAACGCTGTCTATTAAATCTAATAGGTCTTTATCTATTTCGTCCCCATTTATCCTAACACCATTTTGCATGAAGTCAGCAACATCACCATTAACTAAATAAGCTAACATGTCAGGTACGAAAACTCTTATTTTAGTAGTAAGTACTTCTTCATTATTGTCAGGAATATCCATTATTAAATTGTGAAGCTTTTCTAAACAAAGTACTTCTATATTACCTTGTTCTATATTGTCTTCTGGATTTAATTTATCAAATATTCCTACTAAGCCAACACCTTCACCTAATCTATGAGAACATAAGCTATAAAACTTTCTAGGACATGCGAAGCTAGTTGGTTTTTGTTGTTGTTTGTTTTTACCTCCATAAGATTTTCTATTTCTGTTATAGTTTGCCATGATTAACACCTCCATAAAAATTATCTTTCTGAGAGCACACGTCAAGATAAGTAACTTACCCCAACGGATAGCACACGAAATTCACCCCGTAATGGGGTAAAATGCACTATAATGACTCAAAAAGACTACTAAACATAATCATTCACTAAAACAGGTCTTTTTTGCGATAGCCATACAGCGATAGCGTCCCGATAGGCGGACACGAGCGTTAGCGAGCGATAGCCCCGGAGGGGGGACTATTGCCATATTATTTAACACAAACACATAAACACAAAACAAGTATAACATAAAACAAACATACACATAATATAAAACAAAATATGAGACATAATAAAACATATGAGAGCGGTGGACAAAATAATATTATAGTACTAGACTTTTATCTTTCTGGCTTGCTAAATTTAGGTTTAGTTTCTACTCTTTCTCTTTTTCCCCTTTCTAATCTTTTTTGCATTCTTTTTTGTCTTCTAACCTCAGCTGATATTTCTTCCTTGACTGTATCTTGATGAGTGTCATCAGAAGCTTTTTCTTTATTGTTATTTATTGCTGTTCCATTGTTGTCATTATTATTATCAAAAGCTCTGCTTATTAATTCGTTTATATCATTTATTATTTTGTCATGATTGTCCCTACATTCGAAAGTACCCCATCTTGGCATGAAGAAATACTTCATGTCAATTACAGCTATACCTTCTTTAGTTTTGTAAAAGGCTACATTATTGTCCACTATGAATCCACCATAAATAAGGTTTTCATTTCTGTCTTTCATTCTGTAACAGAAATTACCTTTTTCTATTTCATCTAAAGTAACAGTAAGCTCTTTAACCTTTGTAGCTGCCGCAGTCATAGTCAGCTTATTTGGACCGATTTTCATTATATCGTCGTCTTTACTAAATTGGCTCATTATTAACTCTTTTATTTCTTCTAGCTCTTCCAATGTTGTTTTTGCAAATACCATTGGATATTTGTATGTCGGAGAATATATAACATTTGTTGCTATTCCCCTATGGTTTACTAGAGCAGCAGCGATACATCTGTCAGAGTCTTTTGTACTTATTGCTAGCAGTTTCTTTGGCTCTTTTACCTTATCGCCATGCTCATATCCTGTTTTTTTGACTTGGCTAAAAAATTCTTGATATTGGCATTTTTTAGCTAATCTTTTATTATTGCTACTATGTTTTGATTTTATTTCTTTTTTAGTGACTTCTTCTTTAGTTTCTTCTTTAACAGGTTCTTTAGGCTTAATAGTTTCTTCTTTAACAGGTTCTTCTACAGTTTTAGTCTTAACAGTTTCAGCTTTAACAGTTTCACTATTACTTTCAGCTAAATCATTTATGATTGTGTTTACATATTTATAAAATTCTTTTTTGAATTTTATAAATTCGTTAATATTTAGCTGCTTTACTTCCTTCATTAATTCTTTTGCTTTCATTTTTTTTCTCCTTCCTTTAAAACAATATAATAAATAAGGAGACATGCATTTCTGCACATCTCCTTGCAATACCTAAATATTAATATATATTAGAAGTTAACTGTACCATTTAGTATATATTGATATTTCTTTTGTTCTGCTTTGTATTTACTGTTGTTATCTTTTGTTTTTACGACATAAGTTCCTCCTGCAAGCATTACACCTACAAATTCAGTGCCTACTAATTTGTCAAACTCTTCAGTAGACATTGTTTGACTTAATATCGCAACTATATTAGCGTCTTCATCTTCTAATGTTAATGCAGTATATCCATTGCCGTCAGAATCTATTATGTCTTCTGCACCAAAGTATAATGCACTTGTTTGGTTTTCAATTACATTGAATCCATAGCAAGTACCTTCATCTATATCGTCACCTGTTGCTGCAAATTTTATATCAGTAACATCTAATCCTTTGTCTTTTGCGAATTTATCTACTGAAACTGTCAAATAATTTTTACAATCTCTATATTTTAACATAGGATCGTATTCTACTATTAATTTTCTATTTTCGCATTTAGCAGAACCAGTAAAATTGTCATCCACTACTAATTCTGCATTAGATTCGCATATACCATTTACAAAACTATAGTAATGTCCTTCATAGCTGTCATCTAATATATCTTCAGAATCTAAAGACAATCTTAGCTCTACTGGTATAGTTTTTCTTTCTGTTCTTTCAAGAACGAACAATTCGTTAAATATATTCATTATTGTATTTAATCTAGAGTTATATTCTTTACCAAATACGAACTCTTCGTTCCAAGAATCGTAGAAAGCTCCTTCTATAGCTATTCTAACTACTGTTAGAGGATCTTCATTTATGTCTATGCCATCTAATGATGCTAAATTGAATAATCCTTTCATGACTGCCTCTTTTTCGTATTTAGTCAATTTAGCTATACCATTACCAGCTTTAGCAGCTTGACCACTGAAGTTGATATAAGTTCTAACTGCGTCTTTAACATTAGAGTATATATTACCTAGCATTTTTTCTGCTGGTACGTTATATTTTTCATAGAAAGAATAATCTGTATTATTTACTACATACGCTCTTACTGCTTCTATAGCGTCAGTGTATATTTCTGCCATATCTGTTTTTATGTCACCAACGCCATCTGCGAAGCAACTATATCTATTTTCTATTTCAGATAAATCGATATAGAATTGATTGTTGCGTCTTTCAGTGCTGAATATATCGCTGTAATTATCAACTATTAATTCTTTTTTGATGTTACCTATACATCTTATCCCTCTGTCTACTATGTCATAAACTAGTTTACCTAAGAATTTTGTAACATCTTTTTTAGCATCAATAGTTGATTCCCCCAATGCTCTAGTGATATGAGCAAAATCTTCTACTATCATTCTCCATTCTTCTTTAGTAGTTTCTTTACTTAATGTTGCCATTCTATAGCAGAATGTAGATATAGTGTGAGAGTCTACTCTATAATATTCTCTCTTAACGCCGAATCTATTTGTTGCTATTATTTTAGTTCTGATTCCTCTTCTATCTGGCTCTGTAGAGAACACTGATTTATAATGGTTTACTGCAGGGTTGTTAAAGCGTCCATCTGTTCTACCAGGATTTAATGGAGAGAACAGAGTTTTGAATGCGTCGTAGTTGAATTTACCATTTTCGTCGAAGATTTCTCTCTCTATAGATGCCATTATAACTACAGAACAAAGTACTATAGTCATTCCTATATCATCGCCTATAGTATTACATGCGTGATATAGTCCTAGTTTGTCTTTTATTTCGACGAAGTTTTCTACTAATTGTTCTCCTAGGAAGTCATAAGCAGAATAGCTAGGGTTTTCATCTTTTGCATTGTGTCCAAATATAGTTGCACCTAATGTATTGGCTGCTTTGTCATATCTTTCTTGGCCAGATTTTGCACTAGCTCTCTTAACGCTGCCATATCCTACGATTGGTTTATCTCTGTAAACTCTTTCTGGTTTATCGTAGACTATACAGCAGCAAGTGTATTTACCACCATTTGCCATATATTTTTTGACTAATATGCTAGTGTAATCGTTTTTGATTCTGTCTTTAAACTCTTCTCCAAATACATCATATACTCCATACACTAGTTCATGAGTATCTTCATCTATTTCAGACAATATTCTTGGTACTGTAATAATTGCATCACCATCGAAGTCAAAACCTGCTAGTTGATTTTTCAAAGAGTTATCTGCTGCTATAATAATACAGCTTTGTGGATTCTTAAAGTAGAAATTTTTAAGAGCTTTAGCTCTATTTCTACTTATAAGATTTTTGTCTTTAGCGTCTTCTATTCTTCTCAATATTTCATTGTTGCTAACATAATAAACTATTACGTATTCTTTAGGTCCTTGAGAAGGATATTTTAACATTACTTGAATTCTCAAAGATTCTTCTATCTTAACTAGGTCTTCTTTAGAATATTTAGAGTTAGCTCTTAATTTTTTAATTTGCTTTCTTATTCTGTTATTTTCTCTAGCAGAATACACTTCGATGCATTTTACTTTGTTGCCTTCTGCTTTGTTTGTAATTTGTTCTGGGCTATAGTCTATGTGTGTTCTTGATCCCAATATATCTAGTGGTCGATATTCTCCATTATCATCGAAATAGCTTCCAAGAATATAATCATCTGGAACTGCTATTAGATAAGGAGATTTTGTATCGACTCTTGCTTTTGCTATTTTAGATTCTGCTGTGCTTATCATCGCTGAGTATATTTTAGTCATTATACCAGCGTCTTTTTTAGCTTCATCGCCCAATAAAGTTTTTATAGCGTCTGATGCCATACTTCCTAATGCATCACAGTTTTTATTAAATGTTATTCTCTTGTTGTCATCTATATCTGTGATTTTGAAGGCATCGTTATCAGCCATAACATGTACAGTTTCTTTTATTTCTTCTTCGGCAAAATCTAATGCTTTATTAAGCATTTGGTTTGAAGATTCTGAGCTAGAAGCATTTTGTGCATCTATTAGATATAGATCTGCTTCGGCATCAGGATTATTTAATAGTTCATCCCAATTTATAGCTTTTGCCTCGTTTTTAGAACATATTAGTTCAAGGTTTTTAATGATATATTCTGCTAGTTTAGCTTTTGCATTATCACCATTAAGCATGTCTAATATTTCTTTTCCAGTGTATACGTGTTTTATACCTTTTTTAACGTATTCACCAGATTGTTCGCATACAACTGTTACGAAATCAGGATATAATTTTAATAATACAATGGCTCTTTCATAAATCATGTTAGAATCATAGACTCTTGCGAACCCTTTTAATACCAATAAGCCCGCTCTTAATTGTAGTCCTAAACTCATGATTTGTTCGTCAGTATATTTGTCTAATTTTCCTTTTGCTTTTAGTATAGCTTTCATTAAGCTTAAACTAATTACAAAAGATCCATCTGCGAAATTACTGTCTATACCTAGATCAGCCATTAATTCTTGAACTTCTTTATTAGAAGTTTCGAATTCTGGTCTAGTTTCTATATCATGATTTACGATTAACATATTCTTTATTGTTCCTAGCTTATTTGATGGTGTAGCACAAAGTAGGCCTGGTCTAACAAATATTTTAGAATAATCGTTAGGCATTACAGCTTTATCGCCTTTTTTGCTATTTAATCTTTGTACTTCTAATTTGCTTAATGCATAGCTTAAAGATCCTTGAGTAGTAGCATCTACTTCATCGAATCTTTCATTTATCGCTTCAGAAACGGCTTCTATATCTTCAGTTGTACAAATGCCTTTTTCTACTCTATAGTATGCTTCTGCATCACAGTTAAGTTTTGCAAAGTATACTACAGAGTGTTTTAAAGTACTTGTAGAAGAATAGTATCCTTTATATATACCTAGTATTCTCGTACTGTTTTTGAAACATTCTTCAGCACCTTTTACACCATGGTATAAAGTTCTACTTCCGTCTTCATTTTCACCAATGTATACGCCTTTGATAGCGAATACTGATGCCATTGCTGTTGCTGCTTTTATGTCTTTTCTATTAGAAGACTCAGCTTCTACTTGCACCAACATTATATCTTCGCTTAATTTCTTGCATGCTTCCCATTCTATCTTAGTTCCGTCTTCATACTCAACAGAGTATGCTGGGATCATGTCATCATATGAATAGTTTTTAATACCAGTTCTTCTAACACTAGTATCTTTTAATTTACCCAAACTATCATATGATTCTGCCTTATAACTCGTATTAAGAGTTTCAACATCGAAGTAACGGAATTGTTGTTCTGTTCCTTCGATAGAGCGACAGAATCTTTGACTAGTTATTTTATCTTCTCTGTTTACTTTTAAGTTGAATCTATCAACTATGAAAAACTGAGAATCTAACTCTTCTTTTAAATCCTTATTAAATGCTCTCATATGAGCTTCATTGCATATAGGACTTACTACGTTGATGTCTATATTATCACCATGTTCAGCAGTTTCTATGTTTCTTATTTTAATTATATTTGATTTTGCTGCTTTTATTGTTGATCTAGTTAATGAGAATTGATCATCCAACTCTCTAACTACTTCATCTATTTTTGTTTTAGCTTCTGATTTATTAGCGGCTAATTCTATAGCCATTTTAGATACCAAACCACTGTAATTTCTTTTTACCACTCTCGCAGCAAATCTTATAGAGTCGTTGTTAACTTTACCTTTTCTTGTTGTTTTTGGTTCACCAACAGCTATGAAAAACATTTCTGCACCACATTCAACTTTAAATTCTTTATTTACTTTAGCTTGTTTCATTGTAAATTTACCCATTAACTCTTTTGAAAGCATTATACTATGACTTTCTTTATTTGAATCTTCTTTTGAAAGAGATTTAGCTATTTTAGCTTTTTTTGCTTTTTTATTGGCTCTTCTAGTTTCTCTTTTGTCAAATTTTATTTTTTCTAATGCCACAATATCATTGGCTACTTTAAATATGCTTTGTTCAAAATCATCTAATATATTTTGTATTTCTAATTTGAATTCTATTTCTATATTTTCACTTATTTCTTCAGTGTTATTTTCTGCCATTCTGCTCATTATAGCTGCGTTTCTTTTAACTAGCATTGGCACTTCTAGTTTTTTGGCTTCTTTTCTAACTTCTTGTAATCTTACTATTTCTTCCATTGAAAGTATATTTGCTATTTTAGTCATCTTATATGGGCCTCCCTACCCAACTTACTTTACGAAATACACACAATGACATATACAGTGTATAACGCCCTTTGTTTATACCTTAAGGAACAAAGAGAAAATCCTGTTATAAAATATTTTTTGGTGATTCTCGGCAACCAACAGTATAGAGACAGAATCACCTTAAGACTCTATACCAAATACAGGATGAATTTTGATAACGCAGATTTCAAACTGCAATAAGCATCATCTCCTCTCTATAGAACGCACGGTTTGCACGCCCTAATCCCTATTACGGGAACCTCTATAGAGAATAAAAAATGAGCAGTTATAACGACATGCTCAGGTCGGGAGCTTATTTTTTTAGAAGAGCCTTAAGTTCTTCCAATTTGCGAACCTCTTCTGAAAGATCAGGTTTTTCAACCTTGGCTTGTTCTTTCAAAAGTTTTTTTAATATTTTTTTGTTTCTTTCAAGCATTTTTTTCATAGCAAATCCCCCTTTAATAAAACAATAAAAAAAGTTTATCTTATCTATTTACATAATATAGATAGGATAAACTTCTTCTTAATAAAGCCTCTTTGGTTTCGGTATTCATGATCTTAAGCTCTCTAGCAGCGAATCTTCTAGCATCTACTTCGATGCTTTGATTATAATAAGCATCAAAGTTTGTACTAGAACTTATATATTTATTGAAATCATAAGCTTTAGTTTCAAATTGCCACGCATGTCTGCACTCATGCAAACATGTGTCCAATAAGTTGTTAAGCAAGCTAATGCAGTTTTTTTCTGCAAAAGCCTTTTTGATGAAGCTTGTATTTAGTATTATAATATTTTGACCAATTAGGTATTCACCTTCTGCTCCTGAAGGTAATACCTTTATCATTAGGTCT
>OBLI01004368.1_pt1 | contig 10140 bp, 9 predicted proteins | sample 1519701 | NCBI WGS metagenome assembly OBLI01 (sample SAMEA3663005, study PRJEB22513) | pig gut metagenome | biome: pig gut; feature: pig-associated habitat; material: faeces | place: France | collected 2012 | reverse complement strand
AAGATGAGAAAAACTCATGGGTATCAAACCTTATTATGGGAGCTTCATTTATCACCGAGGGAGCAATCCCATTTGCAGCAGCAGACCCGGCACACGTTATTCCATGTACATTAGTTGGTGCAGGAGTTGCAGGTTGTCTTACAGCTGTATTTAAATGTACACTATGCTTGGATTTGTTAAAAAAGACGCAAAATAATTAGAGATTATTAGGAGGTATAATATGCAGGAGATCAAATATACAATCACAGATGAAATGGGTATTCATGCAAGACCGGCAGGACTTTTTGTAAAGGAGGCAGCTGCTTTCCCTTGTTCAGTTACAATTGAAAAAGATGGCAGAGAGGTCGATGCAAAGAGAATTCTTGGTGTGATGGGACTTGGTGTAAAATGTGGTCAGGAAATCACATTAAGATGTGATGGAGAAAAAGAAGCTGAAGCTATTGAAGCTCTAGAAAAATTTCTGAAAGAAAATCTATAAAATAATTATTGAACAGAGAATGAAAGGAAGATATTGGTAAAAGTATCTTCCTTTTTTTAAAGTTTAAGATAATAAAGTGTTTGTTTATTTTCATAATATGGTACAATGTAATTAGGGGGCGATACATATGATAGAGACAAAGATTAAGCCAATGCCATATCAGAAATGGATGGAATTTGCTATTGATAACTACAATATTGTAAAGAATAATTTAAATAAAGTAGTTTACAATGCAAATGTATATGACAGAGATATCAACGAAAATAAGCAGGTTTCTTTGACATTGGGACAGGCGATGGAACTGTGCATGAATACAAGTATGGAGAATTCTATGCGCAATTGCGTTATGAAGGCAGTTTATACCGGATATGGATTGGAAAAAAATATTAAAAAAGTAATGAATGAATTCTATGTGATTTAGAATTTGCAGGAGGTTAGTATTGGATAAGCAAAGAATACATTATCTCGAGCAGATGTCGGAATTGTATCCTACTATTACCAAGGCATCTACAGAGATTATTAATTTACAGGCGATACTGAATCTGCCCAAAGGAACAGAGCACTTTTTGTCAGATTTGCATGGAGAGTATGAAGCTTTTTCTCATGTGCTGAAGAATGGCTCAGGTGCTGTAAGAAAGAAAATAGATGATGTATTTGGAGACAATATGGAACAGTCGAAGAAAGCTGTTCTTGCCACACTTATATATTATCCAAGAGAAAAGATGGAGCTGGTGCGCAAATCAGAGCCGGATATGGAAGCGTGGTACAAAGATACTCTGCACAGACTTATAGAGGTGTGTAAGACAGTATCTTCTAAATATACACGCTCAAAAGTTAGAAAAGCTCTTCCGAAGGATTACTCATATGTTATAGAGGAGCTGATTACAGAAAAGCCTGAGGTGCTTAACAAAGAGGCGTATTATGAGTCGATTGTAAATACAGTTATTGAATTGGGGCAGTCAGAAAAATTTATTGTGGTTTTATGTGAACTGATTCAGACGCTTGCTGTTGACCATCTTCATGTACTGGGAGATATATATGACAGAGGAGCTGGGGCACATCTTATAATGGATAAGCTGTGCAGTTATCATTCTGTTGATATCCAGTGGGGAAATCACGATATTATCTGGATGGGGGCAGCGGCAGGACAGCTTGCATGTATTGCTACAGTTGTCAGAAACAGTATCAGATATGGCAATCTTGACCTTCTTGAGGAGGGCTATGGAATCAATATGATGCCACTTGCCACTTTTGCTATGAGGGCATATGCTGATGATCCATGTGAGCAGTTTGTGTTCAAGGTTGCACCGAGTGGAACAAACAACATGGAAAACGATATGATTCGTAAGATGCATAAGGCAATTGCGATTATTCGTTTTAAGTTAGAGGGGCAGACGATAAAGCGTTGGCCGGAGTACGGAATGGACAACCGTCTGTTGCTTGAACAGATAGATTATAACAATTATACAGTCATGATTGATGGTAAAGAGTATAAGCTTAAGGATAACTATTTTCCGACAATTGATCCCAAAGACCCATATAAGCTTACTGATGCGGAGAACGATGTCATAATGAGACTTCGTTCATCATTTATACATTGTGAGAAGCTTCAGAATCATGTACAGCTTCTGCTTAAAAAGGGCAGCATGTACAAGGCCTACAATGGTAATCTACTGTATCATGGATGTGTTCCGATGAATGAAGATGGAACCTTTGCCAAAGTAAATATTTATGGCCAGGAATACAGCGGAAAGGCTTTGTTTGATATATTGGAGTCTTATGTACGAAAAGCCTTTTTCTCACTAGATATAGAGGAAAAAGAAAAAGGTATGGATATAATGTGGTATATCTGGACCGCACCACACTCACCACTTTATGGCAGAGAGAAGATGGCTACGTTTGAGCGTTACTTTATAGATGACGAAGACATGAAGGTGGAAAAGAAGAATTGTTACTATGAGCTTATTAACAATCCGGATATCGCAGACAAGATATTAAAGGAATTTGGACTTGAGGGTGAGCGTGTTCACATTATAAATGGTCATGTGCCTGTGCACAGGATGAGAGGTGAAAGTCCTGTAAAAAGTAATGGAAAAGTGATAGTAATAGATGGTGGTTTTTCAAAAGCATATAGAAGAAGAACCGGTATCGCAGGATATACGCTTATCTACAATTCCTACGGACTTACGCTTACTGCGCATGAACCGTTTGAGTCGTCTGAGGAGGCAATAAAGAACGAGGTAGACATTGTTTCAAGGCGTGAAGCTGTAGAATATATGGAAAAAAGAATTTTGGTTGGCGATACAGATATTGGTAAGAAGATGAGAGAGAAGATTGAAGAGCTTAAGCTTCTTATTAAAGCTTACCAGTCAGGTGAGATTGCTGAGAAAGATGGATAAAAAAGGTTTGTTATGTACGAAGTTAACGGTTTTATTTTTGAATCAAAAGAGGAGGCCGAGAAGGCTAAAAAAGAAGCCACTGCAATTAAATACATAAAGTCACAGACGCAGATGGATAATCCTGATACGGTTCTTGAATTATATAACAAGATTTTGCTCAAAAAGATGTTCGAGACTCCGGTTGGTATAGCTTTTCTGGTGGAACTTCAAGAGTATTTAAGAACTATTCCTTTTATCAGGAATGAAGATATAAGCGGAATTCCTGTCAGAAAGAGTGCAGGAGCTTCAAAGCAGAAAACACAGGTGAAAACCAAAGTGGTTAAAGAGATACGTGATGATGGATATAAGGGAAGATATCAGATTACGTTGTTTTTATCTATTATTCTGACTGTCATAATAATTGGCATGTTTGCTATTACTTACATCAGTGGTGATAATGTCAACATAATTAATTACGAAAACCAGATAATAAACAAATACGAGAATTGGGAAATGCAGCTGAAAGAGAGAGAAGCAGAACTGGATAAAAGAGAAGCGGAGCTTGAAAAAGGAGAGCAATAATGGAACACATTAAGATTCTTGTGGTAGATGATGAGAGCAGAATGAGAAAGCTCGTCAGGGATTTTCTGGTTAAGAAGGGATATGAAGTGCTTGAGGCCGCTGACGGTGAAGAAGCATTGGATTTGTTTTATGCAGATACGAAGATTGCACTTATTATACTTGATGTGATGATGCCTAAAATGAATGGCTGGGAAGTGTGTAAGGAAATCAGGCAGACTTCAAAAGTGCCAATTATTATGCTTACAGCCAAGTGTGATGAGAGTGATGAACTTATTGGGTTTGAGCTTGGTGTAGATGAATACGTGACCAAGCCATTTTCACCAAAGATTCTTGTTGCCCGAGCAGAGGCTATTTTAAGAAGAACCAGTGTGATAGGGCAGGAGGCCGTTACTAAAGAATCTGGAGGAATCATTCTAGATAAGACTGCACATCAAGTGAGTGTAGATGGAGTGGAAATTGAATTAAGCTTTAAGGAATTTGAACTTCTTGATTATTTCATGGAGAATAAAGGGATTGCTTTGTCGCGAGAAAAAATACTAAACGGTGTATGGGGATATGATTATTTTGGAGATGCCAGGACTGTGGATACACATGTAAAGAAACTCCGCAGTAAGCTTGGAGATAAAGGGAATTATATCAAGACCGTTTGGGGAATGGGATACAAATATAGTGTTGAATCAGATTGAGACAAAGAATGAAACAAGGAAAAAGAAGACATTGACGTTTAAGCTTGTGGTGACCATGACGTCGATTGTGGCTGGTACAATTATTCTGTGTTGGATTTTAATTAATACATTTCTTGAAAAGGTTTATGAACGGTATAAATATGAAGAACTTATATCAGCATTTAATTATGTGGAAAAATTCTATAGTCAAGGGGAAATAGATGACTCTGATTTTTTGCTGGAGTTTCAGAAGATATGTTCAAATGACAATCTTGACATAATCGTTGTTGAAGGAAATACAGTTGTACTTTCGTCTACAAACGACAGACAGAGATTGCTTAAGAAGTTGTATGAGATAATAAATGGTCTAAACAGTGGTTCTGTTTTTAGCGAGATAATAAAAGGCGATAATTTTGTTATCACACGACAAAACGATGAACAGATGGATGAGGAATACCTTATTTTGTACGGTGTATCTGGACGTGATGGCGATATTTATATGCGCACACCGATTAGAAGCATGAAGGAGAGTGCCTCGATTACAAGTATATTTTTAAGCTTTACAGGTATTGTTTCCCTTTGTATCAGTTTTATAATTATCATTTTACTGTCAAATAATATTTCTAAGCCAATTCGCAGATTGTCCGATATCTCAAAGAAGATGTGCGATTTGAAATTTGAAACAAAATATACTCCGAATAAGACGAGTAGTCGTGAATTAGATGAATTGGGAAATAATATGAATGAGTTGTCACAGACTCTTGAAACAACTATCTCTGAATTAAAAAGTGCCAACAATGAGCTTCTTAAAGATATCGAGAAAAAAGAAAAGATAGATGAGATGCGCAAAGAATTTCTGTCGAATGTATCACATGAACTTAAGACTCCGCTTGCTTTGATTCAGGGGTATGCAGAAGGGCTTAAGGAATGTGTAAATGATGATAAGGATAGCAGGGACTTTTATTGTGAAGTCATAATGGATGAAGCTGATAAGATGAATCAGATGGTAAAGAAGCTTCTTACGCTGAATCAATTGGAATTCGGAAATGATTTTGTTGAGATGAAACGATTCGATTTGTGCCAATTAGTACAAGGAGTGATAAATGCAACGCAGTATCTTATCGATGCAGATGGTATAGAGCTTGTTCATGAATGTGATGAGCCGGTTTATGTGTGGGGAGATGAATTTCTGATTGAAGAGGTAATAACTAACTATCTAAGCAATGCTATTCATTATGCAAAAGGAGATAAGACAATTAAAATTTATTATCGCAGGACAAGCGATGCGGTAAGAGTATGTGTGTTTAACACAGGAGATATGATTCCACAGGAAGAAATCGAGAAAATCTGGATAAAGTTCTACAAGGTCGACAAGGCAAGAACACGCGAATATGGTGGAAATGGAATTGGTTTGTCAATAGTGAAAGCGATTATGGATTTGCACCATAGGACATGTGGAGTCACAAATTATGATAATGGAGTAGAATTTTGGGCTGAATTAGAAACAAATTACTAAAATATCATATAATGGGTGTTGTAATATTCAGTAAAATATGCTAATATTATCAAATAAATAGGATAAAAGTCACAGGTGAAGAAATGAAAAAAAAGCGTATTAAGTTTTTATCAGTTATATTTGCCTTGAGTATGCTTCTTGCAGGCTGCGGAGTGACTCCGTTACACGAGATGACTGATGAAGAAAGAGAGTATATTATTCATTCGGCAGCGCATCTTGTAGCCAAACATAATATAAAACAGACGGATGGTATCAATGATTATGTACCATCTGAAGAAGAGCTTACAGATGAGGCTGATAAAGAAGTTGCGGATGACCCAATGGCGAACATTAATTTGGATGAACCGGGGATAGCCGGAATGATTTCTTTTTCAGAAGCAATAGGACAACCAAAGGTCGATATTACATATGATGGGATGTATATGGATGATACATATCAGGAGGGACAGTATTATTTGTTAGCTGCCAATGAAGGCTGCAAATATGCCATACTTAAGTTTACACTTAGGAATCCATATGTAGATTCGATGGAACTTGATGCTTTTGGCACAGGACCTGTTTTTTATGCTAATTTCGGAGACGGAAATTATGTTAAGCAGGAGAGTACTTTCCTGACATACAGTTTGCCGACATATCAGGGAGTTGTGAAGCCGGGAGAGACAATTAATCTCGTACTTGTTTTTCAATTGGACGAGTCGGTGCCTTCATCAAATCAGATACAGACAATGCAGGTTGAAGTATCGGGCAAGAAATATTATGTAAATTTATAAAATAAAAGATTTTTTAAACACACTATGCTATACTAAATATATATGAATTCGGGGAGGAAACATATGGATACAAATATTTTATTGGAATCAGGAACTAACGAACTGGAGATACTTGAATTTACACTGGGACCTAATCATTATGGAATAAATGTTGCGAAGATTCGTGAGATTTTGACATATCAGCCGGTTACACCTGTGCCTAATACGCATCCTAGTGTTGAAGGGATTTTTATGCCAAGAGATACTATGATTACAGTAATTAATCTGAAGAGATGTCTTGGAATTGAGTCGGAGATTGGTAAGGGATTATTTATTATAACTAACTTCAATAAATTAGACATAGCCTTCCATGTAGATGAGGTGGTTGGAATACATAGAGTTTCGTGGGAAGCAATTATTAAGCCGGATTCAACTATTAACGGACAGGATGGCAGTGTATCTACAGGTGTTATCAAGATGGATAATAAGCTTGTCGTTATCCTTGATTTTGAGTCTATTGTATCTAGCATCAGTCCGGAGACTGGTCTTAGAACAGCAGATATTGACAATATGTCAGAGCGAAGCAGAAGTGATTCGACAATTCTTATAGCAGAGGATTCACCACTTCTTAGTAAACTGATTACTGATTGTCTTAAAAAGGCTGGATATGCGAATTTGATTGTTACAACAAATGGTCAGGAAGCATGGGACAAGCTTTGCGAGCTTAAGAAAGCAGGAAATGTTCAGGAGGCAGTTGATTGTATTATTACTGATATTGAGATGCCTCAGATGGATGGTCACAGATTGACCAAACTTGCTAAGTCGGATGACAAGATAAAGAAGATTCCTCTTGTTATTTTCTCATCATTAGTCAATGAAGAGATGAAGAGAAAAGGTGAGCAGTTAGGAGCAGATGCTCAGCTTACAAAACCAGAAATTGGACAGCTTGTGGATGCGATTGATGACTTAATCGCAAATAGAGCAAAATAATAATTTTGTATTATGGGGGATGTGGTTTTGCCGCATCCCTTAATGTGTTTAAAATGGCGGAGTGGAAAAATGGGTAAAGATTCATCAGAGAAATATTTAGACAATTTGCTTAATTCAATGAATGGAGAGTCAGGTAATAGTTCACTGGAAATGGGGAAAACAGAAGACGAGTTTTTGCAGATGTTTGAAAATGAACTTGAATCTGAAAAGTATAATAATTACATAGCTGATTTTGAAATGGAGCTTGAGGCGGAGAATAATCATGACAAGAATATTGATGAATCAGCTGCGATTGATGATTCGGAAGAACTGTCATTGGATGAAGTATTGGCTAATGCGGAAAATGAGAGCGGACTTGTTAAAAAGCTTGAAGAAGATAATATAGAAGACTCTACAGAAAACGAAAATAATGATTTGGATGCTGCCATGGAGATGTTTGATTCGAATATAGTGTCTTCAGATGAAGATGATTTTTCGTTTGAGGTAGACACTTTAGAAGACGGGGTTATCGAAGAAATAGGCGAGGCGATACAGGAACCAAATCTGGCTATGACGGAAGCTGGTGAGCCTGATTTGGCAGGAAATGCCGATATGCCACTTGAGGATATGCTGGGAGATGGATTATCTGAAATCGGTGATATTTTGTCAGGAGATGCCGCAAATCCGCAGGGCGATGAATTTGATAATTTCGCAAAGAAGGAAATGGGAGAAAATCTTGTTTCGGTTGGTGAACCGGATGATTCAGGTGAGGATGCACCGGTAAAGAAAAAAGGCTTGTTTGCGAGGCTGGCTGAAATACTGTTTGGTTCGGAAGACAGTGAAGTGGATGGAGTGTCTTCTGGACAGATTAATGGTGAACTTGCAAATCTTTCGGAAGAAAATGCTCAGATTCTTATGGAACTTGAAGGTATAGAAAGCGACTCCAAGAAAAAAGATAAAAAAGCAAAGAAAGAAAAACCGAAGAAAGAAAAGAAGGCAAAGCCGAAAAAGGAAAAACCGAAGAAAGAAAAAAAGCCAAAACCAAAGAAAGAGAAAAAACCAAAGGTAAAAGATAATACACCGCCGCTTCCAAAGGGACCTGTTATCATGATATGGATAATGGCTGGTTCGATGCTTCTTTTTGTTCTGCTTTGTACAAATCTGATGGGATATCAGGTGAATGTTAATCAGGCTAAAACAATGTATACGGAAGGTCAGTATATAGAAGCGTTCAAAAAAATTGAAGGTATTGATGTCAAAGAAGCTGACCAGTCCATGTATGATAAGCTTAGAATACTGTCGTCTGTTTCTTCTGAGATTGAAGCCTACAAGTCGTTTTACAGTTATGATAAACAACTAATGGCATTTGATTCGCTTATTTGTGCAGCGGGTAGATATGTTACATATGAGGAAGATGCAAAGACATTAGGCTGTGAGCAGGAGCTTGGAGCTTTAAAAGAAAATATTGAGACTGAGCTTACCGACAAATATAAGATGACCTTTGATGAAGCAACTGAATTATATAATGCTAAGGATAGAAAGGCTTATACTGTTGCAATATATAAAAAGCTTGCTCAATTAGGAATAGCTGTGGAGTAATTATGTGTAGTATATTGCTTGGTGTTATTATATCGAAAAAAGCTTGTAACTATTCAAAACTCACTAGAATAAGATAAGCAGAATCGTCATGCTTGTAAGTAAGAGGTGATTATCTTATTTTAAGGGGCTGAATAATTAATCAAATAAGCCTCGAGATAGGGCATATGGCAACAGGCCATTGCTCAGCAATGATCGATGAGGATGTCAGACCGGTATTTGACTATGAATAGAGTATGCAAACAATGTCTCATGAGAGATGGCAGATGCAAGTGCCGCAATGATACAATAAGTAAATGTCCTAACGATTGGTAAAATTATAAAAATATAGAGCATATAACGTGGAGGTTAAAAATGGCAAAATTAGTAATTAACAATGGAAAAAAACTGGATACAATTGCTCCTGAAATATATGGACATTTTTCAGAGCATCTGGGAAGATGTATCTATGAAGGTATTTATGTTGGAGAGAATTCAGACATTCCAAATGTAAATGGTATGCGTACGGATGTCGTGGAGGCATTGAAAGAGATTCAGATTCCATTACTTCGTTGGCCGGGAGGATGTTTTGCTGATGAATACCATTGGAAAGATGGCATCGGTGAGAAAGCAAATCGTAAAAAAATGATTAACACACACTGGGGCGGTGTTGTGGAAGATAATAGCTTTGGAACACATGAGTATTTTGAACTTGTTCGTCAGCTTGGATGTAAATCGTATATCAATGGTAATGTTGGCAGCGGAACCGTTCAGGAAATGTCTGAATGGGTTGAATATATGACATTTAACGGAGTATCTCCGATGGCTGACCTTAGAAAAGAGAATGGACATGAGGAAGCCTGGAAGGTTGATATCTTTGGAGTAGGAAATGAAAACTGGGGATGTGGTGGGAATATGACACCGAATTATTATGCGAATCTGTATCGCCAGTATCAGACATATGTAAGAAATTATGATCCTGAGAAACCAATTCTTAAGGTTTGTGGTGGTGCAAATGTTGATGATTATCATTGGACAGAAGAGGTTATGAAAACTTGTTTTGATCATACACCAAAGCAGTTCCATGGATTTATGGACTATATCTCACTTCATTATTATGTACATCCGGAAGGATGGGAAATCAAAGGCAGTGCAACAGATTTTGATGAGGAAGTTTGGTATAAGACATTGAACAAGGCTCGTTTTATGGATGAATTGATTGTACGTC